>CAJDUL010000017.1_pt2 | contig 12742 bp, 13 predicted proteins | sample 7390691 | NCBI WGS metagenome assembly CAJDUL01 (sample SAMEA7055677, study PRJEB34461) | soil metagenome | biome: terrestrial ecosystem; feature: Peninsula; material: soil | place: Antarctica | collected 2016
ATACACCGGCAGCAGCAGAATTTTATGATGGCCATTACCCATGAATTAAAAACCCCCATTTCCATTGCCCGGTTAAACCTGGAGACCCTGTTAAAGCGCGATCTGACCGAGGTCCAGAAAGTAAAGCTCCTGAATTCGTCCCTGCAGGAAATTAACAGGCTCAATAACCTGACGGGCAATATCCTGGTTTCGGCGCAGTTGGAAGGCGGCTCTTACCGTTTTGATAAGGAAACACTGGACATGTCCAAAATCGTTAGCGATTCCAGTCATGATTTCATCACCCGGTTTCCCGGGAAACTCTGGCATACCGAAATCGCCAACGACATTCAATTTATCGGAGATCCGCTGCTGATGCAGATCCTGGTGAATAACCTCATCGAAAATGCGGTTAAATACTCCGCTCCTGATTCGGCGGTCTCCGTCAGCCTGAAAAATAAGGACAACAAAGGGCTGCTGGAAGTGAAGGATGAAGGGGCGGGCATACCGCAAAAAGAACGCAAACGGATCTTCCAGAAATTTTACCGGGTCGGAAACGAAGATACCCGCACCACGCAGGGAACAGGACTTGGCCTATACTTAGTGAGTAAAATAGCCCGCGACCATAAGATGATCATCAACATTTCCTCCAATCAGCCAGAGGGCAGTATTTTTACAGTCCAATTCAACATAACCCGGTCATGACGGAATCTGCGCGAAAATCCATTTTGCTGGTAGAAGACGAGAAAAATCTGCATGATGCCCTGCGGCTCAATCTGGAACTGGAAAACTACCAGGTTACTTCTGCCTATGACGGAAATGAAGCCCTGAAAGCAGTGAAGTCCGAATACTTCGACCTGCTGATCCTGGATGTGATGCTTCCCGGTATTGACGGAATTAACGTAGCTGAAACGATCCGCGTACAGCAGAACCCCGTTCCGATCCTTATGCTCAGCGCCCGTAATACCAGTGCCGACCGCGTACTCGGTTTGAAAAAAGGCGCCGATGATTACCTGAGCAAACCGTTTAACCTGGAAGAGCTGCTGCTTCGGGTACACAAACTCATTGATAAGAATCAAAAGCTGCAGGAAAAACATTCTGCCCCCGACAATTATTTTTTCGGAAAAAACGGGATTGACTTTAAGGCGCAGGAAGCCTTTAACAAAAAAAACGAAAGGTTCCGGCTGAGTAAAAAGGAAACCATGCTGCTCAAACTACTCATTGAACATAAAAATGAAGTGGTAAAACGGGAGAAGATCCTTCAGGCGGTTTGGGGATACCAGGTTTACCCGAATACCCGCACCATTGATAATTTCATTCTGAATTTCAGAAAATATTTTGAAGACGACAGCCGCAATCCAAAGTATTTCCACTCGGTCAGGGGAGTGGGTTATAAGTATACGGAGTAGGATTCGTTTATCGCTGTTGATGGTTGATGGCGTTAATCACCCGTTCGGCTTCCTCCAGTGTATGGGCCACATCCAAGCTGTCGTAATGGGGCGTATACAATTTCATTTCACATTCATTCAGCAGGTTCCTCAGTTGAGTGATCTCTACATCTTCCCACCCATCGGACCGGAGACGGGCAGATATATTGAACTTATTCAGTTCGCTTGCAGGCAATTGCAGTTTATCAGAAAGAGTTTTCCAGACAGTCCGGTTCACCGAGGTATAAAATTTCCCATAGTCGCCGGTACCTGCCAGTTCTTTTGATTCCCGCAAAGGATCGACAACGGGTCCGGGCGGTTTTACGGGTTCAACCGGCACGGCAACCGGCTCCTTACGCATAGCAACAGGAGCCTTTCCAATCATCCGCTTTTTTCGCATCAAAATATAAATGCCCAGGGCGCCGACTAAAATACCACCAGTGATCCATAAAATATTTTTTGCCCATCCGCCGGCGATCAGTATGGTCGGAAGGGATAGTACCGGAGCCGGGGAAGATCTCCTTTTGCCCGAATGACCAATATGAATATGCACGGGATCGGTCTGAACCGTTTTATAGGCATTGGCCGCCGGATCGAAATAACTGAGTTTTACGGGAGGTAGAATATATTGTCCGGGTTTGTTACAGGAGAAACTGTATGAATATGTTTTGGACCCGCCGAGCGGAGCATTGGCCTTATTGATGTTTTCCTTGCTGTTCACATCATAAGATGCCATATTTTCCGGCCAATCCACTGTTGGGGCATTGATCATGGGCAGATTACCTTCTCCTTTTACCGTTAGCGTAAGCAGGGCCGCATCGCCGGTATCGATTTCTTTCGAATCCAGGCTTGCCCCGATGGAATACCTGCCTACGGCTCCATTAAAATCTGCCGGTTTTCCATTTTCAGGTAGTGGCTTCACGTGCACGGTCAGCGGCTTGCTGTCCAGCGTCAGGTGTTGTGAAAAAGTTGTACCCCGCGGATCCTGATCAAACAGCCTGTCCAGCAGGCTGCCAAATCCCTGTCCGGACGACTGCCTCTTTTCAACCTTCGTAAAATAAATGTTATTATCTGTTTCCACCGGGTCAAGAACGATGTCCCCTGCCTGGAGTGCAATCAGTTGCGCCTTCCGGATAATATGCACCGTAAAATTCTTTCCGTTTACTTTTTCCACGGTCGACTGGTCGTTGCCCGGATCCAGCATATCGTACACGCTGAATCCGTTGAGGGATGGTTGTTTCATAACCCGGGACTCAGACTGCAGCCTGGAATAGAGTTTATAGGTTACCACGATGGGTTCGCCCAGATAACAGTCTTTTTTGCTCACTTCCACACGGATAAAAAAATTCTTTCTGATTTTATCCGCCACATTGTCTCCGGGCTTGATTACAGTCTGCATGTCCACCTCGGGCGCAGCCGAGGGCCATCCCGGATCGGGCAGAGGATTGAAATTATTGGGTTGCGACTGGTTTCCGTAACTGGAAACGTTCCTGACGTTGATGGTCACCGGGCCGGATTGCATCTGGTGACCGTCAACCAAGGCGGATGCCCCCCTGATAGTGAATTTACCGGCGCGTTTGGGTTGTAAAACAAAACTGACGGATTTATTTTCACTCACCGCGCCGTTCACGATGGTGGTACCAGTGGATTCACTGGGTCCCTGTACAATGTTAAAATCAGGAAAATTGGGCGGTTCGAGATTTTCAATCTGTTTTGCATTTTCTATGGAATACTGGATCTGGACATAATCCGATCTGCCCATGTCTTTTGTGTTGGCCACGGTGGTAAAGCTTACCTGTGCCATTGCCGGGGTCATCAGCAGGCAAAGCCATAAGGAAAAAAGACGACGGATAGGTAAAATTGAATCGATAATGCCTGGTTTAAATGAAATCATTTCAGTTGACGGTTAACAACACCTATGTGCAAATTTACACCGTAGAACCGTCAACCGACATCCGTCAATCGTCAACAAATTCATAAATCCCCCAACAAAGGCCGGATCACCAGATCTTCCACCACGGCCTGGGGCGAAAGTTTCGTGATCTGCAGGATGCTGTCCGCAATATCGGAAGCTTTCATTATCCGGCCGGGGTCCACCCCACTGGCCGACCAGGAGTCAGTATAAATAGCCCCCGGATAAATACCCGTTACCTTAATGCCGAAAGGTTTCATTTCCTCGCGCAGGTTTTTTGAAAATCCGGAGAGGGCAAATTTGCTGATGCTGTAGGAACCACCGTTGTCATAAGCCGCAAGAGCAGCAATGGAACATATATTTAGTATATGACCGCATTTACGCTCCATCATGGAAGGGAGCAATACCCGGGTAAGATGATAGGCGCTTAACAAATTAATATCCAGCATCGTTTCCAGGACACCGTCCGCTTCATTATAAATACTGCCCGGAATAAAACTTCCGGCATTATTGATGAGGATATCCACGTTTGCTCCCTGATCCAAAACCCATTTTCCAAAACCTGTGGCGCCCTGTTTGATGGCAAGGTCGAACGCTTTGGCCCTGATGTGCTGATCCGGAAAACGGCCCATCAGCGATTCGAGCGCATGATACAGGCTAACCTCGTTTTTGGCCGTGAGATAAAGATCATGTCCCTCTTTGGCAAAACTTTCTGCGAGGGCAAATCCAATGCCGCGGGAGGCGCCGGTGATAACGATGGTCATAGTGTGCAATTTAAGGCTTGCCCGCTGAATGGGATCCGGGGAATTTGAAAATCTGATGATTTGAAAATTTGAAAATGAATGGCAGTAATTTCCGGAATGCGTTTGTTTCAACAAGCAGTAAATTGCAGCATGCGTTACCGGCATCTTTTCTTTGACCTGGATCATACACTGTGGGATTTTGACAGCAACAGCCGGGAGGCGCTGCAGGACATCTATGCCTCCCTTTCACTGGAAAAAGCGGGCGTATATGACTTCGGCATATTCCATTCCAATTATCTGGCGCATAACAACCGGCTTTGGGAGAAATACCGGAACGGTCAGATCAGGGTGGATGAATTGCGCTGGAAACGTATGTCGCTTTCCCTGCTGGATTTTAAAATCGGCGACGATGCGCTGGCCTGGAAAATGGGAAATGCCTTCCTGGAAGTTTTGCCTTCCAAAACCCTTTTGTTTCCCGACACGATGTACATTCTCCGATACCTGACTGATAAAAAATATCAGCTTCATCTCATCACCAACGGCTTCGAAAAAACGCAGCACCAAAAACTGCAAAGCGCCGGCATCGGCGGATTTTTCCGGGAGGTGATCACTTCCGAAAGTTCAAACAGCCTGAAGCCGCATCCGGAAATATTCGAGTATGCCCTGTTAAAAACCGGGGCGGAGAAAAGGGAAAGCATTATGATCGGCGATACGCCGGAAGTGGATATTCTGGGCGCGATCAATGCGGGCATGGACCAGGTTTACGTAAATCATATACAGAATCCAGAACCGGTGAAAGCGACTTATACAGTTACTTCTTTAAAGGAATTGGAAAATATATTTTAAAGGGCCGCTTCGCTAACTAACATCTGCTCTCACCATTCCGCCAGTACCGTTACGCCACCCTGCACCACCTGGTTTAGCTGAATCTTCAATGCCGTTCCCGGCGGAAGCAGCACGTCCACCCGCGACCCGAATTTTATAAAGCCCATTTCTTCACTTTGTACTACCTGCTGACCCACCGACAGGTAGTTGATGATGCGTTTGGCCAGGGCGCCCGCAATCTGTTTTACCAGTATTTCGCCCTTGCTGTTTTTAACTACCACGCTGTGCCTTTCGTTTTCTGTAGAGGATTTGGGGTTCCAGGCCACCAGGTATTTCCCTTTGTGATACTGACTGTATATCACTTCTCCGCCGATGGCATTTACGTTCCGGTGAACATTCGCGGGACTCATAAAAATCGAAACCTGTATCCGGCGGTCGTGGAAATATTCTGTATCGCTGATCTCTTCAATCACCACTACTTTTCCATCGGCGGGGCAAACAACATACTGATCATTCAACGTGGGTTTCCTTGCCGGCACCCGGAAAAAAGAAATGATGAAAAGCAGGAGCGCGAAGCTGACAATAAAAATCAGCCAGCTCAGCCAGGGTTGATAAAAACTGATAAAATAAAAGGAGCCCAGGTTCAGTGCGGCAAACAGAATGGTACAGATGCCAATCGTTTTATATCCTTCTTTGTGGATGGTCATTACGGTAGAAATGAGTTTCCGTGAAAATACTATGCAAACATAGCAATGTATAGCCAAATGAATGGCGTGGCAAAAAGAAGAGAATCAAACCGGTCCAGGAACCCGCCATGACCTGGCATAATTTGGCCGCTATCCTTAACATTGGCCATCCGTTTCAGCTTGCTTTGCAGGAGGTCGCCCATGGTTCCCGATAATGAGGCAATGGCGGCAACGATCATCCACTGGGTGACCGTCTGCATCTCAAAATCGCTGCTCAGAAAATATCCCGTTATGCCCATGAACACGATGGAGAAAAGAATACCCGCGATGGTTCCCTCCCAGGTTTTTTTCGGGGAAATTTTTGATAAGGGCGTTTTACCGATCAGCGAACCCACCAGGTAGGCCATCGTATCATTCACCCATAAACTCAGGATGATCATGATCACCAATAGTTTATTCACTGTTTCGAGGGCTGTTCCCGGGTAATAGGTACGCAGGTTTAGCAATAAGCCCAGGCTCAGAGATATATAAACGAGTCCCAGGGCGGAATAACCCATATTCCGCAGATGGGGTTTGCGTACATACAATATTTCCGTTACCGGAAGAATAAAAAGAAAGATGATGCTTCCATACAATCCGGCGTCGTGCAGTAAAAAAACCTGCCTTCCGTTGCCGGCCCTGCTGCAGTACATCATGATGCACCATCCGGCAATCATCACCCCGTATTTTTGGAAAGCGCTGATGTCCTGATACGCTGTATCTATTTTCCCGAGTAATTTTTGGTATTCATACCAGCATCCGAAATGAATGATGGAAAAAAGAATGAAAAAACTCCACGCGTTCCAAAGCAGTCCGACAAGCATCACCGCAACAAAAACCAGCGAAGTAAGCGCCCTGGTTCTGAATGTGCTGGCCTGGAGTGACATGAGGTGAAGTTACGGAAATGATGGAATTATTGTGGATGGTTTACCATCAACGAATATTATTCGGAATCTTCATCAAATGGCGTTTCCGCCACCACCGGATATACTTTCTCATAACTCGTCTGCGAATGCCGGCGGAGGTAGTTCAGTAAAAAAATAACGAGCACCAGTGAAATAATGCCCACCAGGATACCAGTTGTATCCAGGCTGCTTTTATCATCCAGGCTGGTCACTTTAAAATAGACGAGGAGGAGTTGTCCGCTGTTAAAAATAAAATGGCCGATCATCGCGGGTATAATACTTCCGCTGTACCAATACAGGGCGCCGAGAATGATACCCAGGATCATGCGGGGAATAAAACCCATGAACTGTCCGTGAAAAGCAGAAAACAGCGCCGCCGTAAAAATAATTCCCGGCCAGGCACTTTTAAAAACCCGGATAAACAACCTTTGCAGGATCCCTCTGAAAAAAAGTTCCTCCCCAAAGGCCGCCAGCACGCCGGCCATTAAGACTGATTTCAGCAGGTCGCCGGGATTTTTCATAGTAAGTATGTTCCGCAAGGTGTTGTCCGTTTCTGTTTCCCCTTTTTCCACCCATTCTCTGGCCGATTTTGACAGGAACCGGGTAACCAGTTCCTGATTTACCGCGGCAAGCCATTGCACCATAAAAAAGGCAGCAATCATTATGACTACGCCCAGGTAAATAAAAGATCTTTTATCCGGAGCCTTTAATCCCGCATAGGCCCAGGGGTGCGGGTCCGCCAAAAAAGCAAAAAAGAGGGAAGGCAGTATAAACAGGCCGAAGGATTGCAGCACCAGCATCCCCTGAACCACTCCTGCCAGTTCGGGTCTGGAATAATCTTCCGGTTTCATGGATGCGATCTGCATGACGGTGAGGTGATTGACCCGGGCAATGATAGAGATGCCCAACCCGGATACCAGAAAAAGGATAATGCCGATCAGTCCGCCGAAAATGATCAGTTGAAGCCAGGCCGGTTTATTTCCAATGCTGAGATGGGTTTGCATGTGTCGTGCTTTCTGCTTCTGGCTAAATAATTTATCTTTGCGGTCAGAAAGCTGCGCGAATTTAAGCAAGACCGCCACATTTTTGGCACAAGGGCAGCAGGAACGGATTATTTGTGAATTTTCCCTGATTTATTAAGGATGGCCACACAGATCGGAAATATAGTACTGCCCGATTTCCCCTTACTGCTCGCACCCATGGAGGACGTGAGTGATCCGCCGTTCCGTTTTGTTTGCAAACAGCACGGAGCCGATCTTATGTACAGCGAGTTCATTTCCAGCGAGGGTTTGATCCGGGATGCCATTAAAAGCAGGCAGAAACTGGATTTTTTTGAATACGAGCGCCCCTTCGGTATCCAGCTATTCGGCGGGGATGAAGAGGCCATGGGCCTCAGCGCCCGGATCATTGACGCTACCAATCCCGACCTGGTGGACATTAATTTCGGCTGTCCGGTAAAAAAAGTGGTTTGCAAAGGCGCCGGCGCAGCCGTACTGAAAGATATTGAGGCCATGGTCAGGCTCACGCGGGCGGTGAAACAGTCGACTAGGCTGCCTGTAACCGTAAAAACCAGGCTGGGATGGGATGAGCAATCTAAAAATATTGAAGAAGTGGCTGAGCGGCTTCAGGACGAGGGCATTAGTGCACTCACCATTCATGGAAGGACCCGTGCCCAGTTGTATAAGGGCGAGGCCGACTGGCGCCTGATCGCCCGCGTAAAAAACAATCCAAGGATAAAAATTCCCATATTCGGCAACGGCGACATTGATTCCCCGGAAAAAGCGCTTGAATACAGGAACCGCTATGGCATTGATGGTATTATGATTGGCCGCGCCGCCATTGGCTATCCCTGGATCTTTAATGAAATAAAACATTTTCTTCAAACCGGAACGCACCTCGAGCCGCCACCAATAGAAAAACGGGTGGAATGCATCCGTCAGCATCTCTGCCGTTCTGTGGAGTGGAAAGGAAGAGTGCTGGGCATCCTGGAAATGCGCAGACACTACAGCAATTATCTTCGGGGATTCCCCCACATCAAGGATTTCCGAAATCAACTGGTTCAAAAAAATTCCCAGGAAGAAATTGACGCGGTTTTGGAGGAGGTGGTGAAGCGGTATGCGGGCCAGGAGGTGTTAGTCGACTGTTGACGAACTTTGTGCGCAAATGCGAGGCCCTCCTTTTCACATCTCCGCATTCCTCACATTACTAAACCGCTCCAGCAAACCCGTATAAACCAAAGCCCTTTTTGCAGCAATGAAATCCGCAGTAAACAGTTCGACTGCCATGATGGAAAGGGCAATGCCCAGGCCCACCCAAAAATATCTTGAAGGATCATTCCGAAAAATCAGGATGAATAAAATGCCTGCTGCCAGGGCGCCGACCTCGATCCGGCGATAGATATCGAAATTCCTGTTCACTTTTCCCATTCTGGCCAGTTCCTTAATTTTCAGTTGTCCGGGATTCATATCGTAAGCATAAACCTGATTGATGCGCTGATCGTCGCTGCGCTGGTATACGGTGTATCCGGCAATAGCCTGGATCAACCCGAACAGCAGCAAAGGAATGGCCGCCCCCCTGCCCATATTCGTTTTCACGCAAAAATAGAAAATCAGGGAAAGCAAGACCGCTGCCAGCCCCACCACCAGGAACAACAGGCTTTCGTGTTTTTCTGCAATAAAATATTTCTCGATATCCGCTTTCGTCAGCATGTAAAAATTCTCCATTAAATATAACTAATATACCGTTCGTTCCGGGCTTCTTATTTTTGCCAAAATTTTACCATGGGCCGTTTGCTGATCGCTGCGCTGATTCCCCTGCTTTTTCTGGGTTGCAAAACCAACAATGTAAAAACTGATGACAGCCTGAAAGTATATTTCGATTCCGCCGGGGTGACGGGCTGTTTCGCCTTGTTCAACAATTCACAGAATGACTTTACTATTTATAATCTGGAACGTTACCGGGACAGTTCCTTCAGCCCCGCATCCACTTTTAAGATCGTGAACTCACTGATTGGCCTTCAGACCGGAAAGATCACCGATGAAAATATGGTAATCAAATGGGACGGGATAACCCGCTGGAACCCCAATTGGAACAAAGACCTCAGTATGAAAGAGGCCTTTGCTGTTTCCGCCGTTCCCTATTACCAGGAAGTGGCCCGCCGGATAGGACACGATACCATGAAACACTGGATCGACAGCCTGGGTTTTGGAAACCGGGACATCAGCGGTCCTGTAGACTCCTTCTGGCTGAACAATACCCTGAAAGTGAAACCCGACGAAGAACTGGGATTGGTTAAAAAGCTGTATTTCGACGAACTGCCTTTTTTTCACAGGACACAGGATATCGTGAAGAAAGTGATGCTGCGGGAAGATGATACCAATTACAAACTGAGTTATAAAACCGGGTGGGGGAAAACGGAAAACGGGAACGAGCTGGGTTGGATCGTGGGCTGGATAGAAGAAAACAGGCATCCCTACTTTTTTGTGCTGAATTTCGAGTCTCCGGATAAAAATATAAACATGCAGGAGGTCCGCCTCCATATCCTTAAAGGGATCCTTTCCCATTTAGGATTTTTTAACGGAAAGAAATAAAATGGCTGCAGGCGGTTCGTTATCTTTATTGCTGCCAAATGCATTTGGAAAATCCTGAATACCTGATCACCCTGCTGGTTATTCCCGGCCTGGTCTTTCTTTTTATCCGCCTGATACGCTGGAAACAAAAGACGGGCCAACGCATTGGAGATCCCCTATTGGTGAACCAACTGGTAAAATCATTTTCTTCCCGGAATTTTCTGATCAAATTTGTGCTCATCGGCGTGGTTTTTTTATTGCTGATCCTCGGAATGGCCAATCCAAGGGCGCGTGGCGCTTCCGAAAATATTACCCGGCAGGGTGTGGACGTGATGATTGTGCTGGATGTAAGCAAGAGCATGCTGGCGACGGATGTAAAACCCAGCCGCCTGGATAAAGCAAAACAACTGCTTTACCGGCTGGTGGACAAACTCCCGAACGACCGGCTGGGACTCATACTTTTCGCCGGCAGGTCCTATATGCAGATGCCGCTGACGCCGGATCATGGTGCGGCTAAAATGTATATTTCCGAGGCCAGCCCCAATGCGGTCCCCACGCAGGGAACAGATTTTGCCGAAGCGCTCCAGATGGCCAATAATTCCTTCAACCGAAATGAACACAAATACAAAGCCGTTGTTCTTATATCAGACGGCGAGGACCATGACCCCGAAGGTTTAAAAACGGCAAAACAGCTGGCGGAAAACGGTGTTATGATCAATACGGTAGGCATTGGGACCCCGGAAGGTTCCATCATCATTGATCCCGGAACCAATGAGCCTAAAAAGGATGAAAAAGGGAATATAGTGATCTCGAAACTGAATGAACCCGAGCTTAAGGGAATATCCGATGCCACCAACGGTATTTATATCCGGCTCGATAATCTGGAAGATGCCACCATAACCCTTTCGCAACGGCTCGATAGCATCGAAAAGCGGGCGCTTACGGAAAGTGAATTCGTCAATTATAAAAATTATTTCCCCTGGTTCCTGGGTTTGGCCCTGATCTTACTGGTCATTGAAATGTTTCTTCCGGAAAGAAAAGGTCTGACCCCCGATAAAATGAAATCAGCCTGAAACCAATACCCTTCATATTATTCATGATGGCCACGACGCTGGCCAGTTTACCCGGGCTCGCCCAGCCGGCTGATGCCCTGATCCGGAAAGGCAACCGCAGTTACAAAGCACAGAATTACGATCAATCGGGGTCAGACTACGAAAGCGCCCTGAAGAAATCTCCGGGAAATACAGATGCCAGCTATAACCTGGGCAATGCATTATTCAGGAAGAATGATTTTGATCACGCCGAATCCAGCTATGATCATGTGCTGAACTCAGGCGCGGATGCCAGGACACGCGGAGATGCCTGGTATAATAAAGGCGTGGCGCTGATTAAACAAAACAAACTGGATGAAAGCATCGATGCCTGGAAGAATGCACTGAAACTGAATCCAGACGATAAGGAAGCGCAGGAAAACCTGGTGAAGGCACTCCTTGAAAAAAAGAAAAAGCAGCAACAGCAAAATAACAACAACGATAAGGACAAGAAGGAAAAAAAACCCAAGCAGGATAAAAAGGACCAGCCGAAAGAACAGCCCAAAAATCAGGAAGACAATCATCCTGACCCCCACCAAAGTAAGCTGAGCAAGCAGCAGGTGGAGCAATACCTGCGTTCGCTCATTCAGCGGGAAAAAGATGTGCAGGATAAAATGAACCAGAACAAAACCCATGCACCAGACCAGCCGGATAAGGATTGGTAAGCACCACTCCGAATCGTTAATTTTGCTATTATTCAGTTAAGGCCCATCATGCAATTTTATACCCATTCCCTGACGCAATATGAACGGCTGAAAACCGTGCCGGTAAAAGTGGGCAACCTGGTGATCGGTGGTGATGCGCCCATCCGGGTTCAGACCATGACCACGCCGGATACCATGGATACCCGGGCCACGGTGGAGCAATCCATCCGTTGCATAGAAGCCGGCGCCGAACTCATCCGCATTACGGCTCCCAGCAAAAGCGAGGCGGAGAACCTGCTCCTCATCAAAAACGAGATCCGAAAAAGAGGTTATCAGACGCCACTGGTGGCAGACATCCATTTCACGCCCAACGCCGCCGAGATTGCGGCCCGCATTGTGGAAAAGGTGCGCGTGAACCCGGGCAATTATGTGGATAAGAAAAAATTCCAGTTCATCGAATACACTGACCAGGAATATAAGGATGAAATCCAGCGGATACACGACCGCTTTGTTCCTCTGGTCCGCATCTGCAAAGAATACGGAACGGCCATGCGGATCGGCACCAACCATGGCTCCTTAAGCGACCGGATCATGAGCCGCTATGGAGATTCACCCATGGGCATGGTGGAAAGTGCGATGGAATTCCTCCGCATCGCCCGCAGCGAAAGTTATCATCAGATCGTACTGAGCATGAAATCGAGCAATCCCCTGGTGATGGTGCAGGCATACCGGCTTTTGATATGCGGATCGGCATTCATACCGGTCCGGTGGTGGCAGGGGTTGTTCGTCAGGCATCGGGGCCACCGGCTGCCGGGCGCCCGCCGCGCGGGCCTCGCGCCGTGCCGGTGCCCGAGGCCAACCCGGTGGCCGTCGCGCTCGCACCTGCGACCGCCCCAGCCGCGGTCGCGGCCGCGCCGCCGGTCGG
>CAJDUL010000026.1_pt1 | contig 12296 bp, 9 predicted proteins | sample 7390691 | NCBI WGS metagenome assembly CAJDUL01 (sample SAMEA7055677, study PRJEB34461) | soil metagenome | biome: terrestrial ecosystem; feature: Peninsula; material: soil | place: Antarctica | collected 2016
AAAAGAATGAACCATTGACCATTGACAATGGGAATTGGGCAAAGCCATCAACCCTTCTCCGAAGGGCTCCATTGAAACCACCTGATCCCGAGTACCGAAAAAATTATCGCATATCCCAACGTGAGGAGGAGTGCCCTGGTGGCGGAAAGATCCCAGGATCCGGACTGAAAACTGCTGGCCAGAATGTGTTTTACCGTTCCATAGGGTGACCATTTTACCAGATGGCCGATTGGTGTTCCCAGAATACCCAGTTCCCCAAACATGCCCACCATGATGAAAACAAAATAAACCAGGCGGCTGGTGGAATGCACGGTTTCGGCATTTTTAATGAGTCCCACGATCATTTGCCCGATCCCCAGGTAAACGGCACCCCCGACGAGGGCGGTTACATAGCCCAGCAGGTAGCCGCCCGCAGAAAGCGAAATGTGATCGAAATAAAATCCCGCTATGAATACGGTGCTGGTGAGTAATAAGATCATCAGCATCTGAACGAGCAGCCGGCTGGTCATGATGGACCAGGCAGGCAGGGGCGCCACACGCAATCTTTGAAATATGCCTTTATCCCGGTCACGCGCCACGGAATTGGAATACCCCATTAGCCCGATGGTGATGAGACCGAGGGTGATGCAGGTTCCCAGTACAAAAGCGCCGCCGCGTTCATCGATCACTGTTTTCCAGGAAAACAGGATCACCACAGGCACGATGAGGATCAGCACAAAGGATTTTCGGTTGCGCCATTGCGTGAGCAGGTCCGCGCGCAGAAGCGAAGTAAAAATGGCGGAGGTGGACGGTATCTTTTGCATAATATCTTGTTTGAAATCGACTAGACCCTCACCTGGTTACCGGTAAGCCCGATGAATACATCTTCCAGCGTAATCCTTCCTTTCCGGGAGGCGCGGATCACAGCCGGATCGTTGCGGTGGGAATCTATAAGCGTCTGGGGTGTATCAGTGCTGATCACCTGGCCATGGTCGATGATGGCAACTCGGTCGCAGACGGATTCGGCTTCTTCCATGGAGTGAGTCGTAAGCAATATACCGTGTCCCTGATTTCTCAGGGCCTCTATCCTTTCCCAGAGCTGGCGTCTTGCCTGGGGATCAAGGCCGGTGGTGGGTTCGTCCAGCAACACCAGTTTCGGTTCATGGATCAGGGCGATCACCAGTGAAACCCTTTGCTGCTGTCCACCTGAAAGTTGTCCGAATTTTTTGGCGCCTGCTTCCCGGAGGTTGATATTTTCCAGTATAGCATCCAGTTTTTCCCGTGTCAGGATCACGCCATAAATACCGGCATATAAACGAATGATCTCGGCAACGTTCAGTTCCGGCTGGAAACTGGTGGCCTGCAACTGCACGCCCATATTTGCGCGCGCATGACGGGCGTGGGTCTTTACATCAAAACCCGCTACCCGGATGCTGCCTGATTCCGGCACCAGCAGCCCTTCCACCGCACTCAGGGAAGAAGTTTTACCGGCGCCATTGGGCCCGAGCAATCCAAAAATTTCCCCTGCCCGTACCGAGAAGCTAACATTTTTCACTGCCTGGAAATCCCCGTATTTTACGTTGAGGTCAATCACTTCCAGCACAGCATCTGACGGATTATTCATGGTGAATGCTTTTTAGCCGACCGGCAGCGAAGATATTGTGATCCGTGCAGATCCTCTATCCTCTAAAGGCATTGCGGGGCCGCTTTTTAATTTAGCTTAAGTTTGAACCTTAAACCTAAGCGTCAGTCAATGAATCGGGTACAGCATATTTTATCCGGAAAAACAGCGGCCATCCTGACTACGGTCCTGGCCATTATCGCCATCAATTCCTGGCAGATGATTTTGAGCAATATTGACAATGACCTTTCTTTTATCATGGCCGCGGCAAATAATCTCTCGGAGGGCCATGGGTACAGCATCAAAATGGCTTCCCTGCAGGATCTCTCTGACTCATCTTATATCTTTTTGAATCAATGGCCGCCGGGATATTCCTGGTTGCTGGTGATTACGCACCGGCTTTCGGGAACGGACTGGATGCATACCGCCTATCTCCTGAATGCCTTTGCCCTTACAGCACTGGTGCTGATATTCCGAAAACTGCTTTATCAGCTGGATTTCCCGGCCTGGGTCATTTCTGTTTCGGTTTTGTACTTTGGTTTCATCCTGCATGATTTCCTTTTTGAATTTGCTGATATGATGGGCACGTTGTTCTACCTGGCCGGATTCAGTCTGCTGCTGTTCTACGTTAAATCGGCATCCCGCCCAGCGGGGATCGTATTGCTGGCCGCTCTTTGCTTTTCGTTTTGTGCCTATCTGAAATACCTTTACCTGGCCATCGCTGCCGTTCCTTTTTTAAGCCTTTTCTGGTATGGTTATAAACTGCGCATAAAGGAATTCCGGCAAATGGCCATTGCAGGGTTTCTGATGGTGCTGGTGTTGCTTGGAGGGCTGTTGGTTTACCTGTATTCCCGTTCGGGGCAGGCCTTGTATTTTAATCCCACGAAAACAGGATTTTTCCCTGAACAATTGCTGCGTCTTGGACCCATGATCCTGACCAGTTTCATCAACCTGAACTTTTACAGTATGCAGGTTACTTTGCATAGCCGCCTCAGGTACCAGGATATGACCCATTTCTGGTCGGTGCTGAACTGGGGTTGTGTGATCTGGCTCACCTATATCGGTTTTACCCTGATCCGCCGGAAGGGATTCGTGCGGAAAGATTATCGCGCTTATTACGCGCTTCAGGCCTTCCTGGTCAGCGCCTGCCTGATTCTTTTCCTGGCCGCTCTCACCGTAAGGATGAACGAATATTACTCCCTCAGAACGCCTTCCTGGGTATATTTCGAAGAGACCCGCTATTACGCGGTTTTTTCCATCCTTGTTTTTCAATTTGTTATCTATCTGTGGGTGAATGGTAAACCTTTTTTCGGAAAAACGGGACTGCTGATCTTCCGTCTGCTGTTTTGCCTGATCCTTACGGGAGAGGTTTTACATGGCGGTTATTTCCTGTTTAAAAAAGTGGTAAAAGAAAAAAAATACGGAACGGCCAGGGACCTGGAGCGGATCGACCTGAAGGCGCTGGCCCTTACCCGGCAGGCCCTGGATGAAAATCAAAGGGTGGTGGTTTGCACGAATTCACCCGAAATAGCCAATATTTGTGGTCTGGCCGGAGTTGCCACTGTACAGGACATCAGTCTGCTGCCTGAATCCATTCCGACCTCGAAACCTTTGCTGCTGATAACAGTGATTGATATCCGGGTCCCCTATCTGTTCCCTCCTTACTTTAGAAAGAACGAAACAAAACTGGCGTTTGCCACACCCGACGTTTTTTATTATACTTCGCGGATTTCAAAGACCATGGGAAATTGAGCGTTTATCTGATCATACCCGCCTTCAATGAGGCCCCTGTTGTTCATGAGGTGCTGGAATCCCTGTTGACCCTGGGTTATCCCATCATCGTCGTGGATGATGGTTCCTCGGATCACACAGCCCAAATTGTTGCCGAACTACCGGTAACCCTTATACGCCATGTGATCAACCGGGGCCAGGGTGCCGCGCTGGAAACGGGGATGGAGGCCGCCCGCCGCATGCATGCCGATTATGTAGTGCATTTTGATGCAGATGGCCAGCACGATGGCAGGGAGATCATCCGTTTACTGAAACCCTTGCTGAACGGGGAATGTGATGTTGTTTTTGGTTCCCGCTTCCTGGAAAAAATCCATCCCGGTTTGCCCCTCACAAGAATGCTGGTGCTTCGCGCCGGACGTTGGCTGAATTATGCGCTGACTGGTATTTTACTCACCGATGCACACAACGGTTTCCGGGCCATGAACCGGAGGGCCCTGGATCTCCTGCATTTTACGCAGCCTGGCATGGCCCATGCCACCGAAATCCTGGCCGGCGTTCGTTCCCATTCCCTGAGGTATAAGGAAGTGCCGGTGCACATTCAATACAGCGCCTATTCAAAAAAAAAGGGTCAGCCCGTATGGAACGCCGTAAATATTTTATTTCATTTGCTCTTTAAAAAAAACTGATATGAAAATCATCCAGGTAATTCTCATTGTGGCCATTATTTTTATAATGATCAGTTATTTGCGCCGATTCCGCAGTGCCGCCATCGATAAAATTTTTGTATCGGGACTATTTCTGCTGGGCATAGTGTTTATTCTTTTTCCGGACATGACCAATAAACTGGCGCGTCTTCTGGGAATTGGCCGCGGCGCCGATCTGATTTTTTACCTCGCCATCATGGGCTTTGGTTATATTGTGGTGATCCTGTATGCAAAAATTAAAAAACTGGAAGACCTGCTCACCACTCTGGTCAGGAACCAATCCCTGGCCAGTTTGAATAACCATAAAGAAAAGGCTTGATGGACACTTCGATGGAAAGAATTGTGCCGGACCAACTGGATCTTGGGGATTCTTTTGACAGACTTTCCTATGAACTGCACCTTGAACGATACCGTTTTGCTTCCCGGTTGCTGCCTGCCGGAAGAATACTGGATATGGCCTGTGGTGCCGGATATGGCATACACGGACTGGCCAGCCTGGAAAAGTTTCAGCAAAGCCGGTTTACGGGAGTGGATATTTCAGCAGAAACGATTGATTATGCGCGGGGGCGGTATGCCCATCCCGGCATTCAATATATCCGTTCGGATGTGCTGGATTATACGGATGAACACCCATATGACGGGATCGTTTCACTGGAAACCATTGAACACCTGAAAGATCCGGCGGCCTTTGTACAAAAGCTATATGGCCTGTTACGGCCAGGGGGTATATTGGTCGTTTCGGCGCCCGTTACACCGTCTACCGATGGAAATCCCTTTCATTTGTCCGATTATTCCGAACAAAGTTTCCGCAGGCTGTTTCCGCCACAATTATTTACAGAAACGGAAAAACTGTTGCAGGTTCAGCCTTATGCTTTGTCCGGTGTTATGGGTTCCAAAAAAAATAAAAGAATATCCGGGATCAGGGATCATATATTGAAATTTTACCTGATCCATCCACGTCTGTTTTTCATGCGCCTTGTCTCTCTGCTGAAAAATGGGTTTACCAATAAATACCTCACCCTCGCGCTGGAGCGGAAAATATAAGGATTGATTTTCCGGTGGGCCGTTCCCTTCAGTTCGCTTTCAGGGAACGGGCGGCCAGGAATTTCTTGGTGATGTCCGGATAGATGGCGATCCGGTGCGTCCTCACCAGATCGGGCGTTGATTTGCTGGGATCATCCATTTGCAGGAATATTTTTTTAGAGGGCAGCAGGGGCATGTGGCAGTCAACACAATCATCACGCAGCACCAATCCTTTCGGAGGAATCAAAGTGCAGGTATCGGGTCCTTTTTCCTGGTGACAGGTGATGCAACGACTGGAAAACAGAACAGGATCATTCAGTTCGGTCCGGTGCACATTATGGCAGGAGGAACAATCCATCGGGGAAGATTTAAAGCATTTGCTCGCGGTGAGGAGTCCATATTGATTACCGTGAACATCCAGAGCGGAGTTGGTTTTGTCGTTAAACGTTGCCGTTGAAAAATCATCCAGTTTATCTCCTTCCTGAAAAGAGAAGGCAGGAAGTTTTTCTTTTCGGAAGCCGGAATGACAAAGGGCGCAGGCATCGAGCCTTTGCTGGCGGTCCAGCCATTTCGGATTGATGACGAACCGCGCAATTTTTTCATCCGGGTTTTTCAGGTGAAAGGCTACGTGCGCCGCTGACGGGCCATGGCAACGTTCGCAATCTATTCCGTAGATCAGGGTGCTGCTGTCGAACGACACCGTGCCGTTCGGATGCGGTGCAGTTTTGACAAAACTGGCATGGCATTCCATGCAATTGGGTGGAATTGTTTTATAGAAATAAATTAGGGCCGACGGATAACCAGGGCTCACGCACCAACTGTTCTGTGGAGTATAATAAGATATAGGCAACTGGAAAAGAGTACTGTCTTTCCAATACAGATAGGTCTGCCCCTTTCTTCCGGAACCAATCACCATGCCGAAGGCTTCCCTTTGAAATAAAACATCATTTACATACGCCGTTTGGTAAAAACCGCTGTCGGTTTTATCCATCACCACATCTGTAAACTTATTAAATCTGAAATGATTACGGGAAGGGGAAAAACCGCCTTTAATGTATTCTCCGAGCGGAGGACGGGAAGATAAATAATGAGCGGTGAGGATATGGGTATCGTAAATCTCTTTATGGCAACCCTGGCAGGAAGCAGAACCCGCATACGGATTCTGGCTATCACCCGCATGATTCACTTGGGATTGCCGGGAACCAAAACCCGCACAGCACAGGCTTCCCAGGCCCACCAGCATAAAAATAACAAGAACCGTCAGATTTTGCTTTCTAATCCTCTGTAAGCAAATCATTTTGGCAAAAAATTTATCAGGAACAATTTAATTCATTTAAAGAAGATCCGTGCCGCAAACCTTTTATATCAAAAAAACACCATAAGCTAAAAAAACACCACCCGTTAAGGTATTCCCTGTGCATAAAAATGGTCTGCACTCAGGCAGCGACAGGTCGGGTTGTATTGTCTTTCATTAAACCCGGACCGCAAAGAAAAATATATCATTTGGAAACGTGGATTTGAGATTTCGCTAATACAATTAAAAGGATACTGCTTTTCGGTCCTAAAACACAGCTGCAGCCTTATTTTGAAAAATTTTTTGCATCAGGGGTGTAGCGTGAAAAGAAATGACAATAAACTGTTAAATAAGTACCACAATCTTCAATAAAATCCATTTACTTTCGACGCGACAAAGGTTCTATTGCTTTTTACTTGCTAAAACTAACTAACGATGAGAAAAAAACTTCTGTTTATCTTCTTCTTCTCCCTTTGCCTTTACACTTTATCTTTTGCACAAATTCCTGAACTAACAGGGCATGTTACTTTTCAGGGTGCTGGCCCGGTTGTCGGGGCAACCATTACGGTAAAGGGAACCCGGCAATCAACCATTTCTAATGAAGATGGTTTTTACAGACTCGGGAATGTAAAACAGGGAGCCACCATTCAGATAAGCTATGTGGGCTACAAACTGCAGGAATATGCGGCAGATGGTCCGACACTGGATATCAGCATCAGCCCGGAATCCCAAAAACTGGAAGAGGTGGTGGTCACAGCCCTGGGTATTAAAAAAGAGAAAAGATCACTGGGTTATGCGGTGTCCGAAATTAATGGCGGTGATCTGACCAAGGCAAGGTCGGTGGACATTTCCAATTCACTGGAAGGCAAGGTGGCCGGCCTGAATATTGTGTCCACGGCAACGGGTCCCGGCGGTTCTTCCCGTATTACGTTGCGTGGAAATGGATCGTTGAGTGGTGATAACCAGCCACTGATCGTGGTAGACGGGATTCCGATGAATAATGAGAACCTGAACAATCTGGCGGGTGGTGCCGGCGGTGGCGGTACGGCCGTGGGCATGTGGGGTGGTGCAGATCAGGGAGATGGTATTTCCAGTCTGAATCCAGATGAAATCGAAAACATCAGCGTGCTGAAAGGCGCTACGGCTGCTGCCCTGTATGGTTCGAGGGCTTCCAATGGCGCCATCCTGGTTACCACCAAAAGCGGTAGCAAAAACAATGGCGCGATCGGGTTGGAACTGAACAGCAATTTTGTTGGTGAATCGCTGCTGAATAAAACCTTTAAAGATTATCAATACGTGTACGGATTGGGGGATGCCTTGAACGGTGATCTCCAGGGCTCAAAACCGCCTACCTCAGACCCGAATACCCAAACCAATAGTTACGGGGCTAAACTGGATGGATCACCGGCTGTCCAATATGATGGGATAACCCGTCCTTATTCCGCTGTTAAAGATAATTTGTCCAAGTTCTACCGGGTCGGAAATACCTGGACGAATTCCGTGGCTTTGTCGGGATCCTCAGACAAATTGAATTATCGGCTTTCTCTGAGTGACCTGAATAATACCGGTATCCTGCCTAGCAATTCGCTGAGGAGGGATAATGTGGCTTTAAATCTCAATGGTAAATTAAGCAATAGATTGTCTTTCAGTGGAAACATCAAATATATTAAGGACAAGAACCACAACCGGCCGAGGTTGTCAGATTCGCCTGGAAATGCTGCCTACACGCTATGGACCCTTCCAACTTCCTTAGCGGTCCAAACCTTAAAAGACAATGTGACAAATACTAATGGCTCAGAAAAAGTCTGGTCCAACAACCAGTATGTCAACAATCCCTATTTTGTTACTGAAAAATATCAACAGGATGATTCCAAAGAAAGAATCCTGACTTCCTTCGAGCCTAAATTCAATATAACCGACTGGTTATATGTAAAGGGTTTGATGGGTTTTGATAAGTTCAATTACCGGGATAAGGATATTACGCCAACCGGTGCGGGTTATTCATTAGGAGGAGGTTATACTCAAAACCTGGTAGATTTCAGGGAATCAAACCTGGGCTTCATCGTCGGGCTTGATAAGAAGATTGGCAGCCGCTTTGCCATCAATGCCATCGCAGGTGGTAATGCCATGAGCCAGTCCATTATCGGGGATAATGAAAATGGAGGTCCTTTTAATATACCCTTCTTTTATGATGTAAGCAATGTTACACCCGCAAGTATCAGCAGTACGCACCGGGATCTTGAAAAAAGGATCAATTCATTTTACGGATCTGCCGATTTCTCCTTTAACAATTATTTGTTCCTAAGCGTTACTGGCCGTAATGACTGGTTCTCTGCCTTAACGCCTGCTACGGTTGCCAAAGGTCAGACGGTTAAGAACAGCATTTTCTATCCATCTGTCGGGATGAGCTTTGTGATATCCGACGCGCTGAGACTTCCCTCCGCTATAAACTATGCTAAGATAAGAGCTTCCTGGGCACAGGCTGGCGGGGATACCGATCCATACAAATTATCACTCACCTACGGTTTGTCGGGGGCCAACGGCTCGGCTCCTCTTGCTCAGATCGGGCCTTCCGGTGTTCCGAATTCCAAACTGAAACCTTATGTTTCAACAACCGATGAAATCGGCCTCGAAGCCAGAATGATCAACAACCGTTTGGGATTGGATCTGGCTGTCTATAACCGTGTAACAACAGACGATATCCTTACGGCCACCATTTCACCCACTTCAGGGTATACCGGAGCAGTATTTAATGTTGGCGAGATCTCCAATAAAGGGGTTGAATTAATGCTCAGTTACCGAATCGGTTCACCCACCGGATTTATGTGGGAACCGGGAATTAATTTTGCGTATAATAAAAGTTTAGTCAAAGCTTTATATGGAGAACTTACCCAGATATCTGTAGATAATGCACGCACCCAAACTGCGTATATCGCCCAGGAAATCGGGAAAGAATACAGTCAGCTCCAGGTGGTGGCTTATAAAAGAAATGCAGCGGGACAGATTATTTTCAACCCATCCGGGTTGCCAGATAAAGCAGACAATCTGAAAGATATGGGAACCGGCGTTTCACCCTATACGGCGGGTTTCAGCAACTCCTTCCGGTACAAAAATTTCACCCTGAATATGTTGATCGATGGAAAATTCGGCGGTGTGATGTTCTCCGGTACCGAAGCACTCGCTTACCGGTATGGTTTATCCAAAGGAACACTGCCTGGCAGAGAAACGGGTGTGGTAGGCAAGGGTGTGATGGAAGATGGCCAAACGGCAAATACGACGAATGTTCAGGCGGAAGCTTACTACCAAAACCTGTATAATTTTGGCGAACCATTTGTTTATAGTTCAGATTTTATTAAGCTTCGCTCACTCTCTCTGGATTATTCCATCCCTGCCAGTACATTCAGGAATACGCCTTTTAAATCTGTGACAGTTTCCGTTGTGGGCAGGAATTTGTGGACCATCATCAAACATACGCCGAATATTGATCCTGAATCCACTTACAATAATGGCAACGCACAAGGGTTGGAATTTACTGGAATGCCCATTACAAAAACGATGGGAATAAATCTTAATGTAAAATTTTAACTTAAACCTGCCTAAAAATAACATCATTATGATTCGCAAAATATGCATTCTGTCAGTCCTGATTTTATCCATGGCTTCCTGTACAAAGGACTTTAATAAAATCAATGTTGATCCAACCCAACCGGCTTCTGTTCCGCTGGATTACATCTTTGGACAATCACAATTGCTGTTTGCCGGCTCTGCCGGTGACCCGGGATACACCACTTGGCGCGGAAATTTTATTTATGCCATGCCCATGGTGCAGCAGTTCGCTTCTCTGGGAAGTTTTTACTCTGGGGATAAATATCTTTTCTCCGCAACCAACGATGCTTCCGGAGCTTATTTCGGAACCAGTAACGGGGCAGGAAATTATCCAAATTCTATTAAGAATCTCGTGAACCTGATTTATTTGGCCAGACAGGATTCCGTGACCAACGTGAATATTTTATCCATGGCCAGGATAATCAAAGTGCTTCAGATGTCTATTATGACCGATTTGTATGGAGATATCCCGTATTTCCAGGCCGGACTGGGATACCTCAGCGCCGTATATTCTCCTGCCTATGATAAACAGCAGGATATTTATATGGATATGCTGAACGAACTGGACCAGGCCGGATCAGCACTTAGTGCTTCTGCCTACATACCTTCTGCTGCAGACTTTGCCTACCAGGGTGACATAGCAAAATGGAAACATTTTGCCAATTCACTGATGTTGCGACTGGCCATGCGTTTGCAAAAGGTAGATCCTGCAACAGCGCAGGCCTGGGCGAGTAAGGCGTTGACTGCAGGCGTGATGACCAGCAATGATGAGAGCTATATCATCATTTACCCGGGTGGTGCGAGTGCAACAACAAACCCCAATTCTTACAATCTCGGACCTTCGAATAAACTCACGAGAGGAGAAGTGCTTCATGGCAATATCCAATGGTCAAAAACGCTTATAGATGCCATGAAAGCCAGACAAGATCCACGGCTTTCTCAGATTGCGGCGGTGGGTGAAACATCCGCTGGCACTGGTACAACACCGGGCGACAATTCGCCAGGCGTGCAGAAAGGCCTTCCAAACGGTCTGGATGCATCTCCCGATCCGATTGCCACGTATTCCGTGATGAACATTAATATCTATACGGATAATGCTCCCGATATTATCCTGTCTTATGCAGAAGTGGAATTCTTAAAAGCTGAAGCCATCGAAAGGGGTTGGTTTGCCGGGTCTGCTGCTACCGAATACCAGAATGGACAGGCCGCCGCACTCCAGCAAATGGCTTCGCCAATCCATATCCGGCAGGAACACTAGATAATAAAGTAGAGGCGATACAAACAGAACTCTGGGTGTTATTTGCCTGCACGTTCAATGGATATGAAGCCTGGGCCGACTGGCGGAGAACCGGTTTCCCTGTTTTGACTCCGGTTAACTATGTGGGAAATGCATCTGGCGGACAAATTCCCCGAAGGTTAATTTATCCCACTGAACAAATCACTCTTTCCGCCGATGCCTATAAGGCAGTCGTTGCTGCTCAGGGAGCCGATGTGTTTACAACCCGTATGTGGTGGGATACGCCGTAAAATAAGTTGTCTATGGTTTAAAGGCAGGGTACTCTTATGACCCTGCCTTTTTTTTAAATTTATTTTAAGTATGCATTATCTTTAAGGATGATTTGTTCTTAAGTCGAAACTAAACCATTTTGTACCTTTCATTTTTAATAAAGCCTTTTCGATTTTTGTTTGTTGAAATATTGATCCTTCTGGCTGCGGGTCCGGTTATTTCACAGGCGCCGCTATTTCAGCTGAAATCCCCCAAAGACACGCACATTAAATTCAGCAATGATCTTCGCGAATCGGAAGATCGCAATGTGCTGGGCTACGAATATTTTTACAATGGAGGTGGCGTTGCCGTGGGAGATATCAACAATGACGGGCTGGAGGATATCTTTTTTACTTCCAATATGGGAGAAAATAAGTTGTACCTGAACCTGGGGCATCTGCAGTTTAAAGACATCACCCTGGAGGCCTGTAAGGGGCTGGAAGGCCGTAAGGGTGGGTGGAAGACCGGTGTTACCATGGCGGATGTAAACGGCGACGGGCTGCTTGATATCTATGTCTGCTATTCGGGTAAATTGGATTCCAACCTCCGGAGAAATCAGCTCTTCATCAACCAGGGTAATTTGAAATTTGTGGAGCAGGCAAAAGAATACGGGCTCGATGACCCCGGTTACGGCACCCAGGCCGTGTTTTTTGATTACGATAATGACGGGGACCTGGACATGTTCCTGCTAAATCACAATATTATTAAAGTCAGTAACCTTGAACTGGCCAAATACAAAGATCTCACCGATGAAATGGCAGGTGATAAGTTATTCGAAAACCAGCATGGCCA
>CAJDUL010000023.1_pt1 | contig 12295 bp, 8 predicted proteins | sample 7390691 | NCBI WGS metagenome assembly CAJDUL01 (sample SAMEA7055677, study PRJEB34461) | soil metagenome | biome: terrestrial ecosystem; feature: Peninsula; material: soil | place: Antarctica | collected 2016
AATACGACGTTCAATCGCTCGCGTCCTACGGTTCCGAACGCGCCATAGGTGTTCACCAGATCGACGGGATCAAACGACGTGTTCATGATCTGCCGCGGAGACAGCATGTTGAACACGGGCTGGATGCTGAAGAGCGCGATAACAACAGTGATGATCCAGGCGGTGACCATCATGGGCCGCGATGGTTCGGCGCGGGCGATGGCAAGTTCCGCCCGGCGGACCAGCTGGCGGGGAAGCAGCTTTGACCAAAATCCGTCGTCGAAACAGGCCAGCGCGGGAAGGATGGTCAGCCAGTTGAGAAACGAGAGGTTGCCGCTGAGGATGAGTATGATCTGCAGGCCCACGATAACGGATCCTGCGATGTGCCTTGTAACGCGCGGCCAGAAAACGAACCATGGCGCAACGAGCTCGGCCAGGAAATTATACCAGACGCCGGTTTTCAAAACCACACGCGGCAGAAAATGAAACCACCGGCTCAACGGACCGGGCAGTGGCTGGGTCTCAAAATGATAGTAGAGCGCCGTCCCGTTCCGCCACACGGCATCGCCGCGTATCTTGATCATTCCGGCACCAAACATGATGCGGAAGGTCAGCCAGCGGAACAGCCCGATGACCGGCATCGGTGGTGGGCGTTTTGGAAATGGGCGCAGGTCGAGCAGAGGACAGAGGAAAATCGCGAGAAATCCTGTTTCCAGGAGCTGGATCTCCCATCCATATCCATACCAGTCCTGCCCTACGTGAACGAAGGACATATAGAGGAACCAGAGAACAGCAAGCAGCGGTGCATTGGCAAAGCCGGCCAGCACCACGCAGGAAAGCGCGAATCCGATCCAGGCCGCAGTCAGGAGGGCGTGGTCGGAATGGCCAAACCAGAAGAGCGAAGGCAGGTGCGCGAAGCCGGCGCCGGCTGATCCGAACGAATCGCTCACGCGATCGAGGAATATTCCGACGGGAAGAAGTCCATGCGCACCGATCAGCGGAACGATCTGATTGGCCGCCACGAGAAAGGCCACCGCATAGATCGCTCCCAGCAGGCGAAGGATGAGAAAGCGGGTGAGCCAGTAGGTTGGGTGCGCACCCGGCTCAAGCGACTCCCGCAGGGATGGCTTGTCCATCATGTTTTTCACTTTCAGTGAAAGATTGAATCAGTGGGTCGGTTTTTCACATTCACCGTCCGGCGTGCATACTGCACCTTCGGTTGCCCATGTATCAGCTGAGGAAATATTTTTTCTCCATTCGTCAAATGATTGTTTTAAGGCTTGTAAAAAGTGTTCAGGTGGCTGGGCCCCGGAAACGGCATACTTCCGGTCGAACACAAAAAACGGAACACCACCCACACCCAATGCAGCTGCTTCCTGAATATCTTCTTTTACCTTTTCGCTGTATGCCTCACTATTAAGCGCTTTTCTTATTTCATCCTCCGGAAGACCAATATCCGTTCCTATCGTGATTAACGTTTCGTGATCGCCAAAATCTTTGCCTTCCGTAAAATAAGCGCGAAATAAATGTTCTTCTGCCTGGTCACCTAAACCCTTTGTTTTTGCCAGTTGAATTAACCGGTGGGCGTCAAATGAATTGGCTACGACGGATTTGTCAAAATTATATTCCAGTCCGGCTTTTTTTGCAGTTTTTATTAAGCTTTCATGCAATTTGACTGATTCTGCATAACTCATGCCTTTCTTATCGGCCAGGTACTGATATACGTTATCTTTCCGGGTGATGTTTTTGGGGATCGAAGGATCCAGTTGGAAACTATGCCACTCAATGTCAACCTGATCACGCTCTCCAAATTGTTTCAGGGCGGATTCATAATTCCGCTTCCCAATATAACAGAAGGGACACATGATGTCGCTCCAGACTTCCACTTTCATTTTGGGTATAGGTATTGTTACCTTTTTCAATGTGTTCATATCACGTCATGATTTATTTGCCTGAGGCCAATCGATGATTGAATGCTTGTCATGCCTTTGCCGAATAGGAATGCTTAAGGAAATCCTCCAATTCAAGAGGCTTTTGTCCAATCAGGGATTCCAAATCGCCGGATGTATAATTAAATTCACCTGATTTCATGGCATCTGCTATGCTTGTCATCATTTCAGCAATATCTTCCGTCAGTCCATTATCTAACATGCCTTTTTTTAAAGCGGCTAAAGGAATATCCGTATACTGTATGGGTTTACCTACGATGGCTGAAACCATGGCAGCAATGTCATGAAATGTATAAGCCTTCGATGACGTGATATCATACACTTGGTTCTGATGAGCGGAAGGATTTGATAATACTACCGCATTGGCTTCTGCCATATCAGTTCGCGAAGCAAAATTAACCCTCGCATCACCTGCGCTGTAATAAATGGTCCCGGTTTCTTTAAAATTGCCCAGCACCATCGGCAGATATTCGGTATAATAGGTATTGCCCATAATGGTGTATGCCATACCGGAGGCTTTAATATCTGCTTCGGTCTGCGCATGAGCGATACCGGCAGTAAATTTGGTTGCCGGGGATGATCTTACTATGCTGGTATATACAATATGACCCACACCGCTGTCTGTGGCAGCTTGTATTACCCTGGCATGTTGTTCATAGCGGCTGGTCAGGGAACTGGATGAAATTAATAAAAGGGTATCAACTCCCTGCATGGCGGCGACCAGCGAATCATGGTTGTAGTAATCTCCAATAGCAATATTCACTGCCATTGCTTTTAATGCAGCTCCTTTTACTTCATCCCTCACGAGTCCCCTGATTGAGCTTGCAGGATTCTTTTTCAATAAGAATTCAATAGTGGACGACCCTAAGTGTCCGTTTGCTCCGGTGACTAAAATCATGACATGTTTAGTTAAGTATGTAAAGCTATGCCCTTTCCCGTATATTTTAGCTCACGGCCGGTCTTAAGGAGTTAACCGCATATGCCTTCCAACGGAGTATAAATAGGTGTCCAGTCACCAGGATTGTTCAGCAGGATCATTCCGGCTACGGTTAGTTCCCGGAAAAAATCCAGGAGCGTATCCTGATTTTATTATCTATTGTTTCTATACTTAATTACTATTTTGGAACAAACGAAAACCTGTGGAAGGGTTGTTCCCCTAAGCAGAAAGGTATGATTATGATAAATCTTATTTAGATTTGATCAGCGGGAGGATTTGATAAAAGTTATGATTGTAAGGCAAACCAATACGGTCATTATTGGAGCCGGCATTTCGGGCCTGGCCTGCGCAGCTTCTTTGCAAAGAAGAGATGTCGAATACATTATTATTGAAAAACAAAATCAGGTAGCAACTCCCTGGCGCAACCATTACGACCGCCTGCACCTGCATACCAACCGGAGACGTTCCCGTTTGCCATATAAAAAATTTGGAAGAAAAATTCCCCGGTATCCCTCCAGGCAACAGGTGGTTGATTATCTGGAGGCTTATCAAAAAGAATTTAATATCCATCCTGTTTTTAATACAACGGTGATATCGGTAAAGAAAGTCGGGAGTTTTTGGATTACCGAAACAAGTAATGGCGAATTCAAATCATTATACCTGATCATGGCCACAGGGCCTTATGGCAATCCCAGGCCCGTCCGGTTTCAGGGTATGGAAACCTTTCCCGGAAAACTCATACACAGTTGCGAATATAAAACGGGAAAAGACTATCAGGGGCAGAACGTGCTGGTAGTGGGTTTTGGCAATTCGGCCTGTGAGATAGCGATTGATTTGTATGAACAGGGTGCAGTAGCTGGTATGTCCGTTCGTTCACCGGTAAATGTGATTCCAAGGGATGTTTTGGGCGTGCCGGTGCTCGAAATAAGTTTGCTGTTGAGCCGCCTTCCGCCACGGGTAGCCGATATCCTTATTGCCCCTTTTATGCAGTGGTTAATGGGAGATCTTGGTAAACTGGGACTCACAAAAATGTCTTACGGCCCGCTGGAGGAAATTCGCCGAGACGGGAATGCGCCGGTGCTGGACATCGGCACCATAAAACTTATCCGGGAAGGGCACCTGAAAATTTATGGCGATATTGATTTCATAGAAGGTAAAACCGTTCATTTCAAAGGGGGCGGCAAAAGAGATTTTGATACCATTGTTGCCGGAATTGGATATTACAGGGACTATGCAGAGATTGTGGAGGTGGATCCGCGCCGTTTCGACGATTTACGGGTATCTGCGGGTAAGCAGAAATATTTTGGCAGGGATGGTTTATATTTCTGTGGTTATTGGATCAGCCCGACGGGCCAGATCCGGGAAATTTCCTCAGACGCACAAAAAATTGCCAGGGATATTGCAAATGCAGATCGTCTTTCTGATAATAATGCCTGACGCATTCCCACAACATGCTACCTTCCGTTTGCCCGCAGCACGGTGATGTCTTTCTTCACCCGATCGTCGTAGGTTTTCTTGACGATATAATGCCACTGCTTGTCCGCCACGTCCACAAAGAAGATGTCGCCCAGTTTATGTTTCGACACAGCCTCCTGGAATTCTTTGGGCATCATTTCTTCTCCGAAAAACCAGCCGGTATCGCCATGGGTGGTGTTTCCGTCCATCGTGTACTGATCGGAGAGCTGATCGAATGAAGCGCCTGTGGAAGCTTTTTGAACGATGAGTTTCTTGAGACTGTCCACCTGTGGCCCGGATAAGGTTGATCCGTCCAGGAAGATGTAGTTTGCCCGGTAAGCTACAGTTTCCGTTCCTTCTATCACTTTATACGTGACATAGCCCACGGAAAAAATATCGCCTTTTTTTTGCCGCAACAGTCGCTTGTCGATGAGGGTTGAATCTTTTCCATAGGACAGATGGAGGAGGGTTGGCTTGAGCGCCGGATTGGCATCGATATACTGTTGTGCCTGCTCCACGGTCCCGATCTTTTGAAATTGCTCGGTCACTGTCGGCTGGGCGAAGAGAGATGCTGAAAAAAGAAGGAGCAGGCCCACGATACTGTATTTCATATTCTTATTTTTTTAGCTTTGAAAAATGGCCGGCATTTTCTATAGGCAGATCGAAAAATGCGTTTATGAAGGTACTGCTTTTATCGTATTTTCGGGGGCCTGAGCCAGTTATAAACGCCTTAAACCCGCCATGTAAAGGCGGGTAAAGGTATTTGGGCGAAAAGTTATTGGAACGTTAAGTTATTTGGCGGCGGACTCATGGTCCTGGCCGCCGTGATCCCCGACCAGCAGCCATTTGCCATCCTTCTTCATGAGCACATCCAGCCAGCGGCCATGTTCGTTGGTCACTTTTCCATCCTTATCCTTAAAGGCCGCGCGGTAGTAGTAGTCAGTATACGCAAAATCGCCCTTCACCCAGATCACCATGGGTACAGCATTCCAGAAAACATACTTGCCACCCAGGGTGCTGAAATAATTTTCGGCTGCATCCATATTGGATTTGGGAACAGGAATGGGCACGTTGTCGGGCCATCCCTGATAGCTTTCATCGTAATAGGAACTGGCTGTTTGCTGGTCGCCTTTTATCCAGGCATCAGTAATGGCTGTTTCCGTTTTCCAGACGGCTTTTTGTTCGGCCGTCCATTGAATTTGTGCATCTGCCGTGCTGATCGTGAAGCATACTGCCAGCAGGGCAATCATGCCGTTGCAAATCATTGCTTTCATGACGAAAAATTTAGGTTAAGAAATTAAAAAAGTCGACGTGATAGAGTCAGGAAAGATAGTAATGACAGAGTCGGATGAATGGGGGAATTACGCGAATTTCTGTTCCAATAACAGGCTAAGATAAAGGAAAAAACCCCCGGATCTGAAGACCCGGGGGTTCTATTTAATGGGGAAGCGGATAATCTGCTAAACCGGTATTCTCCAGCCATCCCGGTAATCCCTTTTCACAAACTGGTTGGCTTCGTCAAAATTCGTGATGCGCATTTCTTTGGCATCCCAGAGCAGTCGTTTTCTGCCCGGGTTATCGGGATCGGAGTCTTTCAGTTTCTTAGTATTTTCAAGGCCCCAGCTTCTGATGGCCAGGTTGCCGATCAGGATACTTTCGGTAAAAGGACCTGCGTATTCGAACGGCGAGCTGGTTGTGGCATTGCCAAAACCGGCGATACAGGCGTTTACCCATTGCAGATAGTGCCCTTCCGGAACACGGGCAATGGTCTTTGGCGGCATCGTTGTTTCGGCCATTAATCTGGAAGGCAATAATCGCGGCTTTTCGCCATAGCAATCCACCATGAGTTTTCCTTTTGTCCCGATAAACAGGGCACCGCCATCGTCCCCGCCAAACTGTTCTCCCGGCAATAATTCTTCGGGAAGCGGTGGCAGCAGACCGCCGTCGTACCAGGAAACGCGTATCTCGCCTTTACCATCCTTGCGGGGATATTTTAAATGGATCATGGAAGCGGCCGGATATCCATCGGGATACTTTGCTTCTTTCCCATCTGTCAGCCAGCTGGTAGGAATGCTGCATTCCACTTCCGTAGGGAAATCAATGGGCAGCAGCCGGAATACGGGATCCATCATGTGACAGGCCATATCGCCGAGCGCGCCGGTACCAAAGGCATTCCATCCGCGCCAGCTCCAGGGATGATAGGCCGGGTTGTAATCAATATATTTTGCGGGACCCAGCCAGAGATTCCAGTCCAGTTCTTTCGGCACATCATAATGACCGGTGGGGGTGGGCAGGCCCTGTGGCCAGATGGGCCGGTTGGTCCATACCTGCACGGTATGCACATCGCCGATCATGCCGGCATCGTACATTTCTTTTGCCTGGCGAACGCCATCGCTGGAACCGCCCTGATTACCCATCTGCGTAATCACTTTGTATTTTTTTGCTGCTTCTGCCATTAAACGCGCCTCATAGATATCATGCGTAAGTGGTTTCTGGCAGTACACATGTTTGCCTAACTGCATGACGGACAAGGCGGCAATGGCATGGATATTATCCGGAGTAGAAACCGAAGAGGCATCGATATTCTTATGTTCCTTATCCAGCATTTCCCTGAAGTCCTTATAGAATTTGGCTTTGGGAAAACGTTTCCTGGAATTCGCGGACCGGTTGTCATCCACATCACAGAGCGCCACGACATTTACTTTGGGGCTCTCGGAAAAATGTTTCAGATCATCCTCACCCTTTCCGCCCGCGCCGATCGCGGATATGTTGAGTTTATCACTGGGTGCAATAAAACCGCGGCCCAGCACATGCCGCGGAACGATCGTGACGGCACCCATAGCAAGCGAAGCATTCCGGACGAAGTTCCTTCTCGAGATTCCCTTTTTTTCAATCTTCATAACTGGTTTTATTTGGGTTTATGTTTAAAGTTAATTAAAATCTAAACGGCGGGTTAAAATAATGAGGTTTTAAAAATTCATTAATTTTAAGCAGGTAGAACTGCGATTTACCGGGATCGTGACCTTGTATTTGTTAAATAGCCGGAGAACAGTTTAAAAAATTAATCATGGCAGAATCAAACCCGGAAATAAGATGAGGTTGCGTTTGTTACCCTTTATTACCCTGTCCGCAGGAATGCTTTTTCCATTGAGTGACGTCAATAGTCGGCCGGCCACCAGAACCGGAGATGTTTTCTCCAGGAATAATCTCGTGGCCTGGTGCATTGTCCCTTTTGATAATAAGAACCGGACTCCGGAAGAACGCGCCCACATGCTGGTTAAACTGGGGATCAGCAAATTTGCTTATGACTGGCGCGAAGTGCATGTGCCCTATTTCGACCGGGAAATGGACGCGATCAAGAAATATCATATTAAACTCCAGGCTTTCTGGATGCCTTATGGACCGGATCCGGCGCTCAACATCCATTCTAAAGAAATTCTGGCCCTGCTGAAACGCCATGGTATCAAAACGCAGCTGTGGTGGTCCTACGGATCGCAGGATGATGCATTAAAGAATTTTTCGCAGCAGGAGAAAGTAGTGGCTGTCGGAAAAATGGCCATGGCCATAGCCAAAGATGCCGAGGAAATCGGTTGTACCGTCGGACTGTATGGTCATGGGGGCTGGTTTGGGGAACCTGAAAACGAGCTATCCGTTCTTCAATATGTGAAAATGAAAAACCTGGGGATCGTATATAATTTTAATCATGCAGAAGATCAGGTGTCCGGTTTTTCAGCATTCTTCCCGAAAATAATTCCGCATTTGATCGCACTGAATATCTCAGGGCTAAAAAAAGGCCCTCCCGGTAAAGTGGTTGCTGTGGGTCAGGGAGACAGCGAAATGGGCATGATACGCATCATTGCCGAAAGCAGCTACAGGGGCCCGATAGGGATCATCAATGAGGATACCGACCCGGATGCGGAGATTGGTCTTGAGAAGAACATGAACGGACTAAAAAATATTTTGCACTCACTCGGCTATACCTCAGCGTTAGCTACCTTTAATGGACGGAATTAAGGATGAACGCAGTCTGAATTCATTAATAGAAGGGTTTGCCATGAACGCAGCCTGCATTCGTTAATAGAAGGGTTTGGCATGAACACAACACCAGCCTGCATTCCTTTCAGTCTTTGCGCGGGTTCTTTAATGTATTTTGCTGCTGATAATGTTCTTTTCTCAACTCATCTTCATCATCCATTTCCGGCCCCTTCATCACCTTGCGCCAGTCAATATGCCGGTTATATTTTTTCATAGCCAGTTGCGGGTCAAACACCTGCGGTGACGGGAATTCCAGTTGGTAGGGCGTATAGTCCGGTTTATCCGTAAAGAAATCCTGTAGCAGCGTGGCCGTGGCATCGTACTGGTTTACATAAGGCACATCAAGGATCGTATAAATGGTTTTCAGTATAGATCCGAAATTGGCATGAGTGTGCGAGACGTACCCGTGTTTCACATAGGGGCCGGCCATCATCAGGATGCTGCGGTGCGCATCCACATGATCTACACCACCCTGCGGATCATCTTCCGTAATGATCACCAGCATATTTTTCCAGTAGGGTGTTCTGGAAAGAAAATGCATGATCCTCCCGATGGCCAGGTCGTTGTCTGCAACATAAGAATGATAGAAGGGATAACCGTCTTCCGGCCGCGGCCGTGCGGTATGGTCGTTGGGTACCTGCATAGTGATCAGCTGGGGCATTTTCGTTTTTCCGTGAAGCCACATTTTGGTGAACTCCGATTCAAACTGCTGCATACGGAACTGGTCGGGTATGTTAGTATTGAAGCCGGCATAGTTGTGACTAGTACGGGGAAACAGGGCTTTTTGCATCGGCACCATCACCGCATGACCGGAACCCGTTGCCGTGTCAACCCATTCTTCCCGGTTGTGCGCCGTTTCATTGCCTTCGCCGAAATTGTAAAAGGAGACCTTGCTTCTGTCCATCGCTTCCCACAAGCCACCCCGTTCGGCGTAGTCCTCCGGATCCATGCTGCCCGTTGATCCTGGAAATCTTCTGCCGGATGCTTTCGAAAAAAGTTTGGCGGTTTTGCTCACGTTGGAATTGGCTTCCACCCATTCGTTTGGAATTACGCCGAGCATCCAGTGGTGCCCATGGATGGACGCATCGCTGTCGCAGTAATAGTTGTCGGCAAAAGAAAATTGCTTTGCAATTTTTAAATGGTTGGGCGCCACATTCACGTGATACAGCGTTTTGTCTTTTTGTATAATGTTCACGCCCACGCCAAACCGGGCGAGCGATGGGTCGCCAATGCCTGTGGTGAGTTGCCCAAGCACTTCATCATAACTCCTGTTCTCCTTGGTGATGTAAACGATGTATCTGATGGGGCTTTTCCGGATATCCTGCAGGGGCGGCAAAGGATTTTTCCCGTCATCCCGCACCTGCGTTTTGATAAAGGTATTGCGGATGGCCTGGCTGGTATAGGCTGATAATTGCTGTTCGTCCGGCATGGGGATCTTCTGAAAGCTGCCCAGTTCGATATCGCCGATATAGGTTCCCTGAGGCGGGGCAACAAAATGCAGGCCTCCGTTGGGTCCTGCACCAAATCCCCGCGCGCTGCTCACATAAATTATTTTTTCATCATCGCTGAGCCGGACGCGGGAAGGTCCCCAGCCGGTGGGAATAAGACCCCTGGTGATCCCCGTTTCTGCATCAATAACAGCAAGGGCATTAAAGCCCAGCAGGGCCACATACAATGTTTTTTCATCCTTGCTCAGGGTAATGCCAAAGGGCAGCAGTCCGCGGTACCGGTCAATCAGGCTGTCCGTATGAATGGGGATATCGCCGACTATTTTGTGATCGCGGTAATCCAGGATCGAAATATTATCATTGCTGGCATTGGTTACATAAGCATATTTACTCCCCACGGCAATGGAATTGGGACTTGCTCCGCCAACCACTTCTGCCCCTTCAATCATCTGGCCGATCTGGTAACCTGTTTTGAACCGGTCAACCACCTGGTTGCTTGTCAGGTCAATGGTATACACACTCATGGCTTCTGATGCCAGGGCGCTGCCTACACCCGGAATTTTCCGCCCGTGCCAGATATAGCCGTTCTCAGATTCTTTTGTGTTGTTGCCATAGGGATGGAATGGCAGCAGCATGCTGTCGTAGTTTTCTTCTGTAATGTCCGGGATCAATGGATAATCGTACATGCCGACATTGGCCACAAACGCCATGCGTTTATCGGGACTGATGGACAATCCAAACGGCTGTCGTCCTGTTTTTATGGACGCGGTGATTTTATTGCTGGCCAGGTCGATGCGCACCAGCCTGAAATTCCCTCTGTCCAGCACCAGCAGTTCGTGGTTGTCTTCGTTCAGCAAAAGATCCGATGTAAAACTATCTTCATAGTCAACCGAATCAATTTTACCATTCAGCGAAATGGAATCGAGTTTTTTGAATTGTTCAATATCATACACGATCACCGCACCATCGTCGCCGCCGCTTAAGTAGACTTTTTTTGAATCGCCCGAAAAGGCGACGCCAAGAAAGGAGCCATGGGAAAGCGGCGAAACAATATGGCCGTCATAGCTGGGTACGCGGGTGGCGGCCATCGTGGTATTGTCAATGATCGTGAAGACACCGTTGTGGAGGGTAACCGTTTTTTGGCCGTCCGGGGAAATGGCCATGCCAAAAGGATCGTGTGTTATTTGTATGGTTTCTCCGGCAGGGGTTATGTATCGGCCGCTGGCGAGCACACTCTTTCCTTTGCTGTTAATATGTGTATATTCTTTAATAGCCGGTATAGTTAATACCTGATATTGTTTCTGTGCATAGGATCTTTGTGCGGAAAGCAGGACGATTATGAGTATTAATCGGCAGGATTGATTTTTCATTTATAATAATTGATCATACAAATATGCTATTTTTCTGCCATCAACCACGTTATGCTTCCGTCTCACCATCGCGGAGTACACAGGAAACAGCGTGTAAATTCCAGTGGCTTAACAGGAGACAGGTTTTTTTAATGCTGATTTCATTTGGATGCTGTTTTTCTTCATTCGCACAGCAGGCTTATTTTATTGACGGGTATCATGGGGGCATATACGGCCATCTTCCTGCCCGGTATGCGGAAATTGCGACAGCATTTTCCCGGCGCGGTTTTCAGCACGTATTCTTCGGAAGAACCCTGTTTCACGAGCGCCCTTCCGCAGATACTCGGCTCTTACGGATTCAAATATGCGTCTCTGAAGAATCCGGAAACCTGCTGGGGCGGCTACACGCGTGCCTTTGGCGGAGAACTGGTGAACTGGATAGGATCCGACGGCAGCAGGCTGATTACCGTTCCACGCTATGCAGTCGAAGCGCTGAAGCCAGGATCAACTTGGGAAACCATTGCCTGCAATAATTCGTTGGCCTATGTTACCCGCGCCTTTCAATATGGAATCAAACACCCCGTAGGGATGTGTCTCCAGGACGCCGGGTGGGATTTGGGTCCGGAGCGGTACGGCCACTGGATAAAAGCAAAAGACGACAATGATTCAAATAATCTGAAGGCCACCGCTGCTGACGGAATCATGCTGCACCATAACGAGGATTACAAAGCGGCGGACGATGTGGAAACGCCTTATTCGCCTACGGCGTTTCAAACCTGGCGGGGATATATTGAAAATAAATCGGTGCGGATACCGGACCTCGACTGGCATTTTTCCCAGGATGATGTGCTGGTGAGTCTCGTCTGGGGCGGGCAAATTCTCCAGCGGATCGCCAGGGAAGTGAGAATGGCAGAGAATAAAATCATCAACGCGGAAAAACTGGCTTCGATGGCCAGGGTATTCAGATCCAAACCCTGGCCTGGCGCTTCTCTGGATGAAGCCTGGAGAACACTGCTTCTGTCGCAGCATCATGACTGCTGGATCGTACCTTATAATCCGGTCGCTGATCGTGAGGGATCGGGAATTACCTGGGCGGACAACGTGCTTACCTGGACCGGGAATACCTGGCAGCGCAGCGACAGC
>CAJDUL010000018.1_pt1 | contig 12291 bp, 11 predicted proteins | sample 7390691 | NCBI WGS metagenome assembly CAJDUL01 (sample SAMEA7055677, study PRJEB34461) | soil metagenome | biome: terrestrial ecosystem; feature: Peninsula; material: soil | place: Antarctica | collected 2016
TTTTATGGTTCTTTCACGGGAAGATATGTGCGCATGCATGGAAAACTCAGAGCGGGTGGCGGCTATTCCATTTTTGAATTTCAGGTATTTGGACAACCGGCCAGCTCCTGCGCAGCCCCCAGTGACCTGATGGTTCCGACTTCTACGGCTACTTCTGCTACGATAACATGGACAGCCGTTTCTGGTGCCACCCAGTATCTGGTTCAATATAAACCCCGGCTGATCAGCAGCTGGATCAGCAGGACAGTGACCACCAATTCAATTGCCCTTACGGCATTGAGTTGCGGAACAACTTATGATTATACGGTGCAAACGATTTGTGGCGGTTTGGCACAAAGCACCACGAGTGCAGGTGGTTTTATTGCCGGCGCATGTGCTCCCGGATGTAACCTCCTTACCCGTTATTTCAACGCAGACATCGGCGACGTTGGTCTTGGTGGTTCTACCTGTCTGAATAGCGGAGTCTATACCATGAGCGGATCTGGGGCAGATATCGGTGGAACGGCGGATCAATTCCAGTATTTATTCACCAGCGTACAGGGAGATGACCAGGTGGCGGCCCAGTTGCTTAGCCAGGACCAGGTTTCTGCATCCAATAAGGCAGGTGTTATGATCAGGGATAGCTTAACCAATACTTCCCGGTTTGCCTATATGGCGTCTGTCAACAAAGGCGCCAGCATTATTTTTATGTACCGCAATGTGCCAGGCGGTCCAACGATTACGCTTCCGGTTGCCAGCAATGTATCACTTCCCTACTGGATCAAAGTAGGTAAAGTGGGTACCCAGTTCGCTCCATTTATTTCAATAGATGGTGTTACATGGATTCAGGCTTTGCCGGCGGTTAATCTGAATTTTGGTACCGATGTAAATAATTCACCTCAATACGGTTTAGCTGTCACGAGCGGCAACAACACGGTATTGTCCAACGCACAAATGGGCACTTTCGTCATCACGTCGAGTAGCTCGCCTTTACCCATTCAGCTGGCCAGTTTCACTGCCCAGAATATCAATGATGATCATGTGTTGGTTTCCTGGTCAACTTCCATGGAGCAAAACGTAAATCATTTTGAAGTGCAGAAGAGTGAAGACGGAAGCTTTTATCAGGCATTCGCAGAGGTGCCGGCAGCCGGGAACAGCGAAACACTCCGACAGTATTCGGCAATCGATATTCAGCCCTTCGAAGGTGTTAATTATTACCGGCTGGAGGAAGTGGACTCCGATGGTAAAACGTTTTTCTCACCGGTCGTAACGGTGACGTTTGGAAAATTAGTCGGCCCTAAATTGCAGCCTAACCCGGCCACTGCGTATACCAATGTCGTTTCCAGATCAGAACCTATCCTTGAAGTCACGTTGTATGATATCCTGGGGAAAGAATTGAGAAAAATAAAAAATACCAGCGGGGCCTCAACGATCAGGATAAACACTGTCACCCTGGAAACCGGTGTTTATATTGTGCGGATAAAAACAGCGGGGAAAATTTATGAACAAAAACTATTCAAACAATAAACGGGAAATTTAACCATCAGAAAGGGGCATGTGCTAAGAGCGTGCTCCTTTTTTATTTATCCCCTGCCGGCGCATATATTCTGTAATTGGACGGGCGAACCTGTCCCTGATGGCATGTCTTGCAGGAAATAACCGCGTTGATCTGCGAATTATAATCGTAGGTATTTTTAAAATTGAAGTATTTACGGTTGAGCTTGTCCGTCATCCGCATCATTTTCCTGGTTGCTAATTTTGCCGGTATTTCATCGCTGGCAAAATCCGCGCGTACCGGGAAAACACCCGGTTTCGTCCTGGCATGACAAAAATTACAGGTAACGCTCATTGACTTGTTGAACTTATTCATGATCCTGTCCATCTGATCTTCTTCCGTGCTTTTGGGGATTATTTTCAGATTGCGCCAGGCAGGTTTTTCGCCAGCAGGAACATGCGTAGCGGCTACCCCCGCGTAAATAAACAGGGCCAATCCTGCGTAAACAACTAGTTTCTTTTCCATAGGAAAGGTCTGGTCAGATCAATGATTCCCCGGATGTTCCCTTCCCCTGTGGCAGGTCATGCATTCAACAGTGGGAATCGGTTCACCTTCTTCGCTCCTGTTATAATTAAAATACTTTTTATTGATCTTGGCCGTCATTTTATACATCTTGCGGGCAATGTTTTTTTCCGGCTTTTCATCGCTGGCAAAATCGAGGTGATGGTTGCTGCTGTCTTTGTTCGCAGCATGGCAAAAAGTGCATTTTACACCCAAAGCTTCTTTAAAATGATCCATCACTTTGTCCAGGTCCTCCTTGCTGATGTGCTTCGGAAGCACTTTCAGATTTTTAAACTTATGTTCTTCCGGCGGTTTGGTGGCCGCTATGCCGCCCATGATCACGAAACCCAATATGATGGCTACCCCTGTTTTTTTATTGAAGAACATACTCCCAGATTTTGATTCTAAGCTAGTTAATATTCCTGAAACAGCATTCAGCCGGAGGCATTAAAAAATTTGCTGACGGGATTACCCATCTTTAAAAAAGAAGCTCCATGAGATTTTTCTCTTATTGCGCTGAATATTTCCCTTATTTTGCATCCCCTTTATGGTAAAAAAACAGGCTGCCATCGGATTTATTTTCATCACCCTGCTGGTTGATGTCATCGGCTGGGGGCTGATCATTCCCGTTATGCCCCAGCTCATTTCCGGTTTGAAACACATTCCCGTGAATCAGGCGAGCAGGGAGGGGGGATTGTTGCTTTTTGTTTATGCGTTTATGCAATTCATCTGCGCTCCCATACTCGGTAATCTGAGCGATCAGTTTGGACGGAGGCCGGTTTTACTTTTTTCTTTATTCGGATTCGGCGTGGATTATATATTCATGGGTTTTGCACCTTCCTTCGGATGGTTGTTTCTGGGGAGAACGATTTCAGGTATCACCGGCGCCAGTTTCACCACGGCCTCTGCCTATATCGCAGATATCAGCGATGAGAAAACGAGGGCAAAAAATTTCGGACTGGTGGGCGCTGCTTTTGGTCTCGGATTTATTATCGGTCCCGCTATCGGAGGTCTAATGAGTGGCTGGGGTATACGTGCCCCTTTTTATGCTGCGGCCATCCTTAGCCTGCTCAATTGGTTATATGGCTATTTTGTGCTTCCGGAATCCCTGAGCCCGGATCACCGGAGGCCATTTCAATGGAAAAGGGCCAATCCGCTGGGTTCCCTGAGGCACCTGAAAAAATACCCGGCCCTAGCGGGACTGATCCTGGCCCTGGGGCTTGTGTATCTGGCCTCGCATGCCGTTCAGAGCAACTGGAGTTATTTTACCATGTACCGGTTTAAGTGGACGCCCAAAACTGTGGGTATTTCCCTGGCGGTGGTGGGCGCGCTGGTTGCGCTGGTGCAGGGCGTGCTTATCCGCTGGATCACACCCAAAATGGGGAACGAAAAAAGTATTTATATCGGCTTATTATTATATGCGGCGGGCATGTTTCTCTTTGCCTTTGCCTCACAGAGCTGGATGATGTTTGTATTCCTGGTCCCTTATTGCCTGGGCGGCATTGCGGGACCCGCCATCCAGGCGATCATGTCCGGCCATGTTCCACCCAATGAGCAGGGCGAACTGCAGGGTACACTCACCAGCGTGATGAGCCTGACGGCTATTTTCGGCCCCCTGCTGATGACCAATCTTTTCGCATATTTCACCAGCGTTCAGGCGCCCCTGTTATTTCCGGGTGCGCCATTTCTGCTGGGCGGATTGTTAATGTTAATAAGCAGTATGGTGGCCTATAAAAGTTTAAAACAGAATTGATAATCCGGAAATTCTGTTTATCTTTGCCCCGTTAAGTTGATAGGCATTTAGTAAGTAAACAAACATTCTGCTACGCAATCTTCAGTACGGTTAGTTAGTCTTCTTTACTCCTGCTTTTTGTCAGCTGTATTTTTTAATTAATCTTTTTATTTAAGTATGAACATTTATGTTTCAAATTTAAGCTTCAACGTAACTGATGAAGACTTAAACGAGTATTTTGCAGAGTACGGAGAAGTTTCATCTGCTAAAGTAATTTTAGACAAATTCACTCAGAAATCACGTGGATTTGCCTTTGTTGAAATGTCAGACGAAGAAGCTGCAAAAAAAGCAATCCAGGAACTGGATGGCGCTTCTGTAGATGGCAGAACCATCAACGTTTCAGTCGCTAAACCACGTGAAGAACGCACAGGTGGCGGTGGCGGTAACAAGAGCGGTGGCGGTGGTAATTTCCAGAAGAGAAATAACTTCAGCAACAGCAGATATTAATCGCTTTTAATTCAATAGCCGTTGATCAGGAGATTTCCCGGTCAACGGCTATTTTTTTATTGTACTACCCGCCCGAGTTTGCCCGCGGGACCAGGGATCTTGTTTACCAGTGACCCTTTCTCCATCTGTATCCACGATTTCGGTTTTCCCAATGTCCCTCGTGCCAGCCTCTGCCCGGCCTTCGACGATCCCAATGACCTTCGTGCCATTGGTAGGATCCGCCTGCCCACACCCAGTCGCCGCCAATCCAGACATAATCCTGACCTGGAGATAAAGGCCTGCTGTACATAACATCATGGGGGCGTGTAGCTACTATTTCTGCGCTGCAGCCGGCAAGGGCGAATATCAACCCGGTTCCGGCGGCCATTAACCATTTTTTCATTTTTGTGTTATTTAGATTATCCGATCTAATTATAAGCAAAAAATGTTCTTGTGAATCTTTTTCCACACATACTATCGTACTTTGCAAAAATTCTCAAGCAATGAACAGCGCCGCCGGGGTGGCCGTCCCGTTAACAGCCAAGGATTTTACGACCGACCAGGAAGTTCGCTGGTGCCCGGGCTGCGGAGACTACTCCATTCTGGCCCAGGTTCAGAAAGTAATGCCCCAGATGGGCATTCCCCGGGAGAATATCGTGATCATTTCGGGCATTGGCTGCAGCAGCCGGTTTCCCTATTATATGAATACTTATGGCATGCATTCGATACATGGAAGGGCAACAGCCATTGCGTCCGGTCTTAAGGCTAGCCGGCCCGAACTGAGTGTGTGGATCGTAACAGGAGACGGCGACTCGCTGAGCATCGGCGGAAATCATACCATACATCTCCTGCGCCGGAATTTTGATGTAAATATCCTGCTTTTCAATAACCAGATCTACGGTCTCACCAAGGGTCAGTATTCCCCCACTTCAGAAACGGACAAGCAAACCAAATCCACGCCCTTCGGCAGCATCGATCATCCCTTTAACCCGCTGGCCCTGGCCATGGGGGCGGATGCGAGTTTTGTTGCCCGGAGCATGGACCGGGATCCAAAGCACCTTCAGCAAATGCTTACCCGAAGTCATCAGCACCGGGGATCGTCTTTCCTGGAGATCTATCAGAACTGCAACATTTTCAATGACGGTGCTTTCAGTCTGTTTACCGAAAAAGGATCCAAGCCGACCGAAACGATCTTTCTCGAACAGGGAAAACCGCTGATTTTCGGGGCGCAGCAAAACAAAGGCATCCGGCTGGAAGGACTCCGGCCGGTGGTGGTGGAACTGGGCAATGGGGTGCAGCCAGAGGATTTGTGGATACACGATGAAAAAGATTTTTACAAGGCGCAGATCCTCGTCAGGATGTTTGACGACCCGTCAACGAATACCCATCTCCCACGCCCCTTTGGCGTTTTCTTTGAAACGGAACGACCCTGTTATGAGGACATGCTTAACGTTCAGATAGAAGAGGTGATCCGGTCCAAAGGAAAGGGGGACCTCAATAAACTCTTACGCGGCCGCGAAACCTGGACCATTCCATCCTGAGCCATAAGAGCTCTTCCGCAAGCGATAAAAATAAAAGTCCCGGCGAAGCGGGACCATTTATTGGTTGTTTCACGGAGAAATACCAGGTATATAAAAATGAGATCTGGCATATAAAAATGCCGGCGATAAAAATCGCCGGCCTGAGCTTACCTCTGAAACCACAAAAAGAAAGCGTTAACAGAAATCATCAAAGTATAACTTAGGAATATTCAATCGTTGGTGGATCCCTACAGGATTGGAAGCAGAACCCGCTGAAAGCCGGATGCATTGATTTTACAGGGTATGGGAATCGATCTCCTTCATACGTCGTAAGAAGCATACGTTGTATGAAAGGGATCGGAATACTTAGGGCGATTGGAAAAATGGAAATTGGACGGGACGGAAGTGCAGGCAGGGATAAAACAGAGGATTAAAAGTAAATACAAGTTTGCTATTAGCAAAGCGTTTTTTTAAAATTCAGGAAAAACCCGCGGTGGCGTTTCCGGGATATGCTTCCATCTCTCTTCCGGCATCCTCAAAGGTTTTATTTATCTTATAATTATACCACCATTCGGGGAAGGCTTTTTTCATGAAAGTATCGATGTATCGCATACCAAAAAGGTTCCAGGCCCCTTTCAATTTACCGGACAGGCCGGTTTGCAGGGCCCGAAGACTCATGGCAAATCCACTGTCGATGTATTCCATGTGATGCCAGTAGCCTGCAGGCATAAACAGGGTATCCCCATGGTCCAGGATCAGTTCATAACCCCTCGCCATCCGGAGGGCAGGAAATTTCTCCGGATCCAGCTTGTTGCCGGCGCGTTCGTAATAGCGTTCAAAGTTCACCAGGCTGAGCACTTCCCAGGGTTTTCTGTATAGTTTATGTTGTTCCTCAAAGGGAAACAACAGCACCCTTTTTTTGCCCATGAACTGGGTATGAAAAATATGGGAAAGATCTATGTCGAAGTGCATGTGGGTTACAGATCCCTGGCCACCCGTAAAGAGCATGGGATATCTTTTCACAAATCCCTTACTGTATTGCTCCGGCCAGCTGAAATCATTGATGATCTGGGGTGAATGCTCGAAAAGATTAAATAAGAATATCCGCCATTCCGCCGGACCTCTCCGGATCAGATCGATGTAATCGCCAAATTTCATGTAGTCATCCGCCGTATTGATGGCGGTATAGGCATCGCTTTTCACATTATTGTATATCCCCACCCGAACTTCTCCCACCAAAGCCTTAAAAAAATCCCAGTTCCATTTATCATAAGCCGGCCACTTCCTGGCAAGGTCGGTGATCACTACGGGCTTAAACGTTTCGTAGTATCGGCGTTTAAATTCCGCTGAGGAAATGTCCTCCACCCGTTCCACTGCCTGTAACACCATATCTCCTTTTAATTTTAGTGTAAAATTAATACAATGACTAAATCGGAAATGTTAACCGGCACAGCTTTTTCATATATTGCCATATGTTCCTCTCATTACATCCTGCCAATCCCCAGCCAAGAAATATTAAGACCATCGTGGATTGTCTTTTATCAGGTGGGGTAATTATTTACCCAACTGATACCATTTACGGACTGGGTTGCGACATATTTCAGCATAAGGCCATTGAACGGATCTGCCAGATCAAACAAATCAATCCGGAGAAGGCACAACTTTCTTTTGTATGTTATGATCTCAGCCATTTAAGTAATTATACCAAAAGCATTTCCACGCCCTTATACCGGGTCTTGAAAAATCACCTGCCCGGCGCCTATACCTTTATTCTGCCGGCAAGCAGGGAAGTGCCCAAAATATTAAAAAGCCGCAAAAATACAATCGGTCTTCGCGTACCCAATAACCTCATTGCCAGGACCATAGTTAAAGAATTGGACCACCCGGTGCTGAGCACGTCACTTCCGGGCGAAAATGTGGAGGACTATACAAATCCGGAAATTATTAACGATCATTTTAAGAATCTCGTTGACATCGTGATCGATGGCGGGCCGGGACACACGGTTCCTTCCACCATAGTTGATTATACTTCAGGGGAGGCAGTTCTGCTACGCCAGGGGGCGGGGGAATGGGCAGGCGTTGAGCTCTAAAGCCGGATCGCCCACGATAGCTTTTTTCAGCCAGGTAAACATCGGTCCATTTAAGCGGATTCGAAAATTTCCATCTGGCTCGGAACGATATTAAAGCTGCGCCGGTGATAGGAGCACAATCCGTGATCAGCTATGCCTTTGCGGTGTTCCGCGGTTCCGTATCCTTTATTGTTGTACCAATTGTAGTGCGGGAATTTCTTATGGAGCCGCTGCATGTAGTCGTCCCGGTAGGTTTTTGCCAGAATACTGGCCGCAGCGATGGATGCATATATACCATCTCCCCGGATAACACAGAGATGCGGGATCTTTTTATAGGCATGGAAGATATGGCCGTCTATCAGTAGGAATTCCGGCGGAGATTTTAATTTTTTAAGCGCGAGGTGCATGGCTTTGAAGGAGGCCCGGAGAATATTGATCCGGTCAATCTCCTCATTGCTTACCTGGGCAACCGCATAATCCAGAGCGTGGGTCTCGATAAAAGTCCGCAGTTCGATCCGGATATCTGCCGGAACCAGTTTGGAATCGTTCAGCTGGGGATGGTAAAAATCACCGGGAAGCACAACAGCGGCGGCAAACACCGGTCCGGCATAACAACCACGTCCTGCTTCATCGCAGCCGGCCTCCCGTAATGAAATATGATGAAATGCCTTTAACAAAGAAAATCCTTTGATCAAAAATAACGGAATGGAACTTGCTGAGGGCAAAGTGGATGAAATAGTTATCTACAGGCGGCTGCGAATGAATATTTTTGCTTTATGCATTTACGGAAAACCGGTTCATCCAACAGGGCGGTTGCCTACTGGGTTTTGGGCGGGACCATCATGCTGATGATCCAGGTTATGCTGGGTGGTATCACCAGGCTGACCGGCTCTGGACTGTCTATTACCGAGTGGAACGTGATCACTGGTGTGGTACCTCCGTTAAATAATCGGCAATGGATGGTTGAATTTGATAAATACAGGCAAACCCCGCAATATCATCTGCTGAATATCGGTTTCAGCCTTTCGGATTTTAAATTTATTTTTTTCTGGGAATGGTTCCACCGGTTCTGGGCCCGGCTGGTGGGTGTGGTATTTGTTGTGGGATTTATTTATCTGCTGCTGCAAAGGAAAATGAAAACGGAGATGATCCGTCCCCTGCTGATCCTTTTTTTACTGGGTGCATTACAGGGAGCCATCGGGTGGATCATGGTGGCCAGTGGGCTGACGGGGGATGCCCTGTATGTACAACCGGCCAAACTGGCGCTGCATTTTGTTTTTGCGCTGGTTCTGATTTCCTTTGCTTTCTGGTTTGCCCTGCAGCTTTTATATCCGGTCACGCGGATTCGCAATGCCAGAGGTCTGCGGAGGTTTTCGGTTGTCCTGCTGGTGCTGACCTTCATCCAGGTAACCTACGGGGCCCTGCTGGCTGGCCATAAAGCCGCAGCCGTTGCCCCCACCTGGCCAACGATCAATGGGCACTGGATCCCGGAAACGTTGTTTAAAAGCTCACCCTGGTATCTCAACCTGGTTGAAAATACCATCACCATCCAGTTCATCCACCGGGGGCTTGCCTACGTGATCTTTGCGGGCATCCTCACCTGGACCACCCTTCTTTTTTCCTCCGGCCTTCTCCGTTATGAGCGGACGAAACTGGTAGCGCCGCTGGGGTTGGTTTGTGTCCAGATTTTATGGGGGATCCTGGCCCTTTTGCTGAGCCCGGGAATTGAAGCGAACCATTGGGTGTTTTTTGACTGGATCGCCCTGTTTCATCAGATTACGGGCATGCTGTTGTTGCTGAGCCTGGTTTATGCTGTTTATATGCTGAGACCCGGGCGATTAAAATAATTTTTATGTGCTCCTTTCCGTTAAAAGGGACTCCATGATGTTTTACCTCCGATCTGTTTATTATTCCTTTCCGGTTCAGCTGGTTATCCTTTACCTGAAAAAGTTTCAGGTGCTTTTGGTATTCTGGTTTATTCTTTTCTCCACTTTCCACGGCGGATTCATGCATTCTTTCGGCGCCGATGCCCTATTCATGGCCCCGGAATACCTGAATAATGTAAACGCCCTGAGTGCCGGGATCGTTGGCGCCGCCCTGGCCGCATTCATCATGAGCTGGAACGTGACCACTTTTATTTTATTCAGCCACCACTTTCGCTTCCTGGCAACCACCGGACGACCTTTTTTAAAATATTGCACCAATAATTTTATCCTTCCGGGATGTTTGCTGATAGACTATTTTATCCAGGCGGTGGAATTCGACAGTACCAAGGAACTGATGACCAATGGGGAAATTGCGTGGCTGATTGCCGGGTTTCTGACGGGATTTTTTTTAGTGATCGGCCTTTCCATCCTCTATTTTTTTGAGGCCGACCGGTCCATTATCCGCCAGGTGACGCCTCTTATCAGCAATCCGAAATTGTTTAAGTCGCAGTTCAATTCGAAAGATACCCACTTCAATGTCAGCCGGCTGATCAAAGTAAAATCGTATCTCAGCACCCCGTTTACAGTGAAACCTGTACGGGATGTTTCCCATTACAGTAAGGAATTTATCGAGCGGATTTTCAGCCGGCATCATTTCACGGCCATCATTTCCATCATTTTTGCTTTTCTGGTGCTGGTGGTAGCCGGATTTTTTATGGACAAGCCTTTTTTCCAGTTGCCTGCCGCCGCCAGCATTTTCCTTTTCTTTTCGATACTGATTTCCCTGTCCGGCGCCTTTTCCTATTTTATGCAAAGCTGGAGCATCCCCATTCTCATCATCCTCTTCCTGGTGCTGAACCTGCTTTACCGGTATGATGTGATTGACCCGACAAACAAGGCTTACGGGCTGAATTATACCAACAGGGCAGATCGGCCGGTATACGACCGGGATCATTTGCTGGCCCTATGCACGGCGGATAAAGTGCAGCGGGATGAAGCGGGTATGATCCGGATCCTGGAGAACTGGAAAAAGAAACAACGGGAGGAAAAACCGCTGATGCTGATTATCACCACCAGTGGCGGCGGAAGCCGAAGCGCCGCTTTTACCATGAACGTTCTGCAGAAACTGGATGCGCAGATGGCCGGGAAACTCATGGATAAAACATTCCTCATCACCGGTGCCTCCGGGGGCATGTTCGGAGCGGCCTATTTCCGGGCCCTGGCCAGGATGAAAGAGACGGATTCAACCATCAACCTGCAGGATCATCAATACACGGATGCGATTTCAGAAGATTTGCTCAATCCGCTTTTTTCTTCGCATGGAAACCCGGGAGCTCATCCTCGACCATGCCTATCAGATAAACGTGCCTGAACTCCATACCTTTCGAACCCGCGATCGTAAGACACTTAACTGCGCCGTCTGGCGGAGTTTTCTCTTTGGCGCGAAGGTCAAGCTCTTGCAAAAAACTATGTAGACTCATTTCGGATAGAGCGTAGTGCTGGCCTATCTCAAACTCCAACGAATTCCAGATATCGCTCTCATCTTCGAGATGTTCAAAGGCGGCTTCGAATGGGGCTGCGACACGCGCTTCTAGCTGGGCGAACCATTTGCGGCACATGCCGATAAACCCGCGATGGTCTACGCCATCCAGAAGCATTGTGGTGGTGGCCACGAGCATTGAATCAGCGTCTGACGCGACGCCGTCCCGCGCTCGTACCAGCTCAATCCAAGCTCGAAAGAAACTCGATCCCTCGACGGCAGCTCTTGCGATCGCATCTTCGATGCCGACGCTAATCCCTTCCAGTTCGAAAAACGCTCGCGCCACTCGCCTCAACTGTTCGCGATCCTGTGGAGCGTTGGCGAGGCGTAGCGCAGCGTGAAGCCACCGAAAAGGAGCTGACTCGAATTCATTTTTTCTGATAGCCAGATAAGCTGGAATTGCCTCGTTCGTCAAGGTCGCGACGGCGCCCTCGAGAAGTTTTCTCCTCCGAGCGAGGACAACGCAGTCAGTCCTTTCACTCGGAGCGGTCTTCCCAAGTTCACCGGCGAGCCAAAGCTTCTCCTGCTCGAAAGTGGCAAACCGGCGAACCGAAACGCTCGGCTCGTTGTCACTGGCTTTGCGGGCGGTCAACGGCTTTTTGCCCTGCGCACGGTCGGAGTTGTGGCGAATTAAATTGTTGGCAAGTTGAATTACAGCTGGGGGACATCTGTAGTTTTCCGGGAGTTGTACCACCTGCATCGCAAACCGACTTTGAAGATCTCGTAGTCGACTGGGGCTTGCCCCGTTCCATTGATATATCAATTGATCATCGTCTGCGACAACGAATAGATTCGGATTTGCATCTGGAACCAACTGTACCAATAGGCGATACTGCGCTGAATTGACATCTTGGTACTCGTCGACGCACACGTGCGAGTATATCCGACGAATTTGCTTGGCGATTGCCGGTCGCGTCTCGAGCAGCTCGACAGCGAGCGCCAGAAGTGACCCAAAATCCAACGCATTGGCCGAAATCAAACGTC
>CAJDUL010000151.1_pt1 | contig 12242 bp, 6 predicted proteins | sample 7390691 | NCBI WGS metagenome assembly CAJDUL01 (sample SAMEA7055677, study PRJEB34461) | soil metagenome | biome: terrestrial ecosystem; feature: Peninsula; material: soil | place: Antarctica | collected 2016
CAACGCAACCGGTCATTTTTACGGACGCATCGTGGATGGAAAAACAAATAAAGGAATAGACGGCGTTTCCATCCAGCTCATACGCTCAAAAAACGATCCTGCAAACAAGAGTAATAAAGATTCCGTTGTCGATGGCATGATCACCCAATCGAAAGGGAATTTCAGTTTTTCCAATCTGCCCATACTGGGATCTTACCGGCTGAAAGTAACCGCCATTGGTTATGCGCTGTACGATGAAAAGGTGGCGTTCGATCTGAAACTGGGAAAAAGCACCGATCCGGAACTGCGCGTGAACGCCGTGGAAAAGGACCTTGGAAATATAAAAATGCAACAGGATGCCGAAACGCTGAACCAGGTTATCGTTACCGGATCCAAACCCCTGATCCAGCTCGGCATCGACAGAAAAATTTACAATGTGGAAAAAGACATTGCGGCCCAGGGAGGCACCGCCGTCGATATCATGAAAAACATCCCTTCCCTGGCTGTGGATATAGACGGTAATGTTACCCTTCGGAATGCGCCGCCCACCATCTTTATCGACGGGAGACCCACAACCCTTACCCTGGATCAGATTCCCTCCGATGCCATTGAAAGCGTGGAGATCATTTCGAACCCAGGAGCTAAATACGATGCCTCGGGAGGCACTTCCGGGATCCTCAACATCGTTCTGAAAAAAAACAGGAAAGCGGGATATAACGGAAACGTCCGGGCGGGTGTGGATAAACGCGGCGGTTACAATGCCGGCGGAAACGTCAATGTGAAACAAGGCAAGCTGAATTTTTTCGCCAGCGGCAACTTCAGGGAACGGAAAACGGTTTCTCCCGGAACAACCGACCGGCTAACATTTATCAGCGATCCCAAAAACAAACTGCACCAGGTGGATGACAATGAAAACAGCGGCTATTTTGTATTCGGCCGTTTTGGGGTCGATTATCTCATGGATAACCGGAACACCCTGTCTGCCTCCGGCACCCTCGTCCACGGCTCGTTTTTGCCTACAACCAACAGTGCTCTTACCCTGGACACACTATACAACAACGGATATAGCAACAGTTCCTATACCCAGCGTTATTCCACCACCAACAATGCATTCAACAATAAACACGGCCAGTTAAGCTTTAAACATACCTTTCCAAAAGCTGGTGAAGACTGGTCGGCCGACGTCAACTACAGCAATGGAACGAACAGTAATTTAAACCGCACCACTTCAAATATATTCCAAACCATTGGCGGCCCGCTATCCAGCATCTACAGGCAACAGCAGGATGGCAATGGTACCAATGAATATGTTACGGGCCAAACGGATTATACCAATCCACTGGGAGAAAAATCCAAACTGGAAGCCGGCGCACGGATCTCGGCCCGGAATGTAAACAGCGTGAACAACAGCAGCATCATCAGTGACGCCGGAAAAGAGATTTTTCAGCCGCTGGCTTCTTCCAATTATAATTATCATGACCGTGTGATTGCCGGCTATTTAACCTATTCCAATACGCTGGGAAAACTTGGTTACCAGTTGGGACTCCGCGCGGAAAATTCCAGCTATCACGGCTCCAGCACCTATGCCATCAAGGACAGCCTGAGCACCGACGGTTTGAAAGACACCCTGGGAAATTTCAGCAATAATTATCCCATCAGTCTTTTTCCCAGTTTTTACCTGTCCTATAAACTCAGTGACAACGATGAATTTCAGCTGAATTATACCCGGCGTGTTGACCGTCCAAATTTCTTCCAGCTTTTCCCTTATACCGATTATTCCGACTCGCTGAACCTGAACAGGGGAAATCCAAATCTCAAACCCCAGTTCACAAATTCCGTCGAGCTGAATTATTCCAAGACCTACAACGGAAACAATAATTTTCTGGCTTCTGTTTATTATAAATACACCACCGACCTCATTACCCGGTATCAGACCAAAGAGATCAATCCCATTACAGATTCCATGGTGCTGATCAATACCTTTATCAATGCCAGCGCCAGCTATGTGGGCGGACTGGAACTGATCGGCAGGAACGCCATCACGCCCTGGTGGGACCTTACCAGCAACCTCAACATTTTCACTTCCAAAATTTTCACCAAAGATTCCATTGAAACGGCGCCCGCCAATTACAGCTGGTTCGCCAAACTCAATAGCACATTTAAAATGAACAAGCATTTCACCCTGCAGATTACCGGAGATTATACCTCCAAAACAGTTCTTCCGCCCGGTGGATCGTCAAGCCAGGGAGGACGGGGATGGGGCCCAACGGTTAGCGGAAATGCCCAGGGATATTCCAAACCAACGGGAGGCGTGGATGCTTCTGTGAAATATGAATTCCTCAAAAACAAAGCGGCCAGCATCACCCTCAGCATAAGTGACATATTCAAAACCCGGAAGTATGACGTGTTTGTGAATTCCGCCTATTCCACCCAGGAATCCTATCGCATTCGGGACCCGCAGTTTGTCAGGGTCCAGTTCAATTACCGGTTTGGAAAATTTGACACGGCATTGTTCAAACGGAAAAATCTGAAAGCAGACCAGGATTCACAGCAAAACGGACCAGAAGGATCTATGAATTAATGAGTTCCGGATGGTTTCACCCATCACTTGCCGCTGTATCAATTTTTTACTTTCGCTGTTATACTGTAAAATTGCACGCCTGCGGGCCTGTAAAACGCATTATTTAAGAGTATGGCGAAGAATTTATTGATCGTGGAATCACCGGCTAAGGCGAAGACGATAGAAAAGATTTTAGGGGAAGATTTTGAGGTTAAAAGCTGTTATGGTCATATCCGCGACCTGGAGAAACAGGATATGGGGATAGACATAAAGAATAACTACAAGCCCAGTTATATTGTTCCGGAAGAAAAGCAGAAGGTAGTCAAAGAGTTAAAAAGCCTGGCTAAGAAATCGGGTGAGGTATGGCTGGCAACGGATGAGGACCGGGAGGGGGAAGCCATCAGCTGGCATCTTTGCGAAGTGCTTGGCCTTGACCCAAAAACCACCAAACGGATTGTTTTTCACGAGATTACCAAACCTGCTATTCTATCTGCTGTTCAGAAACCCAGAACGGTGGATATGAACCTGGTATATGCCCAGCAGGCCCGCCGTATCCTGGACCGCATTGTGGGATTTGAACTGAGCCCTGTACTCTGGCGGAAAATGAGCATGAAGAACAACCTGAGCGCAGGAAGGGTTCAGAGCGTTGCCGTTCGGATCATTGCGGAAAGAGAAAGGGAGATCAACGCCTTTACGCCGGTCGGCACCTTTAAAATTGAAGCGTCTTTTACTTCAAAAGATATCTCCGGCAAAAACGTTGTTTTTAAGGCCGAAGGCAAGAAGTTCTCTCAGGAAACCGGTGCCGAGGCGTTTCTCAGCAGTTGTATTAACGCCCAATATACCGTTATTGATATCCAGGTAAAACCGGGAAAGAAGTCTCCTGCAGCCCCTTTCACTACCTCAACCCTGCAGCAGGAAGCATCACGCAAACTGGGATATTCCGTCAGCAGGACCATGCTGCTCGCCCAAAAATTATATGAAAGCGGTAATATCACCTACATGAGAACCGACAGTGTGAGTCTCAGTGAAACGGCCATGGATAACCTGAAGGCTGAGATCAGCAAAAAGTTTGGAAAAAAATATTATCAGCAACGGGCCTTCAAAAATAAAAATGAAAATGCGCAGGAAGCCCATGAAGCCATACGTCCCACGTATTTCGAGAACATGAGTGTGGACGATGCAGATTGCCGCCGTCTGTACGAACTGATCTGGAAAAGAACCATGGCTTCGCAAATGGCCGATGCCGAGCTGGAAAAAACCACCGCGGTCATTCAGATTTCCACCAATAAGGATGAACTGAAAGCCACGGGTGAGGTATTGAAATTTGACGGATTTTTAAAAGTTTACCGGGAAGACCGGGATGATGAAGATATATCAGAAGAAGAACAGCAGGACGACATGCTGCCGCCGCTCACGGTGAAGCAGCTGCTTCCTTTAGTGGAGATGCGGGCAACGGAAAGATTCAGCCGCCCGCTTCCCCGGTATACCGAGGCATCCCTGGTTAAAAAACTGGAAGAACTGGGCATTGGCAGGCCCTCCACCTATGCCCCCACCATTTCCACCATATTAAAAAGGGGTTATGTGGAGAAACGTGATAAAGAAGGGGTGATCCGGCATTTCAGGATCCTGAAACTGAAAGACAATACGGTTAATAAAATAACCGAACAGGAAACCACCGGAGCGGAAAAATCCAAATTGTTCCCCACGGATCTGGGATTGGTAGTGACCGATTTTCTGAAACTCTACTTTGACGACATCATGGATTACAATTTCACGGCGCGAATAGAAGCCGAATTTGATGAAGTGGCCAATGGCAAGCTGGAATGGAACAACATGATCGATGAATTCTACACGCCTTTTAAAAAAGACGTGGATAATACTATTGAAAAAGCGGAAAGGATCAGTGGTGAAAGAGAACTGGGCAAGGATCCGGTAACCGGCAAAAAAGTAATTGCCCGCATGGGCCGTTACGGTCCTATGGTACAGATCGGGGAACAGCATGATGAAGAGAAACCAAAGTTCGCCAAATTAAAAAATACCCAGAGCATAGAAACCATCGGCCTGGACGACGCCATGGAATTATTCCGGCTTCCCCGGAACCTGGGGTTGTTTGAGGGAAATGAAGTTGCGGTGAACATTGGCAGGTTCGGTCCTTATATCGCGCACGACAAAATGTTCTTTTCCCTAGGAAAAGAATTTGATCCCTACACCATCAGTTTCGAAGAAGCCACGCCGATCATTGTGGAAAAAAGGGCCGCGAAGCAGCAACGTACCATTAAAGTGTTTGAAAAAGAAAAGATACAACTCCTCCGGGGACCCTATGGACCCTATATAAAACAGGGTTTGCGCAATTACAAGATCCCTAAAGAAAAACAGGAACATGTAGAAACACTGGAGCTCCCTGAAATCAAGGCCATCATCGAAGAGGTGAAGGCCAACCCGCCGAAAAGAGTTCCCCGGAAAAAGAAATCCTCATAAGATTTCTCACATTCCATCGTTATCCAATACAAAGGATGACGGTCCATCCATGAAATAAACACCCAAAGAGCGTTTGTGGATAAGATTGTCATTGCCGTTTTTTTAACTTCTGCGATATTCATCGCCGTTATCCCGGCTGTATACCGCCTGAAGATAAAACATCCACCCATGCAGGAATCCAGAGAAATTAAAGCTTTGTTTCATCTTATTGATGATCCTGACGAAGAAGTGTTCACCACCATCAGTGACCGCATCATCAGTTATGGAAGGGGCATCATTCCCAACCTCGAATACCTTTGGGAAAATACCATCCTGTCCACCATCCAGGAAAGGATAGAAATGCTCATTCACCGCTTGCATTACCGGGATCTGACAGAAGACTTTCAACGGTGGAAGGGCAGCAGTTACCAGGACCTGCTCACGGCAACGCTGCTGGTGTCCAAGTTTCAATATCCGGAACTCGGCACCGGTTCTGTTCTTCAGGAAATGGAAAAGCTCAGACGCAATGTATGGCTCGAGCTCAACAGTTACCTGACGCCGCTGGAGCAGATCAATGTGCTGACCAGTATCATATACGGGTACTACAACCTGAAAGGAACCGAAGTGGGATACCAGCATCCGGAGGAATTCCTGATCAATAAACTGATAGAAACCAAAAGAGGAAATACCATCATCAATGGCATTGTTTACCTGTTGCTGTGTGAGTTGCTTGACATTCCCGTAAAAGCCATCAATATACCACGCCAGTTCGTGCTTGCTTACATCAAACCGGATTACAGTGAGGATGCGTTTACGAAAGATCCGCAGGACCGGATCGAGTTTTTTATTGACCCCATGAGCGGACAGGTTTTTACCCATAAGGATGTCAATAATTATTTTACGCGCATTGCCGTAACCCCGTCTCCGATTCATTTCAAACCGGTCAATCACATCCGCATCATCCAGACCCTGCTGGATGAATTCAGCAAATGCTTCGATAATGAATCCAATTTGTACAAAAAGACCGAACTGCTCATGCTCTCCAGAATGCTGAATGACTGAGAGCTGGCATGAAAAATGCTTTTTGTGAGCTGCACAAGCTACCCTTTGCCGTAATTTGCGCCTAAATAAGCATTATGATGCCTGAAATGATCCGGGCTAAGCGTTTTCTTTGCCTGGTGGCTTTGACGGTCTGTTGCAGCGTGGGACTGGCCCAGGCATCTTTTAGACTAAACCGCGCTGAATCCTTCCTCAACCGCAAGCTGGACACCGCAGGAATACTGAAAGCGTTATCGGGCATGGAGCGGGGGCTAAATTTTTTCCATAACCGGCTCGAACGAAGCGACGACCCGCTGAATCTGCGCAACCTCAATACCGCTTCCGTTCTCCTGGATGAAACCGGGGAGAGACTGGCAGACTGGCAGGATTTATTGGATGGGTTCAGCCTGGAAATGGATAAGAACCATGATCACATCCGGCAGATCAAACACGACTCAACCCTGTTAAATGCTGCGCTGGATTCCATCCTGCAGGGAGAGATGAAAATGGTGTATGACCGGTCGCTTTCCCTTGACTCCCTGCAACACCTGGCCATTATCAAGATCAATACCCTCCGGAACCGGGTTTCCATCAATAATCTGCTGGTCAGGGACTTGAAGTCAGAGATCCAATACCGGTTGAACCAGTTGCGGACCGGCATGTGGAAACAGGAAGAGGCACCCCTGCTGATTGCTTCGGCTTCGGATTATGATTCGTCCCTGTGTGCCATAGTTGCTGATGCCCTGATCAGGTCGTTCCGGGTGGTGAAGATTTTTATGGTAACTACCTGGGATACCCGTTCCATTAACATCATCATCTGGATCGTTTTGCTGATCTGGTTCATCATCAACCTCCATCACATAAAAAAAAATAAGGACACCGAAACCATTTTAAATAATGTCAAGTTTTTAAAACATTCGGTATGGATATCGAGCCTGCTCCTGCTGTTTACCTACGGCACCTACTTATATGCAGCAACCCCGGCCATGTACATGCACATCAACGGGCTGTGCAGGCTGCTGGCGCTGGGTTTCCTGCTTATCCCCTATCTGACCAAAACGGGCAGATGGATCTGGGTTTGCCTTTCTCTGATCTGGATATCATTTGCCATTGACGACCTGTTGCTTGATTCTGCCTGGGGAGAAAGATGGGGATTGATGGCTGGAAGCCTCGCGTTGATCATTTTATGTTTGCTGATGCTGCGAAGAAAAACGTTCCTCTTCCGGAACCTGGAAGATTCACCCGCGCGGCCATGGGTAGCATCTTTTACACTGATCCTGATTTGCCTTTCCATGGCATGCAATTTTACCGGCCGGCTGACGCTTTCCAAACTTTTCGCCATCACCGCCATTGACAGCCTGGTACTGGCCGTTACCCTGAAAGTGTGTTCCGCCATTTTGGTGGATGCCGTTTATATTCAGTCGGAAGCCTACAGCAATAACCGCTTCTCCGCATTCCTGAATTTTGTAGATCTGAAAAGCAAACTCAGAAGGATACTCTGGATAGCCACGATACTGGCCTGGTCATTTTCGATACTCCGGGACCTTACTTTTTATGATGACGTGTATCGTTTCCTGGATCATTTTTTTAATAAGAACCGGACCATCGGGAGTTTTTCTTATAGCTATTCCAGCCTTGTCGTTTTCCTGCTGGTGATTTGGGTTTCTTCGATTTTGTCGCAGTTTGTAAGCTTTTTCTTTGATCAGAACAGACAGGAGGGCATCTATAAAAAAAGCAAACTGGGTTCCGTGGCGCTGGTCGTGCGGATAGCTATCTGGACCGCCGGATTTTTGATCGCCATTGCAGCCGCGGGCATACCCATCAACAAGATTTCGATCCTGCTTGGCGCCCTGGGTGTGGGTATCGGCTTTGGTTTGCAGAACCTCGTGAATAACCTGGTGTCCGGAATTATCATTGCCTTCGAACGACCGATTCAGATTGGAGACACCATTGAAATAGCCGGAAAAACAGGTACGGTGCAGGAGATTGGAGTAAGATCCAGCAAAATCAATAACGGAGAAGGCGCCAACATCATCATTCCGAACGGCGACCTGTTATCTCAGCAGCTCATTAACTGGACACTGCACAACAGGAACAGGCGGGTGCATTTCCTGATTGCTATCCCCTATAAATCGGATTTCAAAAAGGCCAGGGATCTGATCGAAGCGGAGTTAAAGAAAAGTGATAAAATGCTGAAAGACCCCCCACCCTCCGTAACGGTAGATTCTTTTGCAAACAATGCAGTCAATTTTGAAATCAGTTTCTGGGTCTCTGATCTTTCCGAATCCGGTTTATTGCGAAACGAATTAATGCTCGATATTTTCGAATCTTTTTCGAAAAATGAAATTGCGATGAGCTGAGGAAAGAGTTGACGGTTGACGGTCTTTTATTGCGAATTCGCACCTAAGGTCGATCAACCGTCAACCTTTTATTATTACCATCCCGCCCTATACTCCCTTCGCACAAATTGATTAGCCTCATCAAAATTGGTAATCTTCATATTGGCAGCATCCCAGAGCAACTTTTTTCTTCCGGGGAAATGGTCGCCATTTTTTACATACCAGCTTCGCAGGGCCAGATTGCCCATTAAAACGGTTTCCGTGAGCGGACCCGCATAATCGAAGGAAGAACTCAGTTCCTTGCGGCCATAACCCGCTATACAGGCATTGACCCATTGCAGATAATGCCCCTCGGGAACCCTGGCCAGCGTTTGCGGTACACTCATTTCTTTGGTTTTAGAGGTCGGTAACAACGTAGGATTTTTTCCGTAGGTGCCACACATCATTTTTCCTTTTGTTCCGATGATCAGCACACCGCTGCCTTCATTATCTCCGAACAGTTCATCCGGGCCCAGTTCCTCGGGCCTCTCCGGCAGAATGCCGCCATCTGTCCAATACATTTTCACATCCGGCTTTCCGTTTTGTCCGGGGAATTTTAAAATAATTTTAGAAGCGGGGGGGCAGCTTTCCGGGAAATAAGAGGCCGTCCACATTTTCTCCATCAGCGCCACCGCGCTGCACTCCACTTCCGAAGGGTATCCCAGTCCGACGGTTTTAAAAGCAGGATCAATTAAATGACAACCCATATCGCCCAGGGCTCCGGTACCAAAGGCCCAGAATCCGCGCCAGCTGAAGGGCACATATTCTTTATGATAGGGTTCATCCTTAGCAGGTCCGAGCCAGAGATCCCATTTTAATTCAGGAGGAACGGGCTCAGTGGTTTTCGGAGTTCCGAATCCCTGTGGCCATACGGGCCGGTTGGTCCATACATGGATGGCCGTGGCATCGCCAATGGTACCTGCATTATACCATTCCTGCATGGTCCTTACGCCGTCTCCCGAAGAACCTTGGTTGCCCATCTGGGTAACCACTTTATATCGTTTAGCCGCTTCCGTTAGCATCCGCGCCTCATAGATATCATGGGTCATGGGCTTTTGAACATACACATGCTTTCCCAGTTGCATCGCAGCTATGGCGGCCACCGCATGGCAATTGTCCGGTATGGAAACGGAAACCGCGTCAATGTGTTTGTGTTCCTTTGCCAGCATTTCGCGAAAATCATAATACCGCTTTGCTTTCGGAAAACGTTCTACCGAAGTTTGTATCTGACGATCATCCACATCACATAAGTAAGCGATGTTTACCAGCGGACTTTTTGAAAATTCAAACAGGTCACCTTTCCCTTTTCCGCCTGCGCCAATGCCGGCAATATGGAGTTTATCGCTGGGTGCAGTGAAACCCCGGCCCAGTACGTGTCTTGGAACTATCATCCATCCGGCGGCCGCCAGAGACGAAGATTTCAGAAAATCCCTCCTGGAATTGTTTTTTTTAACTGTCATTGAGTTATACGTGTTGACTCAACCTAAGTTATGGAATATTAATTTACATCCAGCAGGTAAATATCAAAATATACCGGCGCATTCGATGGGATTGCTTTACCGGAGCCCTGACATCCCCAGGCCAGTGCAGAAGGGATCAGCAGTTTAATATGTCCGCCTTTTTTGATTTTCGGCAATCCGATCTGCCATCCGGGGATCAATTGACTCAATGGCATTCCGCCCAGGTTGGAACTGGAAACGGTGGAATCAAACACGTTGTTATCCAGTAACCGGCCCTTATAGCTGACCAGCAATTGTGAACTGGGGGAGGGACTAACGCCCACGCCGCTATCGAGTATCTGGAAATACAAGCCCGAACTGTCTTTGGTTACTGGAATGGAATCAGCGGCATATTTCAGCAGGGCACTGGAATCACCGGTAACATCAACACCGGTACAGGAAGTATAACCGGATCCGCTATTCGTTTTAACACAGGATATGAAATAGGCGATGGAGATCATACACAGCACGGCAAAAATAATTCTTTTCATAGCGGGTAATTTACACGAGACAGTTTGTGAAAAGCAATATTAAGTATTTACGCATTTTAATAAACCCGATTTAACAATTTAGAAAAGGGATGGTTCAACCCGTTATTTCTGCAGCTGTAAATGCCAGGGGAAGCAGGTCCGCAGCGCTATGGAGCACAAATACCTCACCGGTCCTTCCGCCGAGGATCAACCGGATAGTCCCTCCGCCACGGAGTTCGTATTCCATGAGGGTCTGTCTGCAAATGCCGCAGGGAGATATCGGATTATTATTTTTTTCTGTTTCATGAGCGTAAGAAACGGCCAGGGAAGTCACCGCCATGCCGGGATACAAAGAAGACGCTGCTGAAAGGGCCACTCTCTCTGCACAGATGCCGGCAGGAAAAGAAACATTCTCCTGGTTTGTTCCCGTAAGTGTTTTTCCGTTGGCCAGCCTGACTGCCGCTGCAACATGGAACCGGGAATAGGGCGCATAAGCATCTGCGGTAGTTTTCCTCGCAAGGTCCAGCAAAAAGGCATCTGCAGGTTCCAGCTCCCGGGAATCAGCATACACGTCGACATTTATGGTAAGTTCTTTTTTTTGCATGAATTCCTTTATCTGATCCTTTTGAAAAGCCGGCTCCATCGAACCCCTTTGTTCCAGCTCATCCAGATCATCCAGGCCTCTCCCACCACATGGTCCTCCGGAACGAAGCCCCAATACCGGCTGTCCTGGCTCATGTGCCGGTTATCCCCCATCATCCAGTAATAATCCATTTTAAAGGTATACTGTGTGGCCTCCTGACCATTGAGAAAAATTTTGCCATCGTGCATTTCCAGTTTATTTTTTTCATAATCGCGGATGGCCCGTTCATAGACGGGATAGGTCATTGCATTCAGGGGCACGGTGGCTCCTTTTTTTGGTATCCATATGGGTCCGAAATTATCGGGTGACCAATTATAGTGAGAATCGTACGGATAAACACTGCGGGTGCTGTCAATTTCAGGAATGATTTGTTTGGCGAGGCCGCTCTTCAGCATCTTGTCTCTGGCAATGGCCGTTAACAGAACGCGATAGCGGTTCGGTGAACCCGTTTGCTGGAATTCATCCGGATTTCCCAAATCGATATCGTATTCCTCCTTCATCACCGTCTCATCCAGCGGCTGGCCACCGGTCACCACGATATAGTTTGTTTCTGAATAGTCGGGTAAGGATTCAGCATGGCCATTGATATATACCACCTGGTTTTTAATCTGCAGGGTATCACCGGCAATGGCCACACAGCGTTTGATGTAATTTTCCTGTTTGTCCACAGGACGCACCACCAGCGGATAATCATCCGGGTCATTCAGGATCACCTTGCGTCCCTCATCGATATTGCCATTGCCCAGCGCGCGTGCCACTTCATAGTAAGGTTGTTCCGATTCGAAACCTTCTTTATTGATAACGGTATCTCCGGCAGGAAAATTAAACACCACCACATCTTTTCTTTTTACCGGCGCCGGGAACCAGCGGGTATAGGGTATGTGGATCCATTCCACATAAGACTTCATGTTGCCCAGCGGCATGGTATGATGTACAAAGGGCATGGCGATCGGGGTGTTCGGAATGCGGGGGCCGTAACTGAACTTGCTCACAAAAAGAAAATCATTCACCAGCAGGGTCTTTTCCATGGAAGGCGTCGGTATCACGTAGGCCTCGAAAATAAAAGTGCGGATAAGCGTAGCTGCGATAACGGCAAATACGGCCGCATCCAGCCACTCCCGTGTAACCGATTTTTTATATTTACGGGCGCCTTCCGCGCCGATAAAATGGTCCCGTTGATTAAACCCCAGGTATGGAAAATAAAAAACAGGCAGGAGA
>CAJDUL010000019.1_pt1 | contig 12220 bp, 10 predicted proteins | sample 7390691 | NCBI WGS metagenome assembly CAJDUL01 (sample SAMEA7055677, study PRJEB34461) | soil metagenome | biome: terrestrial ecosystem; feature: Peninsula; material: soil | place: Antarctica | collected 2016
AGAACAACCCTGGCGCCCTCAGCAACGCAACGCAGGGCAATGGCCTTGCCAATACCCGTTGTGCTTCCGGTGATGAGAATAACTTTATTTTTCAGTCGCATAATTATATGGGTCTGAGTACGCTTTTTACCACCTCACCGCTATGCATTTTTTCAAAGGCCTCGTGCCATTCGGTAACGGGCCATACCCCTCCGATAATGGGTCTTGTATCCAGTTGTCCGGAGGCGAGCAAAGCAATTACTCTCTCCCACACCGGCCAGTTATGACTGAAGCTGCCCTGAAGAGTAACATTTTTCTGTACCAGGGGATCGAGTGAAAACCCAAGGGGTTGGGGTCCCCAGCCTACTTTGGTGATCTGGCCATTGGGACGCACGAGTTGCATCGCAATTTTTAAAGTGGCACTGGCTCCCGCAGCATCAATGATGCAATCCGCACCTAAACCATCACGCCGGACCGCCCACTCACTGGCGTCCCCTACTATCGGTTCACAACCGTATTGTTTGGCAATATCGAGGCGGTGTCTGTCTTTTTCCAATCCCACAATACCTACTTCGGCGCCGCAGAGCCTGGCCACGGCGGCACATAAAATACCGATGGTTCCGGGACCCAGCACAATCACCCGGTCGCCTGGTTTAATGCGACTGTTCTCCACAACGGCGTTGAAGGCAACACAGCAGGGTTCCGTAAGGCAGGCCTGTTCAAAGGCCAGCTGATCGGGAACAAGGTGAAGACAACGCGCAGGAACCCGCACGTAACGCGTCATGGCACCATTCACGCCGTATCCAAATCCCTTCCGTGTGGGATCGAGGTTATAGAGACCGCGGCGGGACATGGGATTATCCGGATCGATCACGGCAGCCGTTTCACTCACTACCCGGTCGCCCTCTTTCCAGTGCGTCACGCGTTTTCCTGTTTGTACAATATGGCCGCCAAATTCATGACCCAGTACCACCGGATAATTCACCGGCCAGCTGTGATCGGCTGTCCATTGATGCAGATCACTGCCACAAACGCCAACGTTTACCACTTCCAGCAATACATCGTCTTCTCCGATTTCCGGTTTCTCTATTTCGCGGATTTCGACAGAACCTTTTTCCGGACCGTAATTAACGACTGCTGCAGATTTATTCATATATGATGATTACTTCATGGTAACGTCTCCGTAACCATGTATTTTTTCGCAGATGAGGCGCAGGGAACTTTCCAGATCCCCGTCCGCGGTTTTGAATGCATCGGCATCAATGGTCAGGGGCGCACCAAGTACCACCAGCGGAGCGCCGAATGCGGGACATTGTATCGCCTGCTCCAGACTCAATCCGCCAACGGCCTGTACGGGAACGTGGACAGCCTTCACCACGTCACGCAACTGATCCATGGGACTGGGCATGCGTTTGCCCGAAGCGGCAATGCCCCTCCGTTCATCATAACCGATGTGGTGAATAACATAATCGCAACCCAGGGCCTCGAGCATTTTCGCCGCTTCGACCATATCCGCGCAACCCAGATTATCGCCCATAACTTTTACGCCGAAATCGTGTCCCGCACGCACCACACATTTAATAGTTTCCGGATGTGCCCGGGCCATAACCACCACATGCGTGGCGCCGGCTTTGGCCATCATCTCTGCCTCAAGATATCCGCCATCCATGGTTTTGAGGTCAGCCACAATGGGAATTCCGGGAAAGGCTTGGCGTAATCTGCGCACGCCGTGGAGGCCCTCGGCAAGGATCAGCGGCGTTCCGGCTTCGAGCCAGTCAACGCCTGCACGCATGGCCATGGCTGCTGTTGCCAGCGCTTCATCCAGAGCAGTAAGATCGAGGGAAATCTGTACAATGGGTTTCAATGTGAATAACGGGGTTTAGGTTACAGTATTTTTATTTTGATATTACGGAAATACACAGGCGCCCCGGCATGCAGGCCCTGAAATCCAATATGTCCCTTCAATGGCATTACGGCCAGGGGCTTGTCCAGCCATACCGGGATCTTTGTTCCGTCGGCATTGATTTTGGCAGAAGCATATTTGCTCATATCAAAGGTATTGATCAGTTCGCCATTCAAAACCACCCATATTTTCCTGCCGATGCAGGTGATGGTGAAATGGTTCCATTCCCCGGGCTGCTTCACCGTATGTTTACTGGCACCCTGGTGTCCGAATACCGCACCACACTGCCAGCTTGCAGGTGAATTGGCCCATTCAGGATCAAAATCGTCCGCAATCTGAATTTCTACGGAATGATCAACCCATTCGCGCATGTTGCTGCCATGAACAAATACACCGCTGTTCGTTCCCTTGGTGTTTTTGAATTCAAGATCCAGTATAAAATTATTATACTCCTTATCGCTCCAAAGCGCGGTATCTTTCGAAGCGGTGATCACGCCGTCCGAAATGGTCCAGATACCTTTTTGGTAAATGCCATTGGACAGGCTGGCATCGAAGAGGTCCGACCAGCCGGCACCAGCTGTATTGGGATGGTTAAGTGCAGGCTGCTGCGCAAACATATTATTTGACAAAAGACACAGGGAGATCAGCAGTAAAAAATAATTTTTTTTCAAAGCCGGAGATTTAATGAGCAGTAAAAATAATGAACTTTGGGGTTACTTATTTCCCCTTTCCCCAGCCAAACCAATCATTGCCGTTGGCATAGATCATGAGACCGAGCAAAAGCACCATGCCCACCACCTGCGCATATTCGAGCAACTTCTGGCTGGGTTTACGACCCGTAATCATTTCCAGCAGGGTGAACAATACAAAGCCGCCATCGAGCGCAGGTATCGGTAACAGGTTCATAAAAGCAAGGGCAATGGAGAAAAATGCCGTGATGGTCCAGAACGATTGCCAGTCCCACATCGGGGGGAATATCGATCCCATCGCCTTGAATCCGCCAACCCCTTTATAGGCGCCTGTTTTCGGAGAGAGTATTTTTTTAAACTGATCGATATACGATATCAACGTTTCGCCGGCCAGGTGTACCCCGGCAGGAAAAGATGCGAGGAATCCGAATTGTTTTCTTTCGATCCGGACCAGCCCGAGACTGTCCAGCGTTTCCATATCTGATGCCAGCCGGTAAAAGCCCAGGGTTCCATCCGGGTTTACATCAGCATGCAGCGTATCCACGATTCCATTCCGTTCTATGGTAAGGGCCACGTTTTGTCCCTTATGCGCATTGATTGCCTTTTTATATTCTTCAAAAAACGGCGTGGCGATGCCTTCCACTTTTACGATGCGGTCCAGTCTTCTCAACCCGGATTTATAAGCATTCGATGAATCCGGAACCACGTCGGCGATCATCGGAACACGCGGAAGGAACAAAGGCTGACCTGCCCTTACACTCCCCGATCTTTTTTCTATCAGTTTCCCCAGCAGGTTCACGGGCAGGTTAATGGTTTGTTTTGCACCATCCCGTTCCAGTTCCACCCTTTCTCCCATCAATAATTTCTTGGGAAGATCATCGAAATACGCGACCGGTTCGCCGTTCACAGACAAAATCTTATCACCATCGCGGAACCCCATTTCATACATCAGGCTATCGGTTACGGATACTCCATAAGTGAGGCCGGACATGGGGATCCTTTTTTCGCCCCAGGTATACAGGATCATGGCATATATCGCGAAGGCCATGATAACGTTCATGGTTACACCGCCCAGCATAATGATCAATCTCTGCCAGGCAGGCTTGCTTCTGAATTCCCAGGGTTGTGCCGGCTGCTTCATTTGTTCCTTATCCATACTCTCATCCACCATTCCGGCAATCTTTACATAGCCGCCGAGAGGCAGCCAGCCGATGCCATACACGGTATCACCGATTTTTTTCTTAACCAGGGAAAACCAGGGATCAAAAAATAAAAAGAATTTCTCAACGCGGCACCCGAACAATTTTGAAGGAAGATAATGGCCGAACTCATGCACGATAACGATCAGCGACAGGGAAAGGATCAGCTGGAGGGCTTTAACGCCTGCATTGGCCCAGTCTATCGCCAGCAACATCGGGGTGGTATTCATTGTACAAAGATCAGCCGCAGGACGCGCCCCTGCAATGTTTTAGGTGAATTTTACAATTTAATTAAAGAAGCCGCAAAGTTACGCGCCTCACCATCGCTGTCAAAATAATCTTCCAGCGTGGGTTGTTCTATAAAAGGTATTTTATGAATGGTTTTTTCAATGAGATCGGTCATGTCCAGAAAACCGATCCGGTTCTTCAGGAATGCATAAACTGCAATTTCATTGGCGGCATTCAGCACACATCCCGCATTCCCTCCTTTGTTCAGTGCATCTGTTGCCAGTTGCAGGTTGCGGAAGGTTTTGGAATCGGGGTCTTCGAAACTCAGCTTATCCGGTTTGTTAAACGTATATCTGGGCATTTTATTCGGAAGCCGCACCGGAAATCCCAGCGCATACTGGATGGGTAATTTCATATCGGGAAGACCCATCTGGGCCTTGATGCTGCCATCTTCAAACTGCACCATACTATGAATGATGCTTTGCGGATGAATGACAATTTTAATCTGATCCGGTTGCAGATTAAAGAGCCATTTGGCTTCAATCATCTCCAGTCCCTTGTTCATCAGCGTGGCAGAATCGATGGAGATCTTGGCGCCCATCGCCCAATTGGGATGTTGCAGCGCGTGATCTCTTTTTACGTTTACCAGGAAATTCGGTTTCTTGCCCAAAAAGGGACCACCCGATGCCGTGAGTATGATCTTTTCAATCCGGTTACGCGTTTCCCCCAGGAGGCATTGAAAAATAGCCGAATGTTCCGAATCCACAGGAATGATGGGCGCCCGGTTTTCCACGGCCATACGCATCACGATGTCTCCCGCCACCACCAGAGTTTCCTTATTGGCCAGGGCAATGACCTTCCCATTTTCAATGGCTTTCAGTGCGGGCATCAGTCCCGCAAAACCAACGATCGCAGCCATCATCACATCATACGAATCCATGGCAGCCACTTCCAACAATGCTTTTTCTCCCGCAAATACTTTTATGGGCTGTGCGGCAAGCGCCTGTTTGACCATCGGGTATTTGGATTCGTCTCCGATAACCACGATATCGGGCAAAAATTTCAATGCCTGTTTGATCAGCAGTTCGGCATTTTGCTGGGCGGTGAGCACATCGGCAGAAAACAAATCCGGATTGGCTGCAATCACCTCCAGGGCCTGGGTTCCCACCGAGCCGGTGGAACCAAAAATGGCAATCCTTTTCTTTTGCTGGCTATTCATCATATGCTTCCGGGATGAAAGTTAAAAGTAGCGATTTCCACCTGTTTGCGGGGAATGTTCAGTCCCTGTATTTTTCCAGTTCTTCGGCAAAACTCCGGTCGTTGCTGAGCCGGGGCACTTTGTTTTGTCCGCCGAGTTTGCCGATGGATTTCATATAATTAATGAACCCGTTTTTTTTGACGGGATGGATCTGCAGTGGCTGCAGAATGTTTCCGGAGATCAGATCGTCGTAATAAATATTTTTTGCGCGCAGGTTGCTGTCCACTTTCCGGGCAAATGCATGCATATCAGCGGGTCGCTGTTCAAATTCCACAAACCACTCGTGAAATGATTTGCCTTCCCCTTGCTGCATGATAAAAGGCGCTACGGTAAATTCATTGATCTGAATGCCTTCTTCTTTGGCGGCCTTCATGAGACTATACTCTACTTCCTCACCGATAACGTGTTCACCAAACGCAGAAATAAAATGCTTTATCCGGCCGGTCACTACCATTCGGTAAGGACTGACGGAAACAAACCGGACCGTGTCGCCGATATTATATCCCCAGAGTCCGGCATTATTATTTACAAGAAGAGCATAGTTAACACCCATCTGAACGTCTTTTAAGGATATCCGGGTAGGCTCTTTGTCAAAAATTTCTGCCGCGGGCACAAATTCAAAAAAAATGCCGCTGTTGGTATTTAATAAGAGTCCCTCTTCCTGCTGACTGTCCTGAAACGCAAAAAATCCTTCCGATGCCGGATAGGTTTCAATGGTATCCACCGATTTCCCGATGCTGTCCAGCAAACGGTCTTTGTACGGTTCAAAGTTTACACCGCCATGCACCAGCACCGAAAAATTTGGAAAAAGATCTTTGATCTGTTTACCAGACACCTGTATAAGCCGGTCAAAATACATCTGCATCCAGGGCGGTATGCCACTGATCAGGGTCATGTCCTGCCGGATTGTTTCTGCTACAATCTGATCCAGTTTGGTTTCCCATTCTTCTATGCAATTGGTTTCATAACTGGGCAGTTGGTTGGTGCGCAGGTAATGCGGGATATGGTGGTTGACGATGCCGCTGAGCCTGCCTGTCGGGATCCCGGCAATCCTTTCCAATTCGGGGGAACCGGACAGAAAGATCATTTTTCCGTTGGCAAAAGCCGAGTTACCTGTTTCCGCCATATAACAAAGCAGGGCATTCCGGGCGGTATTGATGTGGTTGGAAATGGAGTCCTTGGAGATGGGGATGTATTTTATCCCACTGGTGGTGCCGGAGGTTTTGGCAAAATAGATGGGTTGTCCCTTCCATAATACGTTGTGTTTCCCCTCTTTAACCAGGTCGATATAGGGCTTGAACTGCTCATAGTCCCGGATCGGAACGGCAGCCTTGAATTCTTCATAGGTTTTCACCGTTTCCAGATGGTGCTCCCGCCCAAAAACTGTTTTTGAGCCTGTTTTGAGAAGGGTTTTGAGAATATTCTCCTGGTCTTCCAGGGCAGTTCCCATCTCTTTCCGGATACTCCTATATATATAAGAGGCAAAGGGTTTGGCTAAAAACGACTTTATCTTCATTCCCGGCAGCAAATTGAACGGCAAACCTACAATAAAAGGCAATACTCCCGGCTTTGGCTTTGGCCGCCCTCTTTTTTTACCCGAATCCTTCGAAATTACCCCGAATCCCCTTACCTTTGCAGCCCTAATATTGCATCGTTATGTTCGCAGTTGTACAAATCGCAGGCAGCCAGTTCAGGGTCAGCAAAGACCAGACGCTTTATGTTCCCCAGATCGACGGCAAGACCGGAGACCTGGTGGAATTTTCAAACGTGTTATTGTCCAGCGCAGAAGGCAAATTCTCAGTTGGTAAAGACGTTAAGCAGGTGATCAGGGTGGAAATCCTGGACCAGGTACAGGGTGATAAAGTGATATCTTTTAAGATGAACAGGAGAAAAGGGTTCGGTAAGAAACATGGTCACCGTACCCACTATACCAAAATCAAAGTGACGGAAATCGCTTAAGATCGATTCCTTCATTTACACATTTTCACATTTTCACATTTTCAAATTAGTTTACGATGGCACACAAAAAAGGCGAGGGCAGTGTAAAGAACGGCCGTGATTCGCAGAGTAAAAGACTCGGTGTTAAAATTTTTGGTGGCCAGGCAGCCATTGCCGGCAACATACTCATCCGGCAGCGGGGCACCGTTTATCATCCCGGAAAAAATGTAGGTGTGGGCAGAGACTTCACCTTATTTGCACTCTCCGATGGTGTGGTTGAATTTAAAAAAGGGAAGGCCGACAGAACTTTTGTTCACGTAGTTCCTGCACCTGCCACAGCTTAGTAAATTTTCTCTTATTACCGATTCTTTAGAATAATTCAAAAAAACTTTTGGATAATTCTAAAGAATTTATATTTTTACTATGTAAATTAGTTTACTAACCATTTAAATTCTACAAACAATGGCAACAGCAAAAAAAGCAGCTAAGAAAAAAGCAGCTCCAAAAAAGAAAGCGGCTCCGAAAAAGAAAGCTGCTAAGAAGTCTGCAAAGAAGAAATAATTTCTTCCTTAGTTGGCTGAAAATATCAAAGTCCTCCGGAACATTCCGGGGGACTTTTAGTTTTACTACCTTTATGGTTTCATCCTCTCAAACACAGGCCCATGGCGGTTAACAATGCAATGATCGCAGAAAACTTCTCCCTCCTTGCCAAACTGATGGACATCCACGGTGAGAATCCTTTCAAAATAAAATCGTATGCATCCGCTGCATTCAGCATCGATAAATTAACGGAGGACCTGGTGTTGATTCCACGCGAAAAAATCACGTCGCTTAAAGGCATCGGACCCAGTATCGGGAAACAAATCATGGAAATTATGGACACCGGTGCGCTGACCCAACTCCGGGACATAATTCAAAAAACACCCTCCGGCGTCATCGAAATGCTCCAAATCAAGGGTCTGGGTCCAAAAAAGATTTCCACAGTCTGGAAGGAGATGGAGATCGAATCCATCGGCGAACTGATGTATGCCTGCAACGAAAACCGGCTGATGCTGTATAAAGGATTTGGAGAAAAGACACAGCATAATATTCGCGACACAATTGCGTTTTATCTGAAGAGTCAGGGAAGTTTTCTCTTCGCCGAAGTGGAAGGGTATGTTCACCATATACACAAAACCCTCCGGGAATTTTTTCCGCATCAGCTGATCAGCGTCACCGGGGCTTTCCGCCGCCAGCTGGAAACTGTTGATCTGCCGGAATGGATCTGCAGCATTCCCGCAGCTGAACTGGAATCTTATTTTACCCGACAGGCATTTACGGTACTGGAATCTACACCTGGTGCGATCCGTGTTTCCGGAAAGGAAAACATCGCGTTACAGTTTCACTGCATTCCCCGGGATCTGTTCTATTACACCCTTTTTGCCACCAGCGCATCCGATGCTTTTCTGGAAGCCTGGAAAAAAGATTTTGAGACCCCGGAGCATGCGCCTTCCGAAGAATTTATTTTTGAGCGGGCGGGCATCTCCTTCATTCCCGCAGCGCTCCGGGAAGATCCGGCCATCCTGACCAGAGCACGGGAACCATTGTCTCCGCTTATTCAGTCTTCCGATATCAAAGGGATCATCCACAGCCACAGCAACTGGAGCGATGGCAGCTACAGCATCGAACTGATGGCCAGGGCCTGCATCGAACAGGGGTTTGAATACCTGGTGATCAGCGATCACAGCAAGTCAGCCTTTTATGCCAACGGCCTTTCCGAAGAACGCATCCGGGAACAACATCTGTATATAGACCGGCTCAATGAACAGCTGGTGCCTTTTCATATTTTCAAAAGCATTGAATGTGATATATTAAACGACGGCAGCCTCGACTACAGCGACCGGATCCTGGAAACCTTCGACCTGGTGATCGCTTCTGTTCATTCCAACCTGAAAATGAATTTGGAAAAAGCCATGAACAGGCTGCTGCGGGCCGTTGAAAATCCGCACACGCGCATCCTCGGTCATTGCACCGGACGTTTGCTGCTCAGCCGGCCCGGCTATCCCGTGGATCATCAAAAGCTCATTGACGCCTGTGCCGAACACCAGGTGGTGATTGAACTCAATGCCCATCCCCGCCGGCTGGACCTCGACTGGCGCTGGATCGATTATGCACTTCAGAAAAATGTGCTGGTCTCCATCGACCCGGACGCCCATTCCATTGCCGGTTTTCACGATATTCATTATGGTGTGCTGGCTGCGCAGAAAGGCGGAATGGTTGCAGAACAAAATCTGAGCAGCTTTAGTTTGGAGCAGATGAAGGATTTTGTTCTGCGTTGACGGAGGATGGCTGACTGTCAGCCGTCATCTCTTATCTAAAGGCAGTTCCACAAAAAAAGTCGTTCCATTCCCTACCGATGTTTCAAACCAGATCTTACCCTTGGCCTGTTCAACGATAGTTCTACTCATGGCGAGGCCCAGTCCGGTTCCGGATGACTTAGTGGTGAAATTGGGCATGAATATCTTGGATTGCATTTGTTCGGGAATGCCTTCTCCGTTATCTCTTATTTTGATCAGGATATGATCATCGGCCAGTTCCTCACTAACGCTGATCACACATTTATCCTTTTCATGACAGGCTTCAAAAGCATTCTGCAGCAGATTGGTGAATAGTCTGTTCAACTGGGTCTTATCGGCATAAACCATAACTTTTTCGCGGACGGGCACCCATTTAAAGAGCAGGTTCTCCAGGGTTTCATATAAGGAAACCAGGGAAAACAGCATTTCATGCAGGTCGAATACTTCTCTTTTCGGATTGCCGATATTAGCAAACTGGGAGAAATCCGCCGCGATCTTCGAAAGATGATCGATCTGTTCCACTAGGGTCTTCGCCACATTGGCCGTCAGTTCCTTCATGTTGCCGGCATCGCTGTTGTTGGCCTTTTGCAGGTACTGAATGCTCAGCTTCATTGGCGTGAGCGGATTCTTGATTTCATGCGCCACCTGCCTCGCCATTTCGCGCCAGGCGCCTTCCCTTTCGCTCTTGGCCAGAGCGGTGGCGCTGACCACAAGTTTGTCCACCATTTTATTATATTCTGTGATCAATACCCCGATCTCATCATTCTTTTTCCATTCAATGGCCTCATTGGTCTTGCTGAGGTTCACCTGACGCATCTTTTCGGAGATCAGGGTGAAAGAAGACGTAATGCGGTTGGTGAGAAAGAGCGCGATTGTTCCGGCAATCAGGAAGATGAATACATTCAGGTTCATGATGGTTACCAGGAACCGGGAAATTTCGTCATTCAGCTCGTCTTCGGTATTGAAGGAAGGAATATTCAGATAGGCGCTGGTTCGTCCCTTGTCGATGCGTACGGGGCAATAGATGCTCTGGAAAGTGATGCCGCCCATTTTTTCCTGATTGAAGAATTCAATGGAGTTCAGCCGGTTCATAAAAAAATAAGCCAGCGGATTCATCTGTTCACTGAGTATGCCTTTCGCATAGATAAAGGGTGTGGATGAAATGATGAGGTTGCCGTTGAGGTCATACAGGTTGATCTCGGCATTGTGGATCTCCGCGGTACTGTTGATCAGTTTTTCCAGTTCGTCGTGCGGCATCGTCAATATCGGATTGGTATTAGGGTCCTTCGCTGCATAACTGGCCAGCCGGCTTTCAATTTCCCCGGCCATCACTTTCAGGGAAGCGCTCAGTCTGTCCTGATTGTTGCGGTTATACCGGTTGATCAGAAAGAAAATGGTGGATACCCCGATCACCAGGAACAGGAACAGGCTTACAAAAATGATCGTGGTATGAATCTGGGAACGGATATTCAATTGCAGGAACTCTTTCAGTTTGCGCCAGTGAAGTCCGGTCTGGATCAGTACAGAGCTGAACCAGAAAAGGGCCACCAGGATCAGGAAAGCGCTGAAGAGATAAGAAAATAAGGTCACGGCTTCAATGAACAGATTATCCTTTTTAGCGATCACGATGATCTTGTCGTCTGAAATGCTATGCCAAAGCTCGTCGTACCCGTTGTTCTTTTTCTGGTAGAAATCTTTTTTCGGGACCAGGCTGTCGGTCAGCTGGGTGGGGAACGGGTAATTGTTGTAATAGGTGATCAGCTCATTGTTGCTATAAATCGCATAGGAATAAATGGGCGAATATTCTGGTAAAAATTCCTTTCGCTGCTGGGTGAGCCGGGGGAACAGTCCGTCGCTTTTATAACTGCGGGGTTCCACCTGCACAAATAGATAGCCAATGGTTTTATGCCGGTCATTCTGGATAATCTTCTTATAGATGTAGCTGAATTTGTCATAACTCTTTTCATAGTACATCAGGTTGGGAATGGTGGTCGGCTTACCCTGCAGCTTAAAGACCGTATTCAGGGTATCGTAGGAAACTGGCACCTGGTTGAACAGCGGCTTTTCGGCGGAGTCATAGGTGTAGATCTTTGTATCGTATTTGCTGAGATAGGCGCTGAAATTATTGTTGATCAGACTGTCTTTCAAGAAGTGGTTTTCCGCGGGATTCCGGAACCGGTTGAATTCACGCAGCAGAAAATCATTGTTGAAATAAATGAGGGACATGCTCACCAGCTTTTCGGAGGACGGATCGATTTGCTCCGCGAGCCGGTCGGCCAGGCTCTTCCTTTGCTCCAGTTCAATTTTCCTGTTTTCAAAAATGATGATCACCGATATGGAACTGGAAAAGATAAACAGCCAGAATAAGATTTCAGAAACGTTCATCTGGTAGTTCAGGCCGGAAAACAGGTTCCTCATCAGCAGCCACAAATAACAGAGCAGCCAGATCAGTACATAAATATCCAGCTCCACCAGCGCCGTTTCCGAGGGGAAAGAAAGAAGCCCGAGGCCGAGGGTGGCAACCAGGATAAAAACCGGCAATTTATTTCCCTCCATAAATCCCCGCACCAGGCGAAGCAGAATCTGGGTGAAAAAGAAATAACTCAGGGCAAGCGCGGCCAGGATGATGAATCCGACAAAACTATAAATGGTCAGACTGAAAAAATTGGTTACGTTAAAGGATATGCGCG
>CAJDUL010000065.1_pt1 | contig 12186 bp, 11 predicted proteins | sample 7390691 | NCBI WGS metagenome assembly CAJDUL01 (sample SAMEA7055677, study PRJEB34461) | soil metagenome | biome: terrestrial ecosystem; feature: Peninsula; material: soil | place: Antarctica | collected 2016
ATCATTTGCGCCTGGTATGGCGGCGTAGGATTTCGCGCTGAAACCCATGCCCCCGATGGTAAGCCCGGCGCCGGCCAATGCAGATCTTTTAATGAAGTCTCTCCGCGAATTGTTAAGTTCTTCCATAGTTGTTACCTGTTTTATTGTGAGCAAATCGTTTTTATACTTGTGTAGAACCAGGTCTGCCTTTATCTATTCCTTTTTTGTATTGGCGACCATATGATTGAATACGGACAGCTGTTCTTTCATTGCGCTGATTCTATCTGCGGGCTCTGTCCGTGCTTCAAGCAGGATCCAGCCTTTATACTTCATGGCGGCAAACAGATCCATCAGTAGCTGGTAGGGATAATCGCCTTCATTTAATTCGCGAACATGTACCGTGTCTCCAAACCATTTTTTTACGGAATTAAAATTCATTTTCAATCCCGGAGAAAGCAGGTCTTCAGGGTTGCAATTCCAGCACATCTTCACGGTCGGTTCGGTCACCTGTTCGAATATGGCCTTTATATTGGGAATCTCCTGGGTAAGGTGGCCGTGTACTTCCACCCTCACCAACTGTCCGAGATCCTGAGCGAACCTTCCCACTTCATTAAAAGACGCCGCTATCTGGGCAATAGTCTTTTCTCTGGGCACTGTAGCAGGGAGATCGTTTGGTTTTATTTTTATACCGGTCGCCCCGATGTCTTTACAAAGCTGGATATATACTTTTGTTTGTTCAATATTCCTTCTTAGCTCAGCCGGATCGGGACTGTGGTATTCAAAATTAGAACCATACCCAAGGCAGGTGACCCTGCTGTCTGCAAATCTTTGTTTCACTTCCTTCCGCGCTGAAGCTGAAAGATCACTTTCCACTTTATGGGCATGCTGCGTCCGAAGCTCAACACCCAGCAGTCCGGTCTTCTCGCAGTTGGATATTAAGGTCGGCAGGTCCCAATCCCTGCCCCACTGATAAGTAACAAAACCGAATTGCATAGCCGGTGCAGCGGGGTAAAAACTGCTTACCCCGCCAACGGCAGTTATCCCTAATCCGGCTGAAGCAGTCTGACATAAAAAATCACGGCGGGATATTATGCTCATTTTTTCCAGCTTGAAGGTTTATACTGGTGTTTTAATGGGGTATAACCGATAAATGCCTAATTAAATGTAAACTTTATTGCGATGAGAGGAAATATTTTTCAATATGTGAAATCATCTATGTCCGGCTAAAATTAGGAAAAAAAGGTAAAGAATGGTCACCCGTGTCCGCTTCTGGATAAATCCATATCCATTTCGTAACATGCATAGTTGGGAAGTATGCTCAGCTAATCGGGAATTGCCGGTATCCATCTTTTGTCGGTTCCAGCTTTGCACTGCGTAACCAATTCATGAATATGAAAGGAAGCATAGCGATCTCAATGGTTAATTCTGGATCTTTCCCTGTTCTGCCTCTTTTTTTAGGTCGCTGTTGGCAATAACGGCCACTTCTACCCGGCGATTTAGTTTTCGGTTCGCATCGGTATCATTGGAGTATTTTGGTTGCGTTTCTCCGTACCATTTAATATCGAACCGCTGGCGGCCAACCCCTTTGGATATCAGGTAATCACTAACGATGGTGGCTCTCTGTTTAGATAGATTCAAATTGTATTCGATCGTTCCGGTATTATCCGTATGGCCTTCTACCAGAATAATTGTTTCCGGATACTTATTAAATACAGTGGCTATTCTTTCTAAATTATATTTCGCCGAATCACTGAGTTCACTGGAGTTTATTTTGAAAAGTAAGCCCGAATTGAAAGTCATATTGATTCCCTCACCGACCCTTTCTACCTGTGCATCCGGAACAGCCTGTTTAATTTCTCTTGCCTGTTTATCCATATGATTCCCTATCAGATATCCCGCGCCGCCACCTACCGCAGCTCCGATGAGAGCACCAATTACCGAGCTTTTACCGCCTCCGCCAATGATCGCACCGGCAGCGCCACCTACGGCTACACCTGCTCCTGTTGCTTTTTGTGTATTGTTCAAGCTTTTACAGGCTGGGAAAAGCATCCCTATCAAAAGAAATGCGGAAAAGAATCCTTTCATGTTGTATAGTTTCAGATTTATTTACAAATGGTTAATTGGGTCATTTCTATGTCCATGTTCTTCATACCTCGGGTGAGGCCGGATTTAATGGCATCACATAAATTTAACTTCTCGGACGAGTCCATCCTGGCCGCCAGTAAATGGGCATCATTCGTCCGATACTTTGCCTGGTACATTTTGATGATTGATTCCACTTTAGCTTGCCATGCCGGGCCATCATTTTTGCCCTTGGAAATGGCCAGGTTATAGCTTTCAGCAGCAGAAGGAAAGTCGTTGCTGGAGGTATAAATGTCCCCCTGGAGAATATAGAGTTCCGGATTGTTGGGATCCAGGCTGATGGCTTGTTGTATATTACGAAGGGCATCGCTGTATTGTTGCTGGTGGCTGTCAAGCGCTGCCATTTTTGCATAAATAGTTGCCCGCTGCGCGGTATTTCTGTTTTTCTCCGTCAGCGATACGATGGCTTGAAGGTCAGCCCTGGCTTCTGAATTCATTCCCAATCGCGATTCAGCGCTGGCTTTTTCAAAAAGACTTTCAATATTTGTTTTGTCCAGTTTAAGTCCTTGCTGAGCAGCTGCCAATGCATCATTGTATTGACGCAGTCCATTCAGCGCTTCGGCTTTTCCGGCATAAGCCGGTTCTTTGGCATCGTATGAATCACATTTTTTAAGGATTTCATTGAAATTTGCCAGGGCGCTATTGTAGTCGCCGGCCCGGTTTTGAGCCTGTGCGGATTGTATGAGATTATAACAGTTATTAGAAGTTGTTACCAGGCCGCTTTTGCAATTTGTCAATAAAAATGCGGAAGAAAAGACTAGTGGAACCAGGAAAGACTTTTTCATGGTGTGTTGCTATTATTGAAAGTAAGTTTTCGGGTTTTACCGCAGGATATGTAATAATCATGCCAAATGGGTTTTTTTTAATCAATCTCACAAAATAATGGGGATTTTCAACCTTAAATGGCACTGCAACGTGCAAAAGCGGAAGTTCAACCAATTTGATTCGTCTTCGCCTGCACAAAATGTTGCAGGCAATTATTATCAGGGCTTTAGTGGCGACGTGTCCACATCCCAGCTATCCGTCCTGAACACTGTTACCGGCAATCCTTCTTTGCTGAATAGATTCCCAATGGCGGTATTGCCAAATGCATATCTGACGGCGACAGGCTGCGGGACAGCTTTAGACCAGACAAGTAATTTATCATGATCAATCTTTGCTTTTGCCGGATAAAATATTTTGTCTGATCCGGCTATATACAATTCGGTAATGGTTCCGCTTTTGGACTGCAGGCCGCTTTTTATATTTTCAAAAGAAACAATGGCTTTCCCCTTACGCACATCCATGGTTTTAAATACAGGGCTTTTATAGACAATACCTGGTTTATGATAGGTTTCTGCAAGTGCCCAATTGGCCAGACGATATCCAACGTCGTGTTTATCCTCTGGATGAATGTTATTTGTGTCATCCACTAAATCCGTTATAACGACCATGCCCACCTTCTGATGTTGCATGCTTTTCGTTTGGGCTTCCTGAAGCAAAGCTCCAATATTTTTATTGTAAGCTCCAATATTTTTATTGTTGTAATGAAATGGGGCAATCTGGACATAATGGAGATCATTTGACCTATCCATCTGTCCAGTAGCGCGATGGAGGAAAAATTATTTACTGCAATGCTTTCAACCGGAAATGGCGATAAGCAATCCGCATCGGGGGGCCTACATGTACCTGTACACCCAGGTATCCTTTAAATCTCCTGTTAACCGTATCGTTATCCGTCACATCACTCATTAAGATGCCATTCACGTAATGTTGCATCCGGTTCCCCTTCACGATGAGGTGGTATTCGTTCCAGTCGCCGATTTTTATATGGGTCTTCAGCGAGTCCGGGTTGCCCAACGACTCCGTTATTATTTTAGGCAGCCATTGATTATCGGCAATATGCATTTTTAGTGAATCCCCGGGATTTTCCAGTGCCGGCAATATGGTTTTCTGGCCCTGCGAGGCCAGGGTGGTCCTTCTGCGTTCCTCATAATTGCTGCCGGTAAAAGTGTTCTGTCCATTTAAATCTGCCTGGTATCCCTTTAATGCAAAGTCCAGGCCTTCCACCGGTTCACTCCTGTAGTTGATCCCACTATTGCCCTGATCGGAAACCTTGTATTCCACCCTGATCTCGAAATTTTCCGGCATCTTACCCTGCCAGATAATAAATGTATTTCGCTTCAAAAGCGTTTCAGGTGTCACGATACCGACCAGGCAACCATCTTCAACTTTCCAGTAGGTCGGGTCACCCTTCCATTGGTTTAATGTTTTTCCATCGAATATCGGTACAAACCCATCCGCGTCCTGGTGCGCCGTATTTTTTGTGGCGCTGCAATGGCTAAAACTCAACCACAGTGCCAGGCAATAGAATGACAACCGGCATTTCCTTGTTTTAAAATTCATGGTTGATATGCGTTTGGAGAATGTGAGGATACCATTATTTGCCATTATAATGCGGGTGGCAGTCTTTTGTCTAGCAAAATTACGTTTCTCGGGTAAGCCTAAATGGCAGATATTAGAAGGAAGCGACACCATGCTCTTTGAATGGAGCCGCCGCCGCTTCATTAAACCTGTTCCGGATTGTTTTTTTTTGACACCAGATTGTAATATCTTAATTTTCTGCAATTTTTGTCCGACAAATAGGGTACGGTTAAAGATAATTCGAAAATAATTTAGCTTTTACCCGGAGCCTTTTCATTGTATTTTGCTCTAAAAATTAAAATAATTTCCTTTTTCCATCCCTGTCATCCGGATGTACGCTTCGGCGGCCGGGGTACCATTTTCACGGCCGCGAAATGATTCCATGGCTTTATGGCCGCATTCGTAAATGCCTGGCGGATCCTGGCTGACGTGGCAATACACGGCTTTTCTTTTCTGCTCCTGTGTGTCGGTGATGTTAACATAATCTGTTGGCTTAAATCCCATCGTCTGCTCTCCCGTACAAACCTCAAAAAAATACAGGTCAAATTTGTTCTTTGCCCGCATCCAGGTTTGGATAACCAGAATGCTTGCATTTTGATGGTCCACATGGAAGTCAACGGGCCAGTGCGCAAAAACGATATCCGGTTTTTCTCCTTCAATCAATGCCTGCATTTTATTTATCCATTCTTTATTGATAACCGTATCGCCATCAATTTGTCCTGCAAACAGTGGTTTTGCTTTCAGTAAAGTGCAGGACTTCATCGCTTCCTCTGACCGGATTGCCGCAGCTTCCGAATGGGATTTGCCAGGAATGCCGGCTTCACCTCTGGTTAAGTATATTATGGTTACCGCATGTCCCGATGCGGTGAATTTTGCCAGCGTGCCACCACACCCGCTTTCAGGATCGTCAGGATGCCCGCCAACACATACGATCTTTAATGTCTTTGCCGGGTCAGCATGTTGCGCTGCCAGCAGGGACGGCAAGCTGGTAATTCCGATACTGCCGGCAACCTGCTTTACAAACCCCCGTCGCGAAGAAGTCTCCATAAATAGGTCATTTATTATTCCAATTTCGTTTAGTTCTGCGTTATAATGCCTTTGCTCTCGTCGATTACCACCTAAAGAATCGACATCTGCCGGTACATTTGTAAAAAGAATACACTGAATGCCAGAAAGGGGAAAGATAAAAACAGTGCTTTCGTGGTATTAAAATATATTGCTATTTCTGTCTGTTTTGCCATACCGTGAATTTACCATCACTTTTGCAAAATGCAGCGGGCAATTTTCAGCCTGCTGCCATTTTTATACCGCAACCAGCCAGGCGTATCATAAGGGTATACAGGTTTTAAGGTTATGGGGAGTTTAAATTATTCTACCATCATCTCATCCACAAAAAGCCAGGCATCATCTCCGGCATCAGGACTGCCGGATGGGATAATTCCATAAGGTGAAGCAATGATGCGGAGATATTTGGTATCCATTTCGGGCCAGCTCAGGTTAAACGGAGCTGCTCCCGAATTCATCGGCACATCCATTTTTTTCTCAGCTACCGTTTTAAAATCAACACCATTATCTGAAACCTGAACAGTTATTATTTTAGGCACCCAGACTCCACTCGCCGGGTCGTGGAAAAAACGCGTGTGCAGGGTAGAAGTCCGGGTTGCCGATGCAAAATGAATGGTGCCGTCGAAATCACTGCCGTTCCAGCCAAGCCAGTCATCATCATTAAAATGATCGTCATTTCCCAGACGCCCATTCACCCAAGCGGCATCGCCTCCTTTATTATAATACCTGCTGGGTGGGGTTTGTAGCGTGATGTGCTGCCCGACTGCCTTATGGAGCACAAGCGCTTTTTTTTCAAGGTCGATGATATGCTGATCGACCAATACAGCGGCAGTCAGCGTGCAGCTCTGTTTAATGGGGAAGGGCGCCGTATACAATAAAGATGAGGAAACCGGCTTTGAACCATCCAGGGTATAATGAATCCGGTAAGGATCCGGTACGCCGCTCAGGGTGGCCATTAGCTCACTGGTATGGGTAACCGAAGTGCTTAATTGAATGTCAAACAAATGCCGGCTGTAATTTACTGTGTAAACATCCAGCCGTTTTAAATACCGGGTCAGGCGTGAAATGAAATCAGCATAATTTTTCCTCGCGGGTGCCGTCCAGTCCACTTCAGCTAATGCAACCGATCTTGGGAAAAGCATGTATTCCGCCTTTGAAGGATCAGGGATAAATTCTGTCCACAGGTTTCCCTGGGCGCCGAGAATGTATTTTGCTTCATCGCCGGTTAGCTCAGCCGGAACGGGATCGTAAGAATAGGTTTTGGCAAGGGTTGTCAGACCGCCAATGGCAGCCGGTTCGCCAGGTGCATCGGTTTGATAATGGTCGAAATAGCAATATTCTCCCGGTGTCATGATGACTTTGTGCTGTTGCTGCGCTGCTTTTATTCCGCCTTCGATTCCAGTCCAGCTCATCACCGTAGCATTGGGTGCCAGGCCGCCCTGCAGGATTTCGTCCCAGCCGATAATATTCCTTCCTTTACTGTTCACGAATTTTTCAATGCGCCTGATGAAATAACTCTGCAGCTCTTCTCCGTTTTTCAGTCCCTCATCCCTCATCCGTTTTTGGCAGATGGGACAGGTTCTCCAGTTGACCTTGCTGGCTTCATCACCCGCGATATGGATATAGGGAGATGGAAATACATCCATGACCTCCGACAGAATATTATCAAGGAATTCAAAGGTTTCATCTTTGGTGCAATATTCGTCCTGGATGTGTTCGGGATAGGCAAAGGATTTTCCGGTACTGTCCAGACAGGCAAACTCAGGATAGGATGCGAGGGCCGCCTTGCTATGGGCCGGCATTTCAATTTCCGGAACGATGGTAATGAAACGATCGGCTGCGTATTTGACCAGTCCCTTTAATTGCTCCTGCGTATAGTAACCGCCGTACAAACTGTCCCCGGGCCTGGAATTGTAATCGTATGTGGTATTCAGCGGAGTTCCTTTCCGGTAGGCTCCGATCTCGATGAGTTTGGGGTATTTTTTACTTTCAAAGCGCCAACCCTGACTGTCCGTTAAATGCAGGTGTAGTCGGTTCATTTTCTGCATCGCCAGCAGATCAATGAGTTTTTTAATGAATTCCAGGGGCATATAGTGACGGGCCACGTCCAGCATGATCCCCCTATATTGAAAACGCGGGGCATCTTCTATTTTTATACAGTGCAGGGACCAGCTGATATTTTTCTGTCTTGCATTCTGCTCAATTTGTACTGGCAATAACTGCAGCAGGCTCTGGACGGCATAGAAAATGCCGGCGGCAGTTTTTGCTTCGATGCGGATGCGGTTGGGTTTGACGACGAGCTGGTATCCTTCCCCGCTGGAGAAACTGCTGTCCAGCGTGACTTCTATTTGAGATGAGGAGGACGTTTTTTTTCCCTTTTCGAGATCAATTCCGGCAGCTTGTTTAAATCTCAGCAGCAAGGGCGACAAAGCCGTCATAAGGCTGTCATCCTTTTTGTCAAAACTTATGAATGTATTGGATGAAAACAGAAATCTGCCCTTTCCCATGACGATTGACGCAGGTTCCGGGATAATGCTTACAGACGGCTGTGCGGGAGCAAACAGGGGGATAATGAAGAAGAATAAAAAGAACCGTTTCATTAGGCTTCTGGCTTCCTGTTTCTTCTCTTTTATATACCGGTAAAAGGAATACAAGATAGCAAATACGAGACTCGGGATCATCAGGATCAAGTTAATGGAATGGGAGATGGGATTACCCGACTGAAAAAAGAATCTTTCGGGTGCTACTTGCATTAAGGTTCCAAAGACACTAATGACTGCAAGTACTGTAAAAGAGCATTCGAGGAATTTAACAAGCAGGGAGCGTTTGGGGCGTGCTACCGGATCGGGTATACCCATATTTTCAATTTTTAAATTTTAATCTAAAATACTACATTTTAAGAAGCAGCCAATTCGTAACATTGAAATTGTTCGACGTTCTTTTCTATGATCATGGTACAAGCGTGGACGGTTGCGTATGGGATAACGTAAATGGTCATTTTGCCAATATGTTCTTCCGAATAGAAATTTCGAATTCTTTACCTTTGAATCTGATCGGATGTTTAGTTGTTACATCAAACCCGCCGCCTTATGCAAACGCAAAAACATATCCAGTTTACCAACCTGATCAAGGCAGGAGGCCAGCTGCATGAATTTAATTTTCGGAGAAGCATGGGTCCGGAAGGGCCGTTATTTACGGTGGATGTGGCAGACCAGCGGGGCGACCGGCATTACCTGATGTTCAGCCTGGAGGGGAATAAATGGAGGGTAAAGACAAAAAATATCCCCGACTGGATCGGCGATGTTATTCCGCAAATTCAGCAGGCTATTGACGGGCTGGTTTAGCCAGCTTTTACGCCCGCAAAATCCCAGCCCGGCGAGCAAATTATCCCTTTAATCTCCCCATTTAATCCGTTCGTCGAAAGGATTATCATTTATACATTTCCTTTTGCAGCTTTACGTCAGATAAGTGCAATATCCATAGAATAACCGACCAGATCCTTTTGAAAACCAATGACCCGATTTTAATCCGTATCCTACTGAAAACACGTTGAACGTCCCGCAATTAATCTTTAAACCCTAAAATATTGCTCTGGACGACAAAAGCTGCCAAAACGGTGGCTTTTTTGTTTATTTTATTGGAGACAAGGCGATCAGTTCGTAAGAATATTTTTGGAGACCTGTTTGATGCGGTACCGGTTCAGGATTTTTAATACTTCGTCGAAGGTCCCGATTTTTAGCCTTCCCGTAACCACCACCCGCGAATTTTTCAGACTCTTAGCGTTAGCCTGAACATAGTCAGTGAACTCCGAGACGGATTCTACTGAAAGCGGCTTGTCATTAAAATAGGCATTTATTTTATCTCCCGCGGTAATGATGAAGTAGGGCTTAACCGTATCGGTCTTCTGCGCGGAGCAACAATGTATTCCTGCAAAGCAAATGGCCACGAATATCATAGCTTGTTTCATGATAGAAAGGTATTAAATATTGTTTTTATTTTAGAAGAATGAAAACATCACCATGGTGTCTGATTTGTAAAATTCCGAGGATAAACGAACACACTAGATTGATTTTACATCCGATATAAAGAATTAAAATGGGATAAAATTTCCCCTGCAGAGACAACCAAAGCTGTTTTTTCTGTCTTCAACAACCCATTTTCCATTTCTTACTATTTCTTTTTGATTACAAGTCGCTGATATATAACAGCATCAACGTATACTCGGGGTCAATGATTATACTTAAATGTAGAATGGAACAAACATTGTATTTGTTAACTGGTTTTTCATAGGATATTGGATTTTTTAGCGGGGCTGTATTTTTATACCGGCCCCTTTTTTACGCAATATATTTTCTTCAGAATTTCTTCAGAATTGTATATCTTAATACGCTACGGTAGAATTCCTGTTGATAGCTTGCATAACTGCACTATTCTTGGTAATTTGTTTTCTAATCCCCCTATACCATATGAAAACAGCCAAGGTGTTCCTCTCGGGTGCGCTCTGTATTTCCGCTTTTTTACTTCTTGTCATTTCCTGTAAGAAAAATGTGAACAGCCCCGGTCCGTCGCCAGCTATTCTATTACCGGACTCAACGGCGCCATTGCAGGCATCGCCCGGTCAAACGGGTCATTTGCCACTGCCGGAACAGTATTCAATGAATTGTCCCGGGAGCCCTTTTTATGGTGACAGTGTCATCTATCCATCGGGTAATTTCGGATCACCGGACGAATGGATATCGCCAGTAAATAGCCCGGCGCCGGGGAGTTATTACGCCTGGCCGGATGGTCTGGTGATCAATGATTCTACGGGAGCCATCAATATAACCAGGAGCGAAACGGGTCAGCGTTATTATATTGGCTATGTAAAAAAGGGGACTCGGGATACCTGTCTGAATACGTTGATTATTTCAGGGGCAGCTTATTTGGACAGTATCTATGTACAGAATAAAGCAGTTAAGAATATGGCGCAGCCCTATTTCAACGCGAACAGTAAGTTGAACAATCTGTGTGATCAGGAGGGACAGTGCCAATGGGACCTCAGCGGCAATGCAAATAAGCAAAAGATCCAGCTGGATGAACATACGGGTATTATCGACTTGGACAAAACGCTGCAGAATGGTGCTTTTGGAAAGACGCCTGCTAACGGGACCACGCTGAATGCTGTAGTCTATTATATACTGGATGATCACAATCATGCGCTGCAATCCATGCAAATTCGCCTGATGTATTATGATCGTGTGTCTTTGATACCGGTAGACCTTGTTACGAAAATTAGAAACCAACGGACCGATGCTATGGGCAATCAAATTTTAAACAATCCCTCCGGAACAGTAAAACCGCCCCTGATCATCATTACTCGTTTCCAATAAGGGGAAAACTGTCAAATCATCTTTGTTTGCCCAGTGATAATCAATTCACCATGCAAGGATCGTAATTTTACGTGGTAAAAGACCCTATGACTAGCCCCAGAAACGTATTATCTTTAAACGAATACGATACAGTTCTCCGGCACAAGTTGAAAAACCCAAACGTCCGCACCCAGCGGAAATTTGCTGCACAAATTTTTCCAATATACTGTATTCCATGTTTTTCTTTAGTAATCCAAATCCTTTGGGTCGTTATTTTATCCTAAGGGTAAAACGTCGTTAATAACTCAATTAAGTTAAAAATAAGTAAAGAATAGTGTATGAAAAAGATTACGGGTTTATTTGGTATAGCTGCTGGAAAAGTAATATTTGCCATATTGGGGATATACCTTCTTAGCATTTCATGTACGAAAGAGCTAAGCGCAGTAGCTCCCCCAACTACCGGATCAGTGAGCATATTTACAACTCAGGTTCCTGGGGGCCCAACGTATAATGATAGTACAGGTGGAATTGAATTGGGTTTAAAATTCCAGTCATCAGCTGACGGATATGCTGATGGCGTTAAATTCTATAAAACCTCCGGTAACGCCGGAACGCATACAGGGCAGCTATATTCTTCTGATGGAACACTGCTGGCGTCAGCAGTGTTCACAAACGAAACAGATAGTGGATGGCAGCGTGTACTTTTTGCCACAGCAATTCCAATTGCTGCAAATACAACTTATATAGTTGCTTATTTCAGTAGTTTGGGAAATTATACTTCAACGGTTTTCGGATTAAAAACAGCCATAATAAATCCACCGTTAACAGCTTTAGCTGATAGTACTGATGGAATAAACGGGTTATATAAATATACCAATACCCCGGCTTTACCCGACGGTGGATATCTGTCAAATAATTACTGGGTAGATATTATAGCAAGCGTACATAATATACAACCGTAAAGCTGTTAGAGGGGAGATTTGCCCAGCCACGCCGTATATTGTTTTATTCCGATTTGGTTGTGTGCTTGCCATGATGCAATTATAATTATGATTGGTCGTAAGCCGCTGCAAAATCCTTCATCGTCACTTTTCACAGGTTAGATTTGTTTAAATGATAGTCATCGTAAAACGGACCATTGAGCCTATTTGCTTGCATCTCTACCAAACCATCGGCAATTTTTTTATTCATCCCAAACTCTTTATAACGACTTTGTAATCGTTCGTCGATAATAAGTGCCTATTGTAAA
>CAJDUL010000020.1_pt1 | contig 12154 bp, 8 predicted proteins | sample 7390691 | NCBI WGS metagenome assembly CAJDUL01 (sample SAMEA7055677, study PRJEB34461) | soil metagenome | biome: terrestrial ecosystem; feature: Peninsula; material: soil | place: Antarctica | collected 2016
TATTTAACAGGAATTCACTGAGATAAGCGCCATCCTGGCCCGTAACACCGGTGATCAATGCAACTTTTGACATATAATTATTTTTTGAAGAACTGGGCAATCTTTCGGATAGGCTTCAAATATAAAGTAAAAAAATAAGGTCTCAGATCGTTCATGCGCCACGCCCGCCGATCTTCACGGTTTGCCCTGAACCGGTTGGCCAGGGATTGGTTGCTGATTCCGCCCGTTCTCATTTTCACCAACACCTCGGGAATGTAGCAAGCCCGCATTTTATTTTTCAGCAGTATGCGCAGCATCATTTCGTAATCGGAAGCGGAACGGAGACTGGTCTCAAAAAGACCTACTTGCTCGTATACGGATCTTCGCACAAAAAAAGTAGGGTGTGGAGGCATCCAGCCCCAGTAAAAAGAAGAGGTCCTGAAATTTCCGGACTTCCAGGTGCGCGTGATCCGCGAGGGATCATGCAGGTGGATGTACTGAAGATCCGCATAACAGACCTGAACCGATTCATCCTGGAAAACATCCACGATGCGGGAGATCACTTCCGGGTGCGCGTAAACATCGTCGGAGTTCAGGATTCCGACAATATCCCCCCGGGAAACGCGGATGCCTTTATTCATTGCATCATATATGCCGCTGTCTTTTTCACAAACCACGAGCGCCGTATGGGAAAAACGGTTTACGATCTGCAGGGTTTCATCCCCGGACTGCCCGTCTACGATGATGTGTTCAATAAATGGATAGTCCTGCCCGGCCACCGAGCGCATGGTTTCCTCAACAGTGGCCGCACTGTTGAAAGTAGCCGTAATGATGGAAACACAAATGGACATGGGATTGAAATTAACCTAACGGGTAACCACACAATTTTCCAGGACAAGCATATCCATGCTGGTTCGTAAAAAACATTCCAGCGCATGTTCCGGTGAATTCACGATCGGCTCGTTCTCATTAAAAGAGGTGTTGAGCAAAACCGGCACGCCGGTTTTCTGCCGGAATGTATCAATCAGCCGGTAATATCGCGGCGAAACGAGCCGGTCCACCGATTGCAATCTGCCTGTTCCATCAACATGCGTCACGGCCGGCAACAGGGCGCGCTTTTCGGGTCTTATGGGAAATACTTTTTCCATAAACGGCACTTCGTCCGTCACTTCAAAATATTCCGACACATATTCTTTAAGAATCGAAGGTGCAAAAGGACGGAAGCTTTCCCTTCTTTTTATTTTGGCATTCAGCAGGTCTTTGGCATCGGTGCGGCGAGGATCGGCAATAATGGAGCGGGCACCGAGTGCACGGGGACCGAACTCAGCACGGCCATTAAACCAGCCCACTACGCCGGCCTTTATCAGCTGATCCGCAACCACCTCATACAATTCCTCTTCGGCATAACGGGTGTAAGCAATATTCCGCGAGCGCAGATAAACCTCAATTTCTTCATTGCTGAACCGGCTGCCGGTGAACGCAGAATATACAGGAGGCTGCCGTGGTCCCCCGAGCACCTGGTGGTAAACATACAATGCAGACCCCATGGAAATACCCGCATCATGACCTGCCGACGGGATGTAAATATTTTTGAAGGAGGTATTGCGGCTGAGCTTGCCGTTGGCCACGGAATTCTGAGCCACACCACCCGCAATGCAGATATTTCCCAATCCGGTTTTTTTCTGCAGAGACTCCAGTATATGGAAGATGAGCAATTCGGTTATCCTTTGCACGGAGGCGGCAAGGTCCTTATGATACTGGGTCAGGGGTTCTTCTTTTTTTCTCGGCGTCCCAAATTTGGCGATCATGTAATCCGAATAAAGCGGGGCAACAACCGGCACATGGTCCTCACCATACGATACGATGCCGCTTTTCGCCGACCTGAAATATTTCAGGTTGAGCCGGAACATTCCGTTGGAACCGAAGATCAGCACGTCTTTCAGCGCTTCCAGGTGTTTGGGTTCGCCATAGGGCGCAAGGCCCATCACCTTATATTCATCCCCATAATGTGGAAAACCAATCAGCTGGGTGAATGCTGTGTAAAATAAACCTACGCTGTGGGGAAAATCCACCGAATCAAGTACCGTCATGCGGTTGTGCGTGCCCGTTGCCGTCATGGTCGTGGTAAAATCGCCCGAACCGTCAATCGATAAGATGGCGGCCTTTTCAAATGGGGAAGCGAAAAAAGCGGAGGCCAGGTGACTGCGGTGGTGTTCCACCTGATGTATTTTCGATTTAATGGCTCTGGCGCTGATGGAAGGATCCAGCGCCTTAAATTCGGATTCAAGCGATGACACCTTCTTGGCGTTGGAGAGCCGGTCCTTCACTGCGCGGAAACCGCCCCCGGGGTTTTTTAACAGGTAAAGTATTTTCCGGCCGAGTTTGGCATAGGGATCCCGCCCGATGGCGATGTGATCTACTTCACCCAGGCTGATACCTGCTTCTTTCAAACAGAAAGCAATGGCTTCGGTGGGAAATCCCGCCCAGTGCTTTATTCTTTTGAACCTTTCTTCTTCCGTTGCAGCGATCAGCAGGCCGTCTTTGAAAATGGCCGCAGAGGAATCTGCGTGATACGCGTTAATACCCAGTATGTACATATTCAGCTAAATAAATTGATATATTCTTTTTCCAGGTCAGAACCTTCCTGGTGGTCCCTCGCAAACTGCCGGCAGCGCTCACTCTGTGCATCAAATTCCGCCTGATCATAATCTGCAATCTCCTGCAGGGCGGCAATCCAGTCTTCCATTTTTTCCAAAGACAATTCCCAACCCGTACCCACCTGTTTCAGCCCCTTCCACGGTGTTTTATCACTGATCATACAGGGCCTTCCGGCCGAAAAAGCTTCAAAAATAGCGTGTCCGTAATTTTCTCCTTTACTGGGCAATATAAAAACATGATTGGCCTCCAGGGCAGCGATTACCTGATCGTGCGGCAGGGGGCCGCGGTATAGTACGGCGATATTTTTCGGCAGGAAATGAATCACGGATTGCGACTGCTGCCAGTATTTTTCTTCATCAACCTCACCATAAATGGTGAATTCCAGTTGGGTGTCATCAGAAACCAGGTTGAGCAGCTTCAGGAAAAACAAAATATTTTTTTTGGGTGTAATGCGGGAAATATACACGCACCGAAGTTGTCCCGGAATTTTTTTCAATGGAAGACCCCGGGCGGGAATTCCTCCTGAAAAATTAGGAATCACATCCACCCGTGCCGCCCGGGGAAAGCGACGAAGTATGTCTTTCCTTTCCTGATCGTCCGTTGCGTGAAAATTCATTTGCGCAGGGATGCCCAGGCCATTCAGCAGGTAAATAAATAACTTTTTCTTTATCGGTTTAAATTTAACGGCTCCTGCCTGAAGCATGCCGCGGGGTGCCATCACGAAGACGGCGCTGATTTTTTTTCTCCAGAGGAGGAACATGGGTAAAATACTGAAACGCGGGGAATACACGCTGTTGAGATATATGAAATCCGGCTGCCGAGAATGGATAAGATCCTTCATCAGAGCAGGTTTCAGGGTCTTCTTCGAAACATAATATACCTTTATCCCCGGACTCCGGTCTATCCATTGGCCTGTTTGGATGCCGGGATAGGCAACCGCATCCCCCAGATCCCGGTCACCGGTTATCACAGAAATCTCATATAATTCATGCATGGCCGCTACAAAATTCCTGCAGGATTGTATGGGTCCTCCGGCTTTGAAACCAGGTTCGTACCAATCCGTGAGGATCATAATCTTTTTCTTCACCAATAGAAATTCATTTTTAATTTACGGCCCGCCAATCCAATGGTTCTTCGGGCAACAGCAACCTGTTTAGCTAAACTGCGCAATGATTAATAGTTCTTCCCCGGAAAGGTCATCTACAATAAACTCCTGGTCCGCCAATGGATGGATGTGCCGGATCTGAAACGGATTGCTGCCAATATAATAGGGCCTGCCCTCAAATGCTTTTTTATAAAAATCACCGTTCAAATAACTGGGATGCACCTTTCCCCAGGCATGGTGAAAGGCTTCGGGATGTTCACGCCGGTATGGCGGACTGCCATTCGGGCAAACCGCAATAAAATAACCGCCTTTGATCAGCAGCGATTCCGCCAACCGAATCATTCCTTTTATATCGGGATGATGTTCTATTACATGGGAAGAAAAGAAAATCTGGTTATTCCCTTTCAGGTTGCTTTCATTCGTCTCTATCTGCACGCCCAGATTTTTTATCCCGTAACCGGCCCTGGACCGCGATATCTCACATCCCTGTACAAGATGCCCTGCCTGTTGGAACTGATAGGTCATATAACCCCAGCTGCATCCATAGTCCACGATCCTGAGCGATTTTTGATCCGGGTACAACTGCGCAAACAGATTCAGAAACCGTTTGCCGTTCTTATTGGAATTTTCAAACTGGCTGTCTTTCATCTGTTGTAATGATGCCGCATCCGGAAGGTCCGTGGTGATCTTATCCTTTTCCTTGTATTCCGTTTGATAAAAACTGGCGTTTTCTTCCTTTTTATCCACCGGATACCGGAAGTATAAATGACAGTTTTCACATTCCATCAACCGGGTGATATAATATTTTCTGTCTATTTCCGCGCATTGATCACTTTGGCAGAAAGGGCATTGCAGTTTCTGTCCCGTCGCCATCAGTTCATCCAGAAAATATCGTAGTTTTTGCTTTCGTGTCAGCATGTTGTCCTGTTATTCGCAGCCGTTTTTGTCCATCCAGTAATCCAGTACCACAAAAAGCCAGATCTCCTGCCAGCGTATATCGCCATCGCCGGATAAAAACCGGTTCCACATCAGGATCAGCTTTTCTCCCTGAATAAAGTCTCGTTGCGCCATATGCCCAATATGCGATGCACAGAAGGAACGAAGTTCATTTTTCATCCATTCGTTCCAGGGAAAAACAAATCCCTGTTTTTTACGGTGAACGATTTCATCGGGCAGCATGGGTTTCAATGATTCCACCAGCAGGCTTTTTGGATATACGGGCACCTTGAAATGATCAGGAATGGACATCACGAATTCCACCAGGTCCTGGTCAAAAAAAGGCTCGCGTATTTCCAGCGAGCTGGCCATGCTCATCTGGTCGGTATCCTTCAGCAGGGTTTGCTGGGTATAGCCCAGGTACTCTGCTGCCGTAACCTGACTGAAAAAGGGAAGTCTGCGCAAAGCATTCTTTTTTGAAATCAGTTGCTGCGACAGGGACCGTTCATCTGAGCCGTTCAGGAGGGTAAGTTCCTGTAGGGCCACGGGAGAAAGCAATTGCCGCAATACCGGATACACCTGTTCGATGGCCGGTGAGGACAAAGATAACAACTGCCGCATCCGGTCCTTTTTTGCACCCTTGCCCAAAAAACCGGAGAAACCATTTCTCAGTCCGGCGGGAACCTTCCACAACCAGTGTTTTTGCTGGAGCCGGATGTAATGTTCGAATATGGGATATCCGACAAACAACTCATCTCCGCCAACACCCGATAGCGCCACGCGGATTCCTTTTTGATGAATGGCCTTTGAAACCACATAGGTGTTAATACCATCCCCGCTGGGAATATCCATGGCATCCAGGGCATTGGTGAGTTCTTCCAGCATCACTTCGGGGCGCAGCCTGATCTGCTCGTGCCGGGTATTGAATTTTCGGCCGATGAGATTTGCGTATTTCGATTCATCGTACTCCGATTCATCAAATGAAATATTGAAGGTATGCGGAGATGGATCACCGGCTTCCACCATGAGCCCCACCACTGCACTGGAATCGATGCCACCGGATAAAAACGCGCCGACAGGCACATCGCTCACCAGCCTGCGCCTGACCGACTGAAGCAAAAGTTCTTTTACTTTTTGGCGGACCTCCTTTTGACTGGTGAAATCAAAATCATAATTTTTAGCCGTGGGGTCCCAGTATTGATGCGTCTTAACTTCACCATTCTTTATCCGCATCCAGGTACCGGCTTCCATCTGGCAGATGTTTTGGATGGGAGAAAAAGGAAATCCGATGGATTGATACCGGAAATATTCCATCAGCGCTGAAGGATCCATTTTCCGATTTATTTTTCCCATCGTCAATACTGCGCGGATCTCCGAGGCGAAAATAAAAGTCGCTTCATCCAGGTAATAATATAAAGGCTTTACGCCCAGCCGGTCGCGGGCAATAAAAAGTTCCCTCTCCTGCTTGTCCCAGATGGCAAAAGTATACATGCCCCTGAGGTGGTCGAGACAATCTGCCCCCCATTGGATATACCCGGCCAGGATCACTTCCGTGTCACCCTGCGTGCGGAAAGGATAATCCTTCAACAAGGGTTTGATCTCTGCATAATTATATATCTCTCCGTTGAATATGATGATGTAACGTCCGGACGCGTCTTCAAATGGCTGATTGGCTGCATCGGACAAATCAATGATAGAAAGACGGCGGTGACCGAAGGCCAGTTCCCCGTCAAGATAAAATCCTTCTGAATCGGGTCCGCGATGGCACATTGAATCCGTCATCCGGCGGATCTGATCCGGAGAAACTGCTTCCTCTCTATTTAAAATTCCGGCAATGCCGCACATATTTATTGTCCTTTTTTACCGAAGAGTTCTTTGTACAGATCCCTGTATTGGCTACAGACTTCTTCCAATTGAAACCGGGCAACGTTTTTAAATCCTTTTTCTATTAACTGGTTCCGGTATGACGCGTCTTCGATGATTTTTATGATACCTGCCCGGATGGCGGGCACACTATAGGGATCAACGAGCGCCGCTGCACCACCGGCAACGGAAACCATGGGTTCCAGCGCACTGGTTAACACCGGTCTTCCGGTGGCTTGTGCTTCAATGATGGGCAAACCAAATCCTTCATAGGTGGATGGGAAGATCACCAGATCCGCTTCCGCGTATATATCCATCATTTCCCGCGGCGACAAGTTATTCAGCAGACGATAATTGATTTTTTTATTTTTCAGATTTTCCGTTTGGCTTTCCTGTAAATAGCCGACCAGGATCAGTTCCACTTCCATGCCCTGAATGGCTTCGATGGTCCTTTCCAGGTTTTTATTTGGAGCGGTTCCGATAAAAAGCAGCTTCGGGCAACGATCATGAAAAGCCGCCGGTCTCGGTTTAAATAGAGGATCAATAAAATTCGGAATAACCCGGATCTTATCGGATGCGGTATGGGTGAAGTGCAATAAATCCTGTTTTGTGTTTTCAGAAATCACGGTCACGATATCCGCTCTTTTCACCGGAAGCCGATACCAGAGCCACCGGATGATCCAATGTTTCGGATGGGTTCTGGGATAATGACGAAGCAGCACACAATCGTGTACCGTAAGCACATTGATGTTTTTCCGGCTGCACCCCAGGATGGCATAATGCACATCGCCGGTTATGTGGTTGAGCTGCGCCTGATGCTGCCGGACAAAGGAAATATTTTTCCTGATGGTGGCCAGCTTGCTGGTGAAGGGCAGGTTGAATTCGCGGACCGAAAACTCCTCCGTATGCTGTTTTGTTATGGCTCCGGCCACGGCAGAAAATAATTTTTCCATGCTGAAATAGATCGGATGCGGATGACGGAAGAAAAAAGAAAGGGATTTCATTATAGTTCCGTCTGTAAGGCGATATCAAAAAACTTAAACATGATCCAGGTAAAGATGATGGCCTTAATGAGAGCGCCCATGGTGGTAAACAGATCGGTTTCCACACTGATCGAATAAAAGAAAAGAAACGGAAGCCAGAGGATGATGGTGGGCCGCTTTTCCGCCATCTTCAAAATCGAGGAAAGAAAGAAATTGAAGAAAAGTCCGTACAGGAACATATAAACCACCCCGCCAACCTTTCCAAAGTTGGCATAGGCCTCCCCCAGGGTGCCGATATTCATGCTGTATCCGACAATGATATAGCCCCAGAACCTTTTCAGATTTTCCTTCCCTCCCGCCTTGGGTTTATCTGGCCACATGAATCTGGGAATAAATGCCGAAGCAATGGATTTCCAAATCGTTTCCCCATAACCAAACGGGAACCGTTCCGGAACTCTTTTCATGGTCACCGCCACCAGCCAGCCCTGGTTCATTCGGACGGCTGTAAAAAACATATTATCGGCATCCATCAGGGAACTTACATCGGTGACCCTGTTGGCAATCAGGGAGGCAAAGTAAATCGGGTCGCCGCCTTTTCCCTGTTCCCAGTTTTCATGCCGGTATTCCATTTTTATGGATTGCAGGACGATGATCATGAAAATGCCCATTATGGCCACTATAAGTTTGGTATAAAAACTGATTTTTGATCCCAGCAAAATCAGGGTCAGCGAACAGGCCAGGATATAAATCATTTCTCCAAACATTCCGGTGATCACCGACTGACCGACCATCAGGGCAATCACGCCCGGAACAATGAACCGTTTATACTGGTATGGGGAATAGATAACATAAAAAACGCCCACAAAGGTAAGATGCGCTGCCAGGTAGAAAATCTGTCGTGTACTTTCGGGGGACAGGAAATCAAGGAACCCACAGATCAGGCCAATGCCGATCAGGGACAATCCAATGGTTGGTTTCGTGAGCAAGGCCTTCTTGGCATTGTTCAGATAAGCAAGTGGCGTTTTCCGATAACGCAATTTTTTCAACCTGATGCGCAATCCCATCGCCATAGCAAAAACACCCGGCAGGGCAAAGGCAAAATAATCATCAGATTCAACCGGCATGTATTTCACCCACAACCTGGCCAGATGATTGGCTTTTGTATAGGTATGGTAAAATATAACGGGCATCAATATGCAGGTCACGACCAGGGCCAGCACCGAAATATCCATGATCACGATCCGTTTCCCGAGATCATACAAGAATTCCAGAAAGGCATAAATGGTGATCGCCACGCTGAGGGATTCCAAAGTGGTCAGGGAACCCGTAAACATCAGCAGGATAAATAATCCTGCACAGATAATTAAAAAAACTTTCTTCATTTGGCGTCCTGGTGAAATGCGTTCATATAATCCATTACCGGTTTATAGACGGATCCGAAATTGAGCCGTGTACGAAAATCTTTCTGTGCTTTCCCGGACAATACCTCAAAATGCTGGCGGATATAATTAACCGTGCTGCGGATATTCTGCAGAGACAGGTCCGTCGGAAACGCCCAGGCATAAACGGAAAGATACTTTTTATAATGGTCATCGTCGTAGTAAATGACCGGGAGGCCGGAAGCCGCATATTCATAGATCTTATTGGAAGCCAGCGCCGCCGTGCGGAAGGCGATGTTGACTGGTTCGTGAACGGCAAGGCCCACGTGATGGTTCATCGTAATTTCTTTCAGTTCAGCATAGGGGACCGCCCGGTGAAGGAATATCCGGTCGGTTAGCCGTTTGCTGATGATGACGCGTTTGAGGTATTCAATAAATTCAGGGTTTCCCGGACCGATCAGCGTGAGGGAAATGTCTTTTTCCGTTTCAATATAATTCACAAATGATTCCAGCCCGTGGTCGTTGCCCAGATGTCCCTGATAGATGAGTTTCAGCACCTTGCCCGGATCCGGCTTTTCCAGCAGATCCTTCCCGTTTCTGCGGGTGGAGGGATAGTTGGGAATAATAAAATAAGGTCCTCTTAATTTGTGGTAAGGGAAAGCCGGCAATCTTTCCACGGATGGCAGGGAGAAAAGATCAATATGCTTAAAAAACTGTTTTTCGGACACCACGCTGAAATAACCCACAGAATATTTCCTTACCGCAGAAATTTCAACAATGTCATGGTTGTGATACCATAACCGGGGCCTGTACCAGATAAAGGGACGCACCAAACGGAAAGCCATTAAAGATATCGGATCCTGGCAAATGACCCACTCGTGTTTTTTCCGTATCAGTAATTTGTAAAAATCAAAAGTGAACCGCAGAAATGATCTGAATTTCCAGGCTATTGATGTTAATTCCGCCACCCGGATATCGATGAGCTCACCACTGCTGATCAGTTCAACGCCGTCGGGATAGCTCCAGTGGTTTGTTTTCAGATTCCTGGAGAGTACATACAGGTGATCCGTATTGCGCGACAATTCATCTATGGCATTCAACAGCGGCGGATAATATTCGGGATGGGTATAAATGGCAATCGCCACCGTTTTTCCCCGGCCGGGATAATTCCGAAACGGCCGCGCATGCAGGAATAGTTTCCGCACAAAATCGCGGTACCGGTCGCCGTAAGCATCCCAGGTAAAATGATCCAGAATGGAGGAGGAAGCTTTTTGTTTGGCGACATCCAATTCGTCCCGGTGGTAAAAAAGCCATTCGATTTTTTCCCTGATGGCATCGGCATTCCGGATGGGCACTACAAATCCGTCCACACCATCCTGAATAATATTCTGGCCTCCCGTATTCGGCGTTATGATCACGGGCACCCCACAAGCCATCATTTGCGGTATCACCATGCTCAATCCCTCTTCCAGGGAAGGCTGCACACCCACGTCGCACGTTCTCAGCATTTCCGGTAACTGATAGTGGTCCACATGGCCGACCACCCGCCAGTTATCATCCCGGTATCTGGAAACGATTTCCTCTACCTCACGATCCACCCGCCCGATCAGCAACACTTCAAATGCTTCTTTTGGGATTTGCAGTTTTCGCAGGCCCTCAAAAAAATAGATCAGGCCCTTCCTTATGGATAGGGTTCCGAGATACACGATCCTGAATTTATCATTCGGATCCTTTGGCGTGCGTGGTGATTTGAAATAACTGCTGGCGCCAAAGGAGTTCAGGAAAAGTTTATCCGCCGACACGCCGTGCTCAATAAAACTGTCCCGGACAAAATAAGAAGGTACGGCAATATAATCCGCTTCTTCATATTCCCTTAACTCTCTTTTGATGAGCGAAGCATTGATGGAAAAATTTTTGTTGAAGCGTTTATATTCTTCGTGAAGGATATTATTCTGTGTGAGGATATGCGAAGAGCCCCTTTCCACAATAGTAATCATACCCCGCTTTTTAGCGGCCCGGATGCTATGCAGGCTCATGCCGCTCCAGCCGATAAAGATCTTGCTCTGGCTCTTCCTTAACTTCCAGGCCACCCACCGGTCGAAAAGGATGTTCCACCAGTAGGATTTATTCCGGAAGATCCCGATGGGCAGCGCGAGTAAAAGATTTGTTTTTATTTTGGATACCGGAATATTTTCTTTGTCGATCCGCCGGATGAATCTCCGGGCAAACGTATTTTTAGAATAGGCAAAGGATGTAATGAGTTCGTCCAGCAAGCCATGTTTCTCCATTTGCTCCGCCAGCTGAAAGGCCCACAGTTTCGTACTGCCCGCGATGGTTACCATGTTAGCCTATCCATTGTTTAAAATTTTCATACACCGTCATTGCCCGGTCGCGGTAACTGTGATGGGAATCCAGCGATCTTTTCCGGGCCGCCTGCCGGTATTGATCCGCCTGTTCTGCAGGAGCCGCCAGTAAAGCCTTCGCCTGGCTGAGCAGATCGGTTGCCGTGCGGTAAAAAAATATTTCCCTGCCCTCGGTAAAAAAAGATTGCTGTTCCTCACCGTTTATTTTATTGGTTTTTTCAGTTTTTATTCATCCCGGGCCCAAAAAATAGACTCGGCTGTTTTGCATTTTAACTGGAAAGCATCATGGATCGCTGTTCCGGGAGAATTGCCTACGGGATACGGCGTATACTTTTTTCGGAAATCATTCCTGCTGACGGCTAAACCCGGGACATTTATCATACATGTTTCTGCGGATAACAGGTTTAAGTTATTTGTAAATGAGCAGCAGGTTTCCCTGGGTCCGGCAAGAAGTGACCTGGATCACTGGAATTTTGAAACCCTCGATATTTCGCCTTTTCTTCATGAAGGCCGAAATATTATTGCAGCCAAGGTCTGGAATGAAGGCGAATGGAGGGCGGAAGGGCAAATTTCATTGCGGACTGGTTTTATTCTCTCAGGAGATGCTGCCGCCGGGATGGTAAATACAAATGACAGTTGGAAATGTATCCGGGATTTGTCTCATCAACCGTTGCCTTTTTATACACCTGCTTATTATGTCGCCGGTCCGGGTGAGCTGGTGGATATGAACGACTATCCCGGGAACTGGCAGACAATGGAATTTGCTGACAGCTCATGGAAAAATGCACAGCCCATCATGCCGGGTATTCCCAAGGCCATCCTCGGTGGTTATGGAACAGTAAGCGGCTGGCTGCTGGTCCCTTCCATTCTTCCTCCGATGGAAATGAA
>CAJDUL010000081.1_pt1 | contig 12129 bp, 10 predicted proteins | sample 7390691 | NCBI WGS metagenome assembly CAJDUL01 (sample SAMEA7055677, study PRJEB34461) | soil metagenome | biome: terrestrial ecosystem; feature: Peninsula; material: soil | place: Antarctica | collected 2016
CAGCCAGTTGCAGCAGCAGAGCCGTTTGGAATTTCCGTACTGACAGCGGATCGGGCATTTGTCCCTTTCTCACTTTGTCGAATATATTCCTTACCTCCGCTTCCATAAATTCCTCTGAAACCATCCGCTCCAGCCCGTGGTCGGACAGCCTGCAACCGGAGGTATGAAAAAAATCATGACGGCTCTTCAGGGCATCCAGGAAATGCTGGTAGGAATTGATTTCCATACCGGCAGATTTGCCCAATCTTCCCAGGTAAGCGTTAAAAAAATCCGGATGATCAATCGCCAGGGCGTTATCGGGACGAAAAGCAGGCAATACCTTTATTTCAAAACCCGATTTCTTTAAACACAGATGATGCTCCAGGGAATCGGCAGGATCATCGGTGGTGCACAGCACTTCCACCCGCATTTTTCGCAGCAGGTTGCGCACACTGTATTCTTTGATTTGTAATCTGGCATTGCATGAATCAAAAATGTCTTTGGCCGAATCCGGGTTTAATACTTTGTCTATCTGGAAATAACGCTGCAGCTCCAGATGCGTCCAATGATAAAGCGGATTTCTGAAAGTATAGGGAACGGTTGCCGCCCATTGCTGGAATTTCTCCCAATCACTTTTTTTGCCGGTGATGTATTGCTCATTCACTCCGTTGGCGCGCATGGCACGCCATTTATAATGATCTCCGTTGAGCCAGATCTCCGTCAGGTTCTCAAATTGATGATCGGCAGCAATCTGGTCGGGCGGAAGATGACAATGGTAATCCACGATGGGCATCGGCTCTGCATATTCATGATACAGACGTTCCGCCGTTTTGGAATTCAATAAAAAATCATTGTCCAGGAACTGCTTCATGAATGGTTTGAAAGTTTATAAAGAGACCCCCCTTTTCCAGGGAATAAAATCGTTCTGGTTTAATAAAACCGCTTTGGGAATTACTTCTCCGCTGGCGGCGCGGATACAATAGCTGAGAATTTCTTCTCCCATTTCTTCTATGGTCTTCTCCCCTTCTATAATTGGCCCGGTGTCTATATCGATGATGTCTCCCATGCGTTTTGCCAGTGGGGTATTGGTGGAGATCTTGATGGTGGGGCTCACCGGATTGCCCGTGGGGGTTCCAAGGCCGGTGGTAAATAAGATCAGGGTTGCCCCCGCTGCGGCCTGTCCCGTGGTGGCCTCCACATCGTTTCCCGGCGTGCAAACCAGGCTCAATCCCGCCTTGGTGGCTGGCTCGGTATAATCCAGCACATCCACTACGGGAGAATTACCGCCTTTTTTGGCAGCGCCGGCAGATTTCATGGCATCGGTGATCAATCCGTCGCGGATATTTCCCGGCGAAGGATTCATATCGAATCCCGAACCAACGCGTTGTGCGGCTGCTTCGTAGTCTTTCATCAGGCGGATGAACTTCCTGGCCACGGGTTCACTCACGGAACGGTCAATCAATTCCTGTTCCACACCGTTGAGTTCCGGAAATTCAGCCAGCAGCACCTTTCCACCCAGAGCCACCAGCAGGTCGGCGCAATAGCCGACAGCGGGATTGGCCGTGATACCGCTAAAGCCATCGCTGCCGCCGCATTTAACGCCTATGCATAATTTATCCAGGGAAGCCGGCTTCCGCTCAAACTGATTGATGGTGATCAGTCCTTCAAATGTTTTCCGGATCGCCTCGGCAATCAGCTGTTCCTCACTCTGGGAGCGCTGCTGTTCAAATATGAAAAAGGGTTTGTCGAAACCGGGATTGACTTTCTTAATATCCTGTAGCAGATCGCTGGTCTGCAGGTGCTGACAACCCAGGCTCAATAAGGTAATGCCGCCTACATTCGGGTGGTTGGCATAAGCCGCCAGCAGATTTCCCAGAACGGCCGAATCCTGACGGGTACCGCCGCAGCCTCCTTCATGGCATCTTTGAGGTTCTTTCCTTCCTGGTGGGAACGGATCAGTTGCCTCGTATAGGCCTTGTATTTTTCGGTAACGGAATATCCGAGTTCATCCTGAAGCACTTCGCGGATCACATCCATATTCCGGTTCTCGCAAAATACCGTGGGAATAAATAACCAGTAATTGGCTGTGCCTACCCGGCCGTCACTCCGGTGATAGCCCATAAATTGCCGGTCCCGGAATCTGGATACATCCGGAGGAGTCCAGTGAAATTCGCGGTGGCGGTAGTGGTACGGAGTGGCTGCATGTTTTACATTTTCGGTCGTTAACCGGTTTCCGGCAAGCACGTCCATCCTGGTTTTCCCTACCAGCACGCCATACATGATGATGTCGTCGCCGGCTTTTTCGTCCCGCATAAAAAATTTATGCTTGGCGGGCACGTTGTCTTTCAGCGTATAGGTCTCTCCGTTATAATTCACCGCACTGCCCCCGGCCATGTTTTTCAGTGCCACAAGTACCGTATCTTTCTGATGTATCTTAAGTACATTATTATCCATGCCGTTCCTGTTTATTTTAGAGCATCTGTTTTATGGCGACCGCCGCGCCCTGTGTTTCCAGTAAATCCAAGGCCCGTTGTACTGTAGCTGCAAATCCCGGCAGCACGAAGAGGTCGGTTCCCCAAAGCTCCTGATTTTGCAAAATAACGGGGAGAAAATGATCTTTGCCGGATTGCTTCCATTCTCTGGAAAAATAAGCTGCCCGGTCGTCCTGTATTTTATATTCTTCACCGTTCAGGGTTCCATAATATTGACCATCCGCTTTCTGCTCCGACTTCATAAAAAGCAGAAAAGCTGCAAAACCGAGTGCCATCCGAACCGGGGCCTTTCCAAATTTTTCAGTGTATTTCAGGATCAGGGGCACATTGCGCATCCGCATCTTGATGGAATACTGCAAAGAAATACTGAGCCAGTAATGATCAATATAAGGATTTTTAAACCGGTCAATCACCTGGCCGGCAAACTGCGTTGCGTCTCCTGTGGTAATACTTCCTGTGGCTACTACCGGCACGATTTCTTCCACCATCAGTTCCCTCAGGTAATGGCTAAAGTCGGGGGCATCCAGCGCCTGCCTCACCAAATGATAGCCGGCCATGATGGCCAGGGCGCAAATCATGCTATGAGGTCCATTGAGCAGCCGGAGTTTCAATTCACGGAAAGATTCAATATCGGGAACAATCACCACGCGTTTGTCCGTTGCTGAAAAAGAAAGTATAGATTTTATTTTTGGATCGGGACACTGGATGGCCCATAACCGGTAAACTTCGGTCATGATGAGCAGATCATCCGTATAACCCAGACTGGCATCCATGCCGGGTTTTTTTCCCGGAACAATGCAGTCCACCAGGGAACTGCAGAAATGATTTGCTTTTTCGAGCCACTGCATAAAATCCGGTCCGAGGCCCTGCCGGGCCGCCAGCTGCACCAGGATCGTATACAACCGGCCTGCGTTATCCAGGATCAGCTCTGTAGGTATAACCACCAGGCCTTTGTCCGGATCACCCTTGAATACATGGAAGCGGCGGTAAAGGAAAGCCAGCAATTTCCCGGGAAAAGAAGCCGGCGGGTGATCATCGATCCGGTCGTTTGACAAAGCTATGCCCACCTCGGTGGTGTTTGAAACAACCACCTGCATATCCGGATTTTCCGCACAGTGCAAAATTTCCGCCCAATGCTCACCAGCCGAAAGCACCCGACTGATGGACGCACTCACGATGTCTTTCTCCAGTTTTTTATTGTTCTCCAGGCCCCGTATACAGATCGTGTACAGGTTATCCTGTTTTTCAAAAGGGTTTGCACTGCCGGAATCTGTGGACTTAACCACTACTATGCGTCCGTTAAAAACATGCTGTTTGTTGGCCTTGTCTATGAAGTAATCGGGCAAACCGCGGAGTAATACGCCGGTTCCGAATTGCAGCACTTTCTCAGGCAGTTGAAAATAATCCGCTTCAGGAACCTCAATGGATGACCGGTTCAGCTGGTGCACGGTATTTTTTGTCAGGATCATAAAGCCAGATTGTTCCGGTTTCGCTCAAAATTACGAAAGCAAACACCATTTGCTTTAACAAGCCTGTATGAAATATTAACTCCGTAAAAAAGGGCGGCGTATTTTGATTATGCCTTCATTTCCGGTAATTTTCAGGACGAATGGAAGTAATTATTCAGGATACGCCGGCAGCCATGGGTTTTTCTGCAGCAAAGAAAGCTGCCGGATTGATATTGGGGGCCATCAGTACAAAAGGAACAGCCAGCATCATCATGGCCACAGGAACCAGCCAGTTTGAAACGCTGAAACAACTGATCGCGGAAAAAGAGATAGACTGGAGCAGGGTGATCCTTTTTCATCTGGATGAATACATCGGCATACCCGATACCCACCCTGCCAGTTTCCGGAAATACATCAAAGAGAGATTCCTGGAAAAGCTGCCTCCGCTGAAATCCGTTTATCTGATTCCGGGGGAAGAAGCGCCGGAAGAAACCTGTAAACTGATGAGCGCCATCATCCGGATCATGTTATCTGACCACATCATCTGTTCCGTTCCGGATCTTCGCAAAGCGGCAGCTGTCAGGGATTGTATGGAAAAAGAGGTGAGCAATCTTTTTCCTGCCACCATATTAAAAAACCATAAATCCTGTTTTTTATTCCTGGATAAACAGGCTGCCTCCCTGGTAGCAAACAGCGTATGAGCCAGCCCCGAATAAAGATCATCCACGGGCGTATCCTGACGCCGCATGGCATGCTGCCGGATGGCAGTCTGCTGATTGCGGAGGGACGGATCAGCGCCATCAGCGAATCAGGCATAGGTTCTCCCGCGGATGTGGTGATCGATGCCGCCGGCAAATATGTTTCTCCCGGCTTTATTGATATTCACGTTCACGGCGGCGGAGGCTCTGATTTCATGGACGGAACGGTCGCTGCCTTTTTACAGGTCGCGGTTACCCATGCCCGTTATGGGACCACGGCACTCCTGCCCACTACGCTGACCGCAGAAAAAGAAGACCTGTTGCATACGCTGGATGTTTACCGGGAGGCCATAAAAGAAAATGATGAGGGTGCGCAGTTTATGGGTATGCACATAGAAGGTCCTTATTTCGATATGGAACAGCGGGGTGCTCAGGATCCCCGGTATATCCGGAATCCGGATGAAATAGAATACAAGGAAATCATCGCTCATGCGGGAGATATCATTGCCAGATGGAGCGCCGCTCCCGAACTGCCCGGCGCCATGGAATTTGGCCGGTATGTGAAATCAAAAGGAATCCTGCCTGCCATTGCCCATACCAACGCCGTGTACGAAGATGTGGTGGAAGCCCTGGAAAACGGATTCACGCTGGCTACTCATTTTTATTCGGGTATGTCCGGTGTTACACGGCGCAATGCATTCCGGTATGCGGGCGTTATCGAAAGTGTTTATCTGCTGGACGAGATTGACGTGGAAATTATTGCTGACGGCATTCATCTTCCCGAGCCCTTTTTAAAACTGATCCACAAAATAAAGGGCACAGACCGCATCGCACTTATCACTGATGCCATGCGCGCAGCCGGCATGCCTCCCGGAGAAAGCATCCTGGGCTCAAAGCAAAACGGGCTAAAAGTGATCGTGGAAGATGGGGTAGCGAAACTGCCCGACAGGAGTTCCTTTGCCGGTAGCGTGGCGACGACGGACAGGCTGGTAAGGACCATGAGGCAATTAACCGGTCTCTCCCTCGGGGACTGCGTCCGTATGATGACCCAGGTACCGGCCCGCATCATGCACATGGATCAAAAAGGATCGCTGATGCCCGGAAAAGATGGCGATGTGGTTATTTTTGATGAGGACATCAATATACAAACTACCATCGTTAATGGAACGATCATTTACCAAAAGCCCGGGTAAATCCACGCTTTACAGCCATTAATGGGAACTTATCCAGCCCAGGATGTAGTCCGCATCTTCCGATAACCCGCAGTAAAATATGTCGATTTAAATATAAAAAGAAATCAACATTTTCCAGGAGGACGTTCCCACGAACGTATTTTCTTTCGGTTGCAGGAACGGGAGAATAGCAGAAATTGCATTGGGAAAGCGTTTCCATCAAAACCGAAATATGGTATTCAGCAGAAATCAATTCTTCCTCCTTTTGTTTGCCATTTCAATCATGCCCTTTTTTGCCTATAAATTATTGTGGCTGGCCACCACCAGAAAGACTGACGGGATCGTGTATTTTATCGGGCATGGCAATCTGGGATCAGTACTGGGAATTTCCACGTACCCGGTGATACAGTTTAAAGCCGGCAGAGACACGGTTGAATTTAACGGAAACATCAACCTGGATGTAAAACCCGGAGATCCGGTTTCCGTGCGTTATCAAAAGAATGACTTTTCAGATGCAAAAATAAATACCCCCATCTGCATCTGGGGCGATACGATGGCTTATGCCTTTTTCCCCATGATCGTTCTATTGATCATATTCTTCATTCCGGAACGCTTCGATCCCATCATTCCGAAAAATTCAAGGATTATTTTAGGCAAAAAACCTTTTATCAGGATCATTCCCGGTTAATGAGGGTCAGTCCGTTTTTTCATTGAATCCCGGATCCGGCACCGCTGCTTCTCCTATGGGGAGCAGTTGGATCAGATATTCCTGTGTCAGCGATAAGTTTTATCTTTTAATCCCTTTACGATCTGTCGGTGTTCTTTATCTGACTGGTCATAATCATCCGGATAAATCTGCGTATTTCCAAGCTTTTGATAAAAAATCGGAATCTGGCTGGAGATGTACACGGCCGGCAAACAATTATATTTGTATATAAACGTAATTCACAAACATGAAAGTTCAGGAAATCGGTGAACGAAGTGCGCAGTTGTCACGGGAGGCTTCGCGTTATATTTCCGGAGGTGCGGCATCACTTAACCGCAAAGTGGTTCCGGATATTGTTTTTAGCACAGGAAAGGGTTGCCGGATCGTTGATGTGGAGGGTAATGAATATATTGACTACCATGCTGCATTCGGACCTCATTTGTTAGGGCATAATAATGACCTGGTAAACGAAGCGGTTTTGGAAACGATCCGGGAAAGCCGTTCATTAATTGGAAGTGGTACCAATGAATTGGAAATTCATCTGGCCCGGCTGCTTTGTGATTCCGTTCCTTCTCTGGAACAAATTCAAATAGTCAATACCGGCAGTGAGGCGGTTTCGCATGCCATCCGGCTCAGCCGTGCTTTTACGGGTAGGGAAGACATCATACTCATGCTGGGCGGTTATAACGGTTGGAATGATGACGTTTGCAGGGCGGTGATGCCTTCGCTCAAACAAGTGGGTAAACGGGTTTCCCGGGAAGAATATCCCTTCATCCCAAATTCTGCCGGGATTCCGGAGGCAAACCGGCGCAAAGTGCATATTGTTAATTTCAACGACCTGGAGTCTGTTGAAACCATACTGAACCGGTATCCCATCGCCTGCGTTTTAACAGAGCCGGTGCTTCAGAATGTGGGTGTGATTTTGCCCGGACCGGGATACCTGAAGGGATTGGTCAGTCTGTGCGAAGCACACGGAACCGTATGTATTTTTGATGAAGTTAAAACGGGCTTTCGTTCCGCATTGGGCGGTTATCAGTCGGTGGCAGAGGTAAGACCTCATTTATCCGTATTTGGAAAAGCGGTAGCGAACGGCTACCCGCTGGGTGTGATCGGAGGCAGGACCGATATCATGCAATTATTTAATCATCCTGATCCGGCTAAGCGTGTATTGATCGCCGGTACATACAATGCCCACCCGGTAAATACCGCGGCCGCCATTGCGACACTTGAAATTCTGAAAAATCCGGAGGTATACAGGCAGATTGAAAGGATGAGTAACAGATTATACAGCGGGCTGAAAGAAATCTTTGGGGATAGGGGGATCCAGGTGGCCATTTCCAGCAATGCTTCGGCCTTTTGTGTATACTTTGCCGGCCATTGCCCAGGTGATCTGCACGATTTATTGGAAAATGTCGATTTCCTGTTGGATATGAAATATCGCCGGTCGCTCATCCGGAATGGGATCTATCATATCCCCGTTGCCTGCAAACAGGGCTCTGTCAGTTATGCCCATACCGAAAATGATATTGATCTAACACTCGCCGCAACCAGGGAGGCGCTGAAATCAATCTGACATAAATAAAACTCAGGCTAATACATCATGCAGAAGTTAAGAAGTCACAACTGGTTTTATGCAGCAAACGAACTGGGTATCCAGCATAAAGGAGCCCTGCGCTCAGCAGGCATCAACATGGACCGCTATTCCGGTCAGCCCATTATTGGAATTGCCAATACCTGGTCCGAATTGAACAACTGCAATATGAGCCTGAGGCAAATAGCAGCGGAAGTAAAAAAAGGAGTTTATGCAGGCGGTGGCATACCGCTGGAGTTCCCGGTGATGTCGCTGGGCGAAGAACTGATGAAGCCGAGTGCCATGTTGTACAGAAACCTGTTATCCATGGAAGTGGAGGAGAATATACGGTCCTATCCGCTGGACGGCATTGTGTTGCTGGGCAATTGTGATAAAACGGTGCCGGGTTTACTGATGGGCGCCACCAGTGCAAATATTCCGGCCATCCAGTTAAATGGCGGTCCTAAAAAAGCGGGCGTATTTAAAGGGCAGCGGTTGGGCAGCGGTACCGACCTGTGGAAATACTGGGATGATTTAAGAATGGGAAAAATCACGGATGAGGAATGGGAGCAGATTGGAAAGGCACTGAGTTGTGGATTCGGATCCTGCAACACCATGGGATCTGCCTCTTCATTAAACGGAATGCTCGAAGTGTTGGGCATGATGCCTTTGGGTTTAAGCACCCTTCCTGTGGAAAGCGAAGAGCGGTACACATTAACGCGGGAGGCAGGAAAAAGAATTGTGGATATGGTCAAAGAAGATTGGAAACCTTCTGACATCATGACCATAAACAATTTCAGAAACGCAATCCGTATCTGTATGGCGCTGGGCGGTTCCACCAATTCGGTTGTTCATCTTACGGCCATAGCGGGCCGGCTGAATATTTCCCTTTTCCCGGATGAGTTTGACGCCATCGGCAAACAGGTACCCTGTATAACGGATGTTCAGCCATCCGGTAATAAGCTGGTAGATGAATGGAATACGGCCGGGGGAATCCCGGGTGTTATAAAGCAACTGGGCTCTATCATTGATTTGTCCGCCAAAACCTATACCGGTAAAAAGCTGGAAGAATTATTGAATGATAATCCGGTTGATCAGCAAATCATCAGACCTGTTGATCATCCGGTAAGCCATCCTCCCACCCTCGCGGTGTTAAAAGGCAATCTGGCGCCCAGGGGGGCTCTGATTAAGGTATCTGCGGCGGATCAAAATCTTCTGATCCATACCGGTAAGGCGGTTGTATTTGAAGGTTATCCGGATATGCTGAAAAGGATCGACGATCCGGATCTGCGTGTTGAGCCATCTTCTGTGCTGGTATTAAAATATGCAGGACCCAAAGGCGTGCCGGGCATGCCGGAATGGGGCATGATCCCGATACCGAAAAAACTGAAGAGCCTGGGCATAACGGATATGGTCAGGGTAAGTGACAGCCGCATGAGTGGTACCAGCTTCGGTACCGTAATCTTACACGTAACTCCGGAAGCCGCCCTGGGTGGCGTTTTTGCGGTTATCAGGAATGGAGATTTCATACAAATTAACATTCCCAAAAGGGAGATCAACTTATTGGTGGATGACCAGGTGATAGCCGAACGGTTGAAAGCATGGGTTGCACCTGTAAGCGACCATGTTCGCGGATATCCGGCATTGTACGAACGGGAAATATTACAGGCGGATGAAGGCTGCGATTTTGATATTTTAAAGCCAAAAAATGAGGAAGCGTTGAAATTTGTGCAACCCGTTGTGGGACGCTCATGAGTGTGAAATAATAAAGATTAATTTACCCTGCCAACGTTCTGCTTAACCTGTTAAATGAAGAAATCAATCGTTTCCTGGGGCGCCCTGTTTGCCTGCAATCTGATGTGGTCACTCCAATTCACCTGCATCAAACTGGTTCAGGATCAGATCGGGGCCTTTAGCACGGTATTCATACCCATGCTTCTCGCAGCTGTTTTTATGTTCCCATTTGTTTATAAAACGGTAAAAACAAATAAGAAAAGGAAATTCGGCGACTTAAAGATTTTTGCGGTTTTGGCTCTATTGGGTCAGTTCCCGGCCCAGGTATTCACCACCATCGGGACGCAGCAATCCACTGCCAGTAATGGAGCCATCATCAGTCTTACCTTACCGGTGATTTCCGCACTTTTCGCGGTCGTTATGCTGAAGGAAAAAATGACCACCCTGCGATGGATCAGTTTTCTGATTGCCATAGCCGGGGTCATCATTTGTTCCATGAATGATATTCGCGGAGTGAATTTCAGTGTACAGTATATTATAGGTAACGGGCTCATTTTTGCAGGTGTGCTGGGCAGCGGGTTTTACAACACGTATTGCAAAAAAATAGCCCAGGACTATACAGAAATGGAAATGCTTTTTTACACGTACATCTTTATGATCATCCTGCTGGCGCCTCTGGTCTGGCATTATGAAGGCAACATGTTGAAAAATATCCCGTCATTCACAACCAGCACCTGGATTGGGCTGGCCTTGCTGACCGTTTTTCATAACTTCCTGTCCATGATTTTGTTCTTTAAAGCGCTGAAGAATCTGGAAGCCATCCAGGTGGCTCTGTCCAATTTCCTGGTCGCTTTTTTTGCGCTGCCCATAGCGGCCATCTGGCTTGGCGAAAAACTCAGTGTATTGTCTATGGCCGGTGGAGCACTTGTTCTGATCAGTACCCTGATCATTACCTTGTGGGAATATAAGAAAACGGCGCCCCTGCCTGAAGCAGGATTATCCCGGTAACCTGATTTCAGGATCCACCGGGAAACTGTCGTATTTACTAATCAGCCCCAAGAATTTTTTCGGGTCTACGATAAGCGGATGCATTAAAAAGGCCCCGCTTTAAAGAGCGGGGCCTTTTAGTAAATCATTAAACTGTATTCGTAAACTACCAGCCCGGTGTCTGTTTATAAACGCCGTTGCTTCGGGAAATTTCATCAGGGTCAATAGGCCACGCCATATCTCTGTTCGGGTCGAAATTGCGTGCCGGCCAAACGATCTGAATCGTATAGGGAGAAGCTGGATCGGTTTTATTGGCATGGATACGGCCGTGAAGGGGTTCGTTTATTTTGTCGTAGTCACCCCATCTTTTCAAGTCCTGGAGTCGGTCTGTCCACTCACAGGCCAATTCACAGCGGCGCTCATGCTTCAAGTCATCCATGGTCGGGTTGGCAATGGGAGCCAGCCCTACCCGGGCACGCACTTCATTCAACGGCGCTGAACCATCCTGGCCCATCTGTATCAGCGCTTCCGCTTTAAACAATAAGATCTCGGAATAACGCATCAAAGACAAATTAAGCGCAGTGGTCGGATAATCGCCACTCTGATTAATTTTTGTATTTGTTCCGGATTGATTATTGGTTCCGTAACGATAAGGATCCATGTATTTATTGATCTGGAAACCGGAGAGACTGTTGGTGGAATAATATAGTCTGTCCACACCAAAGTAAGTAAACTGATCCCCAAACTTTAAAATAGTCGCTTCCCGCCTGGGGTCGTTGGGTTCATACTCGTCATACAACTCTTCGGTAGGCTGGAAATAACCCCAGCCGTTGAAGATGCCCCATCCAGTATTTTCCAATACAACGCCCGGGAATTCCGAGCCACCCTGTGTGCCGGAGGTAGCGGACCAGATGTATTCGGAACTCCAGTTGTTATCTACCGAAAAAACAGCTTTAAAATTATCCAATGGCGTTGCCTGTCCAGTGATCAGCGCCCGGCCGGTAGCTTTTATCTGGTCGCATAAATCGGGTATCAATGCCCACTTGGTATTATCATACTGTGCCCAATAAGCATAGGTTTTAACCAGGTAGCCCAGGGCAGCCGCTTTATGGGCGCGTCCCTGGTCGGCCGGACCATAGGTACTAAACACGGGAAGCAGATCGGCCGCTTTTTGGAAATCGGCGGCTATAATGGCATAGTTATCGGTGACGGAAGGCAATTGGGGCGGAATTTTCTTACCGAATTCGGGATCTTCCACGCCGTCATAAGGCACGCCCTGGGCTTTCTCTCCCCACAGGTAGGCAATCCAGAAATGGGTGAATCCGCGGAGAAAATAAGCTTCC
>CAJDUL010000146.1_pt1 | contig 12088 bp, 12 predicted proteins | sample 7390691 | NCBI WGS metagenome assembly CAJDUL01 (sample SAMEA7055677, study PRJEB34461) | soil metagenome | biome: terrestrial ecosystem; feature: Peninsula; material: soil | place: Antarctica | collected 2016
CCTGTCCAGCAGAATGATCATGTTTGCGCTCATAGAATGGTTATACTGTTTAACTCCGGTCAGGCCGAAAAATTTTTCACTACCCTGGGCACCTTGAAATATTGATCATCCGCCAGCGGTGCATTTTTCAATGCTTCTGAACGGTTCAGGGGGATTTCTAAAATGTCTTCCCGGAGAACATTCGTTTCTTCTCCCATATACAATAAAGGTTCCACCCCGGAAACATCCATCGCATTCAATTGCTCCACGAAACCGATCATCTTTTCCAGATCCTTTTTAATTTCCTGCTTTCCGGTTTCATCAAATTCCAGGTTGGCCAGTTTGCATAAATGCTCAATAAGGGCGTCGTTTACCTCCATGAAAAGCGATTGCGGACAAAAATAACGGATTCGGGGACAATTTGGTGAATTCTGAGAATGGTTTAACGCTGTGTATGGTATATGGTCCATCCTCCATTCACCATATACCATCCGCCTTAAAGGCCGGATACTCCGAAATGCCCACATTTATTATCTTCGTCTTCCTCATGGAAAGAAAGAAAGAAATTGTACTGAGCGGAATCCGGCCGACGGGCTTTCTGCACCTGGGTAATTATTACGGTGCCCTGCGAAACTGGGCCCGCATGCAATACGAATATGATTGTTATTTTTTTATTGCGGACTGGCACAGCTTGACTACACATGCTGATACCAGGGAACTGAAATCCAATATCCGGAGACTGGTTTCCGAACTGGTTGCGGGGGGCCTGGATCCGGGGTGCTGCGTGATCTATGCCCAGAGCGATATTCCGGAAATTGCGGAACTCTATCTGTATCTGAATATGCTGGCCTACCGTGGTGAACTGGAAAAAACGGCCACTTTCAAGGATAAGGTCCGACAACAGCCGGAAAATATCAACGCCGGCCTGCTCACTTACCCTGTTTTGCAGGCTGCCGATATCCTGATTCATCGTGCCGTGAAAGTGCCTGTGGGAAAGGATCAGGAACAACACATCGAAATGACGCGCAATTTTGCGGAACGGTTTAACTTCCGGTATGGCAATGTATTTCCCCTTCCTGCCGCGTTTAATTATGGTGGGGAGCTATTGAAGATTCTCAACCTGAACGGAACGGGAAAAATGAGCAAGAGTGAGAACCCTATGAATACCATCTATCTGAATGATGACGATGCGATGATCACGAAAAAGATCATGAAAGCGAAAACAGACCAGGGACCCGCGGAAGTAAATATGCAAAAACCGGATTATATCCAGGGGCTGTTCACGCTGCTCAGCCTGGTGGGTGAGCCGGGTACGGTGGAAAAATTTGAAAACGATTTTAACGAGTGCCATATCCGGTATGGAGACATGAAAAAACAACTGGCGGAGGACATGGTCCGTTTCGTGCGGCCGCTGAGGGAAAAAGCGCAAAACCTCCAGCAGAGCCCGGCGCTGATTGATGAAATTTTGCTGGAAGGAGCAATAAAAGCAAGAAAAAGTGCGGCAGCCACGCTGCTAAAAGTGCGGGAAGCCATGGGGTTTTAATACCTGCCATAGTAAAACGATTCTTTTTTATATTTCCATCATAAGACTTTACTTTTAGGAATGGCAAAAACCAAGAAACCAAAGCATATCGCCGTGGCTGGTAATATCGGTGCAGGAAAGACCACCCTCACCGAATTGCTGAGCAAACATTACAAGTGGATACCCCAGTTTGAAGATGCCGATCACAATCCTTACCTGAATGATTTCTATGACGATATGCCCCGGTGGAGCTTTAATCTTCAAATTCATTTTTTGAACGGACGCCTGAACCAGTTGCTGGAAATTTACAGTGGCACGGAGACCGTGATCCAGGATCGCACGATCTATGAAGACGCCCATATTTTTGCTCCGAACCTGCACGATATGGGGCTGATGAGCAAACGCGACTACAATAATTATTTCCAGTTCTTTCAAACCCTCAAAAGGATGGTTCAGCCACCGGATCTGCTGATCTATTTGCAGGCCTCGGTTCCGACCCTGGTAGGTCAGATCCAGAAAAGAGGCCGGGAATATGAAGAGAATATCCGTCTGGATTATCTCAAACGGTTGAACGATTTATACAATAAATGGATTGACGGGTATAAAGAAGGCGGGTTACTGGTGATCAATGTGGATAAAAACAAGTTTCCGGAAAATGAGGAACACCTGGGAGAGATCATCACCCGGATCGATGCCCAGTTATACGGGCTGTTTTAAAAGTTGACGGTTGACCGTTGATGGTATCCGTCAACTTTTTTTTAGCAAACAATGTCAGAGGTCGTTAGATGGAGTGCAATCGCCTTCCAAGATGGTGAATTATTTTTATCAAAAGGGATATTTTCAAGATTATTTAAAATCCCGGCGCTCCCCTCCTTACTTCCACGGGTGTATCTTTTTCATATTTTTTAAAATTATCTATGAACTGCGCAGCCAAATCCCGTGCCTTTAAATCATATTCCTTCGGATCTTTCCAGGTATTTACGGGATTCAGCATCTTTTCCGGAACACCGTAACAGGTTTCAGGCATAGCAAAGTGGAATAGGGGGTGAACCTTCCAGTTACAACAGTCCATTTTCCCTTCCAATACGGCGTTTACCAGGGCCCTGGTATAGATTAAGGGGATCCTTTCCCCTTTTCCGTATCCACCACCACTCCAACCGGTATTGACCAGCCAGACCCTCACCTGGTGCTTCCGGATCCTTTCTCCGAGCATACGGGCATAAAACCCCGGATGCAATGGCAGAAAAGGCGCCCCAAAGCAGGGGCTGAAAGTAGTCTTTGGTTCTGTGATCCCCGTTTCCGTTCCGGCGATTTTAGCCGTATAACCAGAAATGAACTGGTACATGGCTTGTTCCGGTGTTAGCCGGGATATCGGAGGCAAAACACCCGATGCATCGCAGGTCAGGAAAAAAATATTGGAAGGATTTCGTCCCATCGACGGAATAACGGCATGGGGAATATAATGCAGCGGATAAGATACCCTGGTATTTTCCGTTTTCGAGGCGTCCTCATAATTCACGCGGTTCGAACCCGGGAAAAAGCCAGTGTTTTCCAACAAGGCGCCGGACCGGATGGCGCGAAAAATATCGGGCTCGTTTTCTTCTTTCAGGTGAATGCATTTGGCATAGCACCCGCCTTCGAAATTAAATATGCCATTGTCCGTCCATCCGTGTTCGTCATCCCCGATCAGCCTCCTGCTGCGATCCGCACTCAGTGTGGTTTTGCCGGTACCACTCAGGCCGAAGAAGAGGGCCGTGTCGCCTTTACTTCCCGTGTTGGCGGCACAATGCATGCCCAATACCTTTTTTTGAAACGGCAGCAAAAAATTCAAAACCGAAAAAACAGATTTCTTCATTTCCCCGGTATAGCCGGTGCCTGCAAGGATGATTACCTGCCGCTGCAGTGAAATGATCACGGCATTTTGCTGTCGTATCCCGTACCGGGCAGGATCCATTTTTATACCGGGAGCAGCCAGGATGTGCCAGTCGGCCCTGAGTGCTTCCCCGTCCGGCCGCAGGAACATATTATAAGCAAACAGATTCATGGCCGGTGTTTCTGTAATCACCCGCAAGTGTAGACGATATTCAGGGTCCGCACAAACCGCGCTATCCCTAACCCATATTTCGGGAAGACGGTTCAGGTAATCAGTCACCTCTTTAAGAATCCGGTCAAATTGCTTTTGTTCAAGGGGTTGATTGAAGTTGTTCCAGTCCACGGTATCTGCCGAAACATCATCCTTCACGAGATAACGGTCCTTCGGAGAGCGCCCGGTGAATTCGCCGGTGCTGATACACAAAACGCCGGTATCTGTTAACCTTCCTTCCTTCCGCTGTAGACACTGTTTTACCAGTTCATCCGGATCCAGATCATAATGGATGTTGCCGGTAACTTTCAAACCGAGGGTTATTAAATTTTTCAGGGGAAGCCGCATAACAGGCAAAGACATATTCAACCTTTTGAACATCAAAACTAAATTTAAATTATTTCTAAAAAAAGCCTTTTTTAAGGCTTGTTATTTAGAAATTATCCATATATAACTCGTTTTATCATCAATCCTTTCAATAATTAACGATCTCCGGTTTGCGTTTTCTTTAAATATTCCCCCAGGCCTGTCCCGTTGTGGTTTCATCAATCCTCCATACTTTTACAAAGATGAAATACCTGCCGCTCAATCCCTTGATATTTAAGCAGAACCGTCAAAGATTCCAGAAGGAAATGACCTCCTCCGCCATAGCTGTTTTCGTGAGCAACGACGAAATGCCCTCCAATGGGGATGCGCTCTATCCATTTAAACAGAGCAGCGATCTGTACTGGCTGACCGGAATTGTACAGGAAGACAGTATGCTGATCCTTTTCCCCGATCATCCCGATCCGAAATACCGGGAAGTGCTGGTATTGGTGAGACCAAACGAACTGAAAGAGAAATGGGATGGGAAGAGACTCCGTGCGGAAGAAGGGAAAGCGATTTCCGGAGTCAATACCGTGATTTGGCTGGATGTTCATGATCCGCTACTGCAAACCTGGATACACCTGGCGAAAAATATTTATCTGGATTCGAATGAAAACGATCGCAAAAGCAGCATCGTACAAACCCGTGCCTACCGCTATATCGAAGAAACCAGAAAAAGATTTCCGTTGCACCAATACCTTCGCTGCGCACCCATTCTGAAAGAACTCCGTTCCGTGAAAACCGCGGAAGAGGTGGAAGTGATCCGGAAAGCGATTGACATTACCCACAGCGCATTCAGCCGGGTGATGCAATTTATGCATCCGGGTGTTTTTGAATTTGAAGTGGAAGCGGAGATCCAGCATGCCTTTCTTTCCAAAAGAGCAACCGGTCCGGCTTACAGCAGCATTCTGGCTTCCGGTGGCAATGCCTGCATACTGCATTATGTTTCCAATAATCACGAATGCAAAGACGGCGACATGATCCTGATGGATTTCGGGGCGGAATATGGTGGCTACTGTGCGGATCTTACCCGGACGATCCCGGTAAATGGAAAATTCACCAAGCGCCAGAAAGAAGTGTATAATGCCTGTCTTCATTTGCATAGGTTTGCCAGGAGCCTGCTCAAACCCGGCACCATCATCAGTGAATATCATCAGCAGGTGGGCGGCGAAGCGGATATCGTATTTCAAAAAATCGGCCTGCTCAGCAAATCGGATGTGAAGAATGCCACGCGGGAGAATCCGGCTTACTGGAAATACCTGTATCACGGTATTTCCCATCACCTGGGCATTGACGTGCATGATCTGGGAACGAGAACGGAACCTTTACGTGCAGGCATGGTGCTTACGGTGGAACCCGGAATTTATATTGAAGAAGAAAAACTGGGCATACGGATAGAGAATAATGTCTGGCTCACCAAAAACGGGAATACTGACTGCCGATAACCGTGGAAGAGATCGAAGCCGCTATGAAGCACTGAAAGGATGCATTTAACCCGAAGCCCGACAAACCCGCATAATTCATGAAACAACTCCCGAATCTTTTTACCCTGCTCAATTTGTTTTTTGGTTGCATAGCCCTGATCTGTATTTTACAAAACGGGATCAGTATTGTATATTCCGCGGATGGAATACAGTATGTGGACATCCCGGAAAAGATCTGGCTCGCACCGCTCTTCGTTGGTCTCGCTGCCCTGGCCGATTTTATAGATGGTTTTGTGGCCAGGCTGCTGAAAGCCGCATCCCCGCTGGGCCGGGAACTGGACTCGCTGGCGGACCTGGTGAGTTTCGGCGTGGCCCCGGGCCTGATCATTTACCAGTTTTTGAGAATGAGTTTTATGCGCCAGGCAAATGGTGCCGATGTTTCCCTGATCTGGCTCCTTCCGGCACTCATTCTCCCCTGCGCAGCTGCAGTAAGGCTTGCCCGGTTTAACCTGGATCCTTCGCAGTCCGTTTCCTTTAAAGGCATTCCCGTACCGGCCGTGGGTTTGCTGATCGCATCTTTTCCATTGATCTACTGGACAAAAAACAGCCAGGCGATCCCTGGCATTCTTTTGAACAAATGGTTTTTATATGCGCTCGTGCTCATTTTGAGTTACGGCATGACCGCGCGGTTTCCGGTGATGGCCATGAAATTCAGCAGGGCCTCTGCGGGTCAGCATCTGCCCCGCATCCTGTTGCTGATCCTGTCCCTGATTTCACTTTTCTTTTTGCAATGGCTTGCTGTGCCGGTCATCTTCCTTTTTTACATTGTATTATCTTTGGTCTTTAAAAACAGGATCGTATGAATTTTTCCGTGCAGGTTAAGGTTATGCCCTTGAAAGAATTACTGGATCCCCAGGGTAAGGCCGTTATGGGTGGGCTGCAAAATCTTGGTTTACGGTCCATTCAGGATGTCCGGATAGGAAAAACCATCCAGCTTCAGGTGGAAGCACAGTCCCCGGAACAGGCAAAACAAATTGCTGAAGAAGCCAGCAGGAAACTTTTGGCGAATCCGGTCATGGAATATTTTGAGGTATCCGTTCAATAATAAAAAACCATGTAATGTGAAAATGTGCTGATGTGAAAATGACAATTTACACGCTGCTTATTTTGATGCCGGGGTCCAAACATTTTCACATCAGCATATTTCCACATCAGCACATTCCTCCTCATGCTCTACCTCGTTCCTTCCCCCATAGGTAATTTACAGGACATCAGTTTCCGGGCATTGGAGACGCTTAAAAAAGCAGATCTTATTCTGGCGGAAGACACGCGGAACTCGCTGAAGCTGCTGAATCATTATCAGATCATCAAACCCCTGACGCCGTATCACCAGCACAATGAACATAAGGTATTGCGCCATCTGGTGGACCAGATGCTGCAGGGTAAAATCATGGCGCTGCTGACCGATGCCGGCACACCCGGAATTTCCGATCCGGCTTTTTTGCTGGTGAGGGAATGCATTGAAGTGAATATACGGGTGGAGTGCCTGCCGGGTGCCACGGCATTCGTTCCGGCGCTGGTGAACAGCGGACTGCCCATGAACCGGTTTTGTTTTGAAGGATTTTTACCCCTGAAAAAAGGAAGGCAAACCCTGCTGAAGAACCTTGCTGTTTCCGAGCAGAGGACCATGGTTTTTTATGAATCCCCGATGAGACTGGTAAAAACCCTGCAGGAATTCATCCTTTATTTCGGAGCCGACAGAAAATGTTGCGTCAGCAGGGAACTGACCAAACTGTATGAAGAGAATATCCGGGGAACCCTGCAGGAAGTCACTGCTCACTTCCTGGAAAAAGGAGTGAAAGGAGAAATCGTGCTGGTGCTCGGGGGCCTTGGCTGAATCATTTATATTTTATTCCTTATTTATGAAATATGCACCTGTTTTTTTGGAAAAATCCTTTTCTCCGGCAATTTGTCTGTTCGTCGCGCTGGGCACGTCACTTTTTTGCACTGCTCAGCCGGACCGCTGGCAGCAGCGCGTAAAATATACGATGGATATTGATATGAATGTGGTCAGTAACCGGTTTAAGGGAAAACAACACCTGGAATACAGCAACCATTCCCCCGATACCCTGTATACCGTTTTCTATCATTTGTACTGGAATGCTTTTCAGCCGAACAGCATGATGGACAACCGGAGCCGCGTGCTGGGAGAGAACTTGATCCATGGAGAGCCGGACTGGGATGAGCGTGTTAAGGACAGGATACAGCATTTAACAGCAGCGGAAACAGGTTACCAGAAAATCATTTCGCTGAAGATGAATGGTATTGCGCAGACTTATAAAGTGGAAGAAACCATTCTCGAAGTGGTTCTGACCACGCCCATACTCCCAAACGCTACAGTTCGTTTCGATATGGAATTTGAAGCCCAGGTGCCTTTGCAGATACGCAGGAGCGGCCGTGATAATCCGGAGACCCAGGTTCGCTATTCCATGAGCCAGTGGTATCCGGAAATGTGTGAATATGATTATGCCGGATGGCATGCCACACCCTATGTTGCCCGGGAATTTTACGGAGTCTGGGGAGACTATGACGTAACTATCCATATTGACCGAACCTATGTGCTCGGGGGTTCCGGATATCTGCAGAATCCGAATCAGATTGGATACGGATATGAATCCCCCGGAACTAAGGTTAACCGTTCCCCCGGTGAAAAATTAACCTGGCATTTTATAGCGCCGAACGTACATGATTTTGTTTGGGCGGCAGATCCGGGGTTTAAGCATGCCAGCAAAAAAATCCGGGAAGGACTCACCCTGCATGTATTGTACAAAATCAGCAATGCGCCGGAAAAGAAATGGTTGAATATTCTGGATCAGCTATCTGGCGCCTTGCCCTATATTGAAAAAACATTCGGACCTTATCCCTATAAACAATATTCTTTTATTCAGGGCGGAGACGGCGGAATGGAATATCCCATGGCCACCCTGCTAAAGGATGCCAGCGGCTGGATGCATGAGTTCATGCACAGCTGGTATCAGGGCATGCTGGGAACGAATGAACTAAAATATCCGTGGATGGATGAAGGGTTCACTCAGTATGCTGCTGCCCGCGTTTGGGGTTACTTAAATAAGGACAGTTCGGCCGGCCAGAGCTTTAAAACGGAATACAATAATTATTTCTATCTGGCCAAAAGCAGTGTGCAGGAACCCCTGAGCACGTATGCAGATTTTTTCAGTACCAACATCGGCTATAATCTTTCATCCTATTATAAAGGAACCGTCTTTATGGTTCAACTGGGATACATAGTGGGTGATGAGGTGCTGGATAGGATCCTCCTGGATTATTACCGGAAGTGGCGGTTTAAACATCCCAATGCCAATGATTTTTTCCGCGTGGCGGAAAAAGAAAGTGGGCTTCAGCTTCACTGGTACAAGGATTTTTGGATCAACAGCATCAAAAACGTGGATTATGGAATAGACAGCCTGTGGGAAGTGAATGGAAAAACAAGGATCCGCCTGCGCATGATCGGAAAAGTACCCATGCCCATCGATGTGCTGCTGCAGTTCAAAGACGGTAGTCGGGAACTGGCCTATATTCCACAATATCTGATGTTCGGATCGAAACCAGCGGAAGATAAGTCCATCCCCCGCATCGTTTATGAGCCCTGGAAATGGACCAGTCGCGATTATGAATTTGATATCAGCCACCGGCTAACGGATCTGCAAATAATAGAAATTGACCCTTCGCAACGGATGGCGGATGTGAACCGGTCAAATAATCGCCTGGAACTGAAATGGTGAGTTCGCGGGTAGTCAGCCTTTTCTTCTGAAATATTTGTTGATGGCCTCCACCCGGTTTCCCACATGCAGTTTCTCGTATATGTGATAGACGTGTTTGCGTACGGTCTCCTGGCTGATGTACAGGTGTGCAGCAATCTCTTTATAGAGGAACCCGCAGGAAAGCTGTTGCAGGATCTCATTCTCGCGATTTGACAAAGCGGGCAGGGGTTTTGCTTTTCCTGAAAAGGATCCTGACCATATGCCCTGTATGGAAGCAGTATGCTGAAAAACATTGACCACTTTCCGGGCAATCTGGCTACTCATGGGTGCACCGCCATCCACCAATTCCCTGATGGACTCCGGCAACCTGTCCGGATGTGTTTTCTTGAGGATATACCCATGTGCGCCCGCGTTCAGCGCTTCGAATATTTTTTCATCATCCTCGTAAACGGTGATGATCAGGAACAGCAGTTCAGGATATTTGGGTTTGAGCTCGCGGATGAGGTCTATTCCGTTTTCTCCACCGCCCAGGTTGATGTCCGTTAGAATGACCTTTGGCCGGAGTGCCGGAATCAGCATAATGGCTTCCTGGAAATCCGGGCAGCTGCCTGCCAGCTCAAGATCATCCGTTCTTAATATCAGTAGTTCGAGGGCGCTGCGTATTTCCGGGTGATCGTCTACGATGAATACTGAGATGGACATGGCGGGGGATTTATAATTGCTGATGTTTTTTGGTTGACGGTCAGCCGTCATCCCAATTTACCCTCACTTTAAAAATCGCGAACAGTAAAATCACCCTTAACGGGAACCCGGAGGAATGTGCAGGATATATTTTTCGACAAATGCCGGTTCGGGGAAGATCTGATGAATATCCATGACCCTGGGGTGGGTGTCGCTGGCGGATATCTCCGGCGCGAGGTCACCGCCTTTCAGGCAGATCAGCCCGCTGGCCGGCGGAAGTTCGTTTTCCGTTTCATCTGGTGCCTGGAGCCATTGATTTTTAAGCAATGGCCGGGACCAATTCCACAGGTCCTTTACCGGCGCCACCGCGCGGGACACGGCGACATCAAATTTTTTTCCGGTGATTTCCTCCGCACGGATATGCTGGGTGGTAACATTTTTCAATCCGATGGCTTCTTTTATGGCATCCACCACTTTGAGTTTTTTGCCGATGCTGTCTACCAGGTGAAAATACACCTCAGGAAAAAAGATGGCCAGTGGAATGCCAGGGAATCCGCCACCGGTGCCGATATCGATCACCCGGCTGCCGGAGGGGAAATCAAATACAGCGGCAATACTCAGGGAATGCAGTACATGTTTTTCGTAAAGACTTCCGATGTCTTTACGGGAAATTACATTGATCTGCGCATTCCAGTGGTCATACAGCCCCTCCAGGGCATCAAACTGATCCAGTTGTTCAGGTGTAAAAGCACCAAAATAACGGGTGATTATCTCCACTCCATGCGGGGCTTCTTCCATATTGAGGGTGCAAAAATGAGGTAATAACCGATCATCCAGATATCCAGCAGCCACCAGTACGGGAAAAGATCGGATTCGTTCAGTTTTTTCATGACCCGGAAATAAATTAATCCCTGCAGTAAAAAACGGATGGCAAACAGTAGGAGGGTCCAGGTCCAGTGAAAATAAATCAGGCTCATGATAAAAGCCGGATAAAATAAAAACTGGCTCACGGAATAAATACCGAGCAACCATTTTTGTTTCGGCCGGTAAAATTTACCGGTACTATGATGCCTGCTTTTTTGTTTAACCCATTCCCGGAATGTATTTTTTGGCTCGGATAAAGTGAAGGATTCCGGATCGATTACGATCCGCGTATTGCCGCCGTTCGCTACCTGGTTGATGAACAAATCATCGTCACCTCCGGGCAAATGATTCACCGAGGAAAAGCCCTTGTTCCGGAGAAATAATTCCTTTTTATAGGATAAATTTCTGCCAACGCCCATATACGGATGGCCCGCCAGGGCATACGAAAAATATTGCAGGGCCGAGTGAAAGGTCTCAAAGCGGATCAGTTTATTCAGCACACCCGGCTTTTTCCGGTATGGACTGTAGCCCAGTACCACCTGTATTCCTTCGTCGTAGCCATCCTGCATTTTTTCAATCCAGAATTCACTGGCCGGAACACAATCGGTATCGGTGAGCAACACCACCTCATGTTTTGCTTCCCTGATGCCCATGCTGAGCGGATATTTTTTTCCGGGAATGCCCTTGGCCTCATATTCCAGATTTACAATATGCAGCCCTTTAAATGTCTTTTTAAATTCTTCCAGCAGGTACCGGGTATCATCCTGGCTGTTGTGATTCACCACGATCACTTCGTGCGTGCTCGGATTGATTACTTCGATGGTGCCGGCGTCGGTGGTCCTGGACCACTCGCCATTGCCAAGATAGGTGCCGGACTCGATCCCGGCCAGGCCGAGCGATTTGAGGATTGAAGCAGACATGGGAACTCCGAAAATACTTGAAAAATGGCCGCGAACGCGGCGAGTTAGTTAGGGAGGGTAAATTTACGTAATAATGCGGTTTCCAAGCGGGCAATTAGTTGATGGTTGGTAGTTCATGGTTGATGGACTTGGTGGGCGGATTTACAATTGAGATCCATCAACCATGAACTATCAACCTTAACTTGCACAATTTATCACATGGCCCATCTATCCTTCCACCTCATTGCCACGGACCCTTCCTCCCCGGCTCGCGCCGGTCTGATACATACCGATCACGGCGAAATTCCAACACCCATTTTCATGCCCGTCGGCACGGCCGGCAGTGTAAAAGCCGTTACCTCAGACCTGCTGGAACGGGAAGTGAAGGCCCGGATCATTTTGGGGAACACCTATCATCTTTACCTGCGGCCGGGTACAGCGGTGCTGGAAAATGCCGGGGGGCTTCACCGTTTCATGAACTGGCATGGGCC
>CAJDUL010000036.1_pt1 | contig 12081 bp, 11 predicted proteins | sample 7390691 | NCBI WGS metagenome assembly CAJDUL01 (sample SAMEA7055677, study PRJEB34461) | soil metagenome | biome: terrestrial ecosystem; feature: Peninsula; material: soil | place: Antarctica | collected 2016
TTCGTGTAGTCCAACCACAAACTCCTGCGGTTTGTTTGGAACCAGCGCTTCCGGTTGGGAAAAACTTTTCCTGTATCTGCCGCGGAATACTTCCATGGCCACCGGAAACTGGTATCCGCTCATTAAATAATTATCATGATCCCAGGCAGGATATACATCTATGAGTTTAACAACCCAATCCGCATCCGTTCCTGTGGTAGAGGCGAACAAATGAGCCGTGATGGCGCCGGTAACGGTAAGATCTTCTGCTAAGGAATCGGTGGAAAAGCTGATGACATCGGGTCGGGTATAAACAAATCGCTGGTCCTCGACCTGCCAGGGCCTCCACCGGCTTCCGCGCCCGTAGGTTGCCTCAATGGGCAGTGTGCGATAAGGAACGGGTTTTTGCGGGTCACTCACATAACTGACCGATCCTTTTTCCATTTTTGGTTTAACAAAATCTGCCGTTTGATGGGGACCGGCATATAAATGCTGTACAGTTGCTTCTTTAGGGGGCCAGCTGTTATAGGTTCTCCATACATTGGATCCTGTTTGGAATGCGTAGGCTTCGTCAAATTTTCCATCACCGATGCCTTTCAGATAAAAATCGAACCATTTTTTCTGCAGCTCCCGGAACCAGTCGCCGGTATTGCTTCCAAAAGATATTTTACCGATGCTGTCTCCCTTCTTTGTGCCCCACTGACCATGATACCAGGGTCCCAGCACCAGATGATTCCGGTTAAAGCTGTCTTTCTTTTCCATTTGCCCGTACATCAGCTGCGGCCCGTTAAGGTCTTCCTGGTCGTAATAACCACCCACATGCAACTGGGGTATTTCTGGTGAATGCACATAATTGAGCGGAGAATTTTTTTGCCAGAAACTATCGTAGTCAGAATGGTTTACAAAATTGTTCCAGGTGGGTACACGGCCATGAAAATATTTCTCATTTACATTTTTCAGGGAGCCCAGATTCAGGTACCAGTCATACAGGTCAAACTGGGGAAAGGGAAAATCACTGTCCTTTGAAGGATCCATTTCCACTTCATAGGTGTATTCCATTCCGTAACTCAGCCTGAAGGCTCCGTTATGGTGAAAATCATCTCCCAGAAAAAGATCTCCCATGCAGGCCTGTTCGGAGGAAGCCTTTAAAGCAGGATGCGGATCCACGGCGCCTGCCAGCGCAAGCCAGCCCGGATACGAGATGCCCGTGATGCCGGCCTTTCCATTGTTATTGGGTACATGATGAAGCAGCCAGTCGATCGTATCCCAGGTATCCGTGCTTTCGTCTACGGCGCCGGGTTGTTTCAGATGAATGATGGGCTGGTGAATCTGCATGGACCCCTGACTTTTGAATTTCCCGCGGATATCCTGGAAAACGAATATATAGCCTTCTGCCGTCAGGGATGCATAATTGAACTGATCCGAAAGGCTGATTGTTCCATCAGCGGGCAGCTGGGAATCTGCACTGTATGGCGTACGCATGATCAGAAAGGGATAGGGATCTGAATGATCAGCCGGACTCAGGATTACCGTGTTCAACTGCACGCCATCTCGCATCGGAACCATCACGGTCGTTTTTACATATTGCCGTAAGCCGGTTTGTTGGGAAAATACTGCGCAGGAAAAAAACAGCAGCGCGGCCAGGAGGATGTTTTTCTTCATAAGAGAGAAAGTTTTAAAGAATATATCTATTCGTAGATGTTCAGCCGGTGGCGGAGTTCCGTTGATTCCTGCTGGAGTTTCCTGATTTTTTCGAGCAGATGCTGCAGGGCATCGATCCCCGGAACATTGATGTTCAGTTCATAATACAGCCTGCTGTATTGTTCAAGCTGCGGCCTGGTAATGGATGCTGATCAGTCCATATTCTTCCAGCGTTTGAATAAACGTCTGTTCAATATGATAGCGGGAACAGCAGATTTCGAGCGGTATGACTTCTTGATCGGACATTTCGATTTATTTCAGTTTCGAAAGTTCAGAAAACAGTTCTTTCTGTTTCTGTGTCAGGTTTTGCGGAATCAGGATATTATAAGTTACATACAGATCACCCGAAGTTCCTTCCTGTTTGTATACCGGAAAGCCTTTGCCCTTCAACCGCGTTTTGGTTCCGTTCTGGGTTTCCGGTTTCACCTTCAGCTTAATTTTTCCGCCATCCAGGGTATCGACCGTTACTTCGCCACCTAAAACAGCAATATACAATTCCAGGTTTATCGTGGTGTACAGATCATTTCCGGATCGTTTAAATACCGGATCGGGAGTGATGACAAAAGTAATATACAAGTCGCCGCTGGCACCTCCATTCGCGCCCGGCGCACCGTGGCCCTTCAGTTTGATCACCTGCGCGTCTTCCACTCCGGCAGGAATGGTTATGCGGATATTCTTTTCGTTTACGGTTAATGTCTGCTGGTGTGCTTTGGCAGCATCACGCAGGGGGAGATGCAGTTCTGCCTGATAGTCCTGCCCGCGGAATTTGGTTGAACGCCTGCCGGCGCCGGCGCCAAAGAGCTGCTCAAAAAAATCAGAATATTCTCCGCCGCCGAAATTGCCGGCGAAGGGATCTTCGGATTGCTGGCGGGAAGTATGCTGCTGGTTCTGGCGTGCCTTTTCAAACTGATCGGCATGGGCCCAGTCCTCGCCGTACTGATCGTATTTTTTTCTTTTTTCCGGATCGCTCAGCACTTCGTTCGCCTCATTGATGAGCTGGAATTTTTTATTCGCTTCCTTATCTTTTGGGTTGAGGTCCGGATGAAATTTCCGCGCCAGCTTCCGGTAAGCTTTTTTTATATCCTCCGCAGATGCATTTTTTGGAATTTCCAGTATTTTATAATAGTCTGTGAAAGCCATATAAGTGTGCTGTTAAACGAGTTCCTTTACAACATTCCAGATTGCTTTGGGCTTGCCCAGTGTGTAATAATGCAGTACCGGCATTCCGGCTTTTTTCAATTCACGGCTCTGCTGAAGCAGCCATTCGGTTCCGATCTGTTCCACGTCCTCGTCGGTTTTGGCCTTCATCACGGCATCGGAAAGATCTGCGGGAATATCCACATGAAATACTTTGGGAAGCAGCGTCAGTTGTTTTTTGCTGGTAATGGGTTTTAGTCCGGGTACGATCGGGATTTCAATGCCGTTTTCCCGGCAGGCCTTCACGAAGTCAAAGAATTTCTGATTGTCGAAAAACATTTGTGTGGTAATGTATTCAGCGCCGGCATCTACTTTGGCCCTGAGGTTCATCAGGTCCGTGGCGAGGTTGGGGGATTCAAAATGTTTCTCGGGATAGCCGGCAACACCGATGCAGAAATTGGTTTTTCCGCCGTTCAGAATGTCTTCTTCCAGGTATAATCCGTGATTCAGCCGCACCACCTGTTTCAGCAGGTCTATCGCATACCGGTTACCACCGGGTTCGGGATTAAAGGTTGCTTCGTTCCGGGCCGCGTCTCCGCGTAATACCAGCACATTGTCCACCCCCAGAAAATGCAGATCAATCAATGCGTCTTCCGTTTCCCGTTTTCCGAAGCCACCGCAGATCAGGTGCGGTACGGCATCAATCTGGTAATGATTCATGATGGCCGCACAGATGCCGACGGTACCCGGGCGCTTTCTCACTTCCACCTTTTCAAAGGTGCCATCTGTTTTCTTTTTAAACATCGTTTCACTCCGGTGATAGGTGACATTGATAAATGCCGGTTTGAATTCCATCAGGGGGTCCAGGTTTTCGTAAATGGAGTTGATGGTCTTCCCTTTCAGGGGAGGAAGTATTTCAAAGGAGACTACGGTTTCTTTTGACTTTTGGATGTGTTCTATAACCTTCATCAGTAATGCCCGGAACGGTTTATTTTATGGTCTGCAAACTTACTTCAATATCGCTGGAACACAAGCGGATGTTAAACTATTTTAAAATGAACCGATTCCGGTTTCTTCCGGTATTTTTGTTTAAAATCGTTTCCGTTGAGCCTTACGATACATACCAAAGACCTCGTTAAGAGATACAGCAGCCGGACTGTGGTGGATCATGTTTCCATAAATGTAAAGCAGGGTGAAATTGTGGGTCTGCTGGGTCCGAACGGCGCCGGAAAAACAACCACTTTCTACATGGTGGTCGGACTGATCAAACCAGACGAAGGTCAGGTGTATCTGGATGAACAGGACATCACCAGACTGCCGATGTATAAAAGAGCACAGCTCGGCCTCGGATATCTGCCGCAGGAAGCCTCCATTTTCCGGAAACTTTCTGTGGAAGATAACCTGAAAGCCATCCTGGAAATGACCAACATGCCCAAACAGGAACAACGGGAAAAACTGGAAGCCCTGCTGGAAGAATTCGGTCTGCACCATGTCAGGAAAAATAACGGGGATTCGCTCAGCGGCGGTGAGAGACGGCGCACAGAGATCGCCCGGGCCCTGGTTGTGGATCCTAAATTCATTTTGCTGGACGAGCCCTTTGCCGGCGTGGATCCCATTGCGGTGGAAGACATCCAGGCCGTAGTGGCCCGGTTAAAATACAAAAACATCGGCATCCTGATCACCGATCATAATGTGAATGAAACCCTTTCCATCTGCGACCGCGCTTACCTGCTGATTGAAGGAAAGATTTTCAAACACGGCACGGCTGAAGAGCTTGCTGCCGATGAACATGTTCGACGTCTTTATCTGGGCCGGAATTTCGAATTGAAACGAAAAGACTATCTTCACGAAGAAGCATCCAGACCGATGCTTTAATTATCCGCGACACTTACAAAACCCGTCAAATTTAATAATGACCTGCAGTGAAATTATTAAGTCCTGCCATATCAAGACTGGCCAGGATGCGGCTCTGGCAAATCGAGCAGTGGGTGATTGATCCCGTTGGCGTTCAAAGAGAAGTATTGCAGGACCTTGTTACCTCCGCCCAGTATACGGAGATCGGCCGTAAATATGGCTTCTCGAAATTATTCTCCATCAAAGCCTTTAAGCAGGCGGTCCCCATCCATGAATACAACGACCTGAAGCCATATATCCACCGGATCATGCAGGGCGAAGAGAATCTGTTATGGAACACGCCCATCAACTGGTTTGCCAAAAGCAGTGGAACAACCAGCGATAAAAGCAAATTCATCCCGGTGAGCGAAGAAAGCCTGCAGGATGGCCACTACCGCGGCGCTAAGGATGTACTTACCATGTATTATCAGTTCAATCCCGATTCCGACCTGCTTACCGGCAAGGGCCTGGTTATCGGCGGAAGCCATACCATCAACCAGTTCAACGAAGAGGTGCAGTACGGCGACCTGAGTGCGGTGCTGCTTCAAAATTCACCGCTTTGGAGTAACTGGATCCGCACCCCTGAACTGCACATTGCCCTGCTGGATGAATGGGAAGATAAAATTGAAAAGCTGGCCAACAATACCATCCGGGAAAACGTAACCTCCATTTCCGGAGTTCCCACCTGGACGCTCGTACTGATCAAAAGGATCCTGGAAATGACGGGAAAGAAATGCCTGCTCGACGTATGGCCGTCCCTGGAACTCTATATCCACGGCGGTGTTTCGTTTACCCCTTACCGTGAGCAGTTTACCAAACTCATCGGAGGAAAGATCAACTACCTGGAAATATACAATGCCAGCGAAGGTTTTTTTGCCGCACAGGATTATCCCGGGGAAGACGGCATGCTGCTGTTCACCAACCATGGGATTTTTATGGAATTCATGCCCGTGGAAGAACACGGGAGGGCCGATCCGCAAACGGTCGGACTGGACAAAGTGGTGACCGGAAAGAATTATGCGCTGGTGATCAGCACCAATGGCGGCCTTTGGCGCTATCTGCTGGGAGATACCATCCAGTTCACCTCCCTGAAACCTTACCGGATCAGGGTTAGCGGAAGACTCAAACACTACATCAATGCTTTTGGAGAAGAAGTGATTGTGGACAATGCCGACAAGGCCATCGTTGCTGCCGCGGAAAAATCCGGGGCCGTGGTAAATGATTATACTGCCGCCCCGGTTTATTTTGGGGACCATTCCAACGGTGCTCACGAATGGCTGATTGAATTTGAAAAAGAACCTGCCGATATGTCTTTGTTTGGCTACGAACTGGACAAGGCTTTGAAAGATGTGAACAGCGATTACGAGGCCAAGCGGTATAAGGATATCGCCCTGCGCGCACCCCTCATAAAATCCGTTCCCAAGGGATTATTCAGCAGCTGGCTCCGGAAAAAAGGCAAACTGGGCGGCCAGCATAAAGTGCCCCGGCTGTGCAATGACCGGAAGTACATGGACGAAATTCACCGCATGCTGGAATCCGGTGAATGGTAAATTCCCTTTTCTAATGGATCCGCACGGAAGATGACGGTGGTGATCACCAGGCTCACAAAACAGGATGTGTAAAAAAGATACCCATAGGGTACGTCAATAAACTGGTAGAAAAGCAGCAGGCTCAATTTGAACGTCGCGAGCAAGACATTATTCAGTCGCCATTTCTTTTGCCACAGGCATATCATCATAAATAAGACGGGCACCCCAAAACTTGACCAAATCAGCACCCGGTGGAGCAGAACCGTTCTGTGTGGTCCGAAAAATTTAGCCATGCCCAGGTTAAGCCAGAACACTTCCGGCGTATTCCTCCATACCCTCGAGGCAAAGGGCACATAAATGGCAGGGAGACGGAACAATGTCCAAACGGTTTTGGGGCCAAAGGGAATTAAAAAAAACACGAGGAAAATAAGCAATCCGGTCAGCGAAAAAATCACGATCCGCCGGAATTCTTTGCGTGATGCCAGATACATCAGGAAAGGAATGACCCAGCCGATCATGCTATACCGGCTCAGCAGGCAAAAGGATGCGGCCATGGCAATAAACCAGATGTTTCCGGATGTGATGGCCAAACAAAGCAATACATAATACAGGATCACCGGTCCTTCTTCGCTCAGGCTGATGACGCCGTGTACATCGTCTCTGGAAAAGATCCACCAGAAAAGCATTCCGGCAACAGCAATCAGCAGGTAGGTGGAAAAAACATCTTTTTTCAGCCGGAGGATAAAAAGAAAAAGGCTAAAACTGAAAAGGATCGTCACCACGGTCACCCAGCGCATATCGAGGTTCAGTGCTATCGCGCCGGAATAAGGCAACCACATGGCGGGAAGATAACCCGGCATCAGGCCCTTCCAGATATCGGCAATGGGACCATATACCTGGTGCCAGTGCCCGCTCAGAAACCGTTCATTCATCTCTTTGATCACCGGCAGCATGTCCGCATAGTCCGGATCGATGGGTATCCCGATGAACCAATACCGGGAGGTGATGTAAGCCAGAAAGAGCATGGCGCCAAGGAACGCGCATTTGATCAGGCGGTCCGTTGGTTTTGATTTTCTGCTGAAATCCAGCGTGGCCACGGGTGCGAATAATAATGAAAATACGAGGCCCAGGCCGGCTGCGAAATACAGGATGGAAGCGACGGCCGCATCCGGGGCCGCCAAAAGCCCATAGGTGGCGAAAAAAGTTTCTACGCCAAATGAAATCAGTAATAAGAACTTCGCAACCTTACGATTCATGACGGGTGAAAGACATTAAATTAATATTTTTTTTTACCTGCAAACTTTCGAGTGTATATATTTGACAATCTTTAAGGTAATGACATGAAACTATTAGAAGGTAAAATAGCCATCATAACCGGAGCTGCCCGGGGAATAGGTGAAGCCATTGCGATGAAGCTGGCTTCCCAGGGCTCCAACATTGCATTTACCTTTCTTTCCAGCGATGAAAAAGCCAGGACGCTGGAACAAAAACTCATGACATTCGGAGTAAAAGCCAAAGGATACAAAAGTAATGCGGGTTCATATACAGATTGCGAAGCACTGGTGAACAGCGTAATGGAAGAATATGGAACGGTGGATATTTGCATAAATAATGCCGGTATTTCCAAAGATAGTTTGTTGCTGCGTCTTACCCCCGAACAATGGGATGAAGTGATGACCACAAATCTGAAAAGCGTTTTCAATATGACCAAACACGTGATCAGGCCCATGCTGAAAGCGAAAAAGGGATCCATCATCAATATGAGTTCCATTATTGGTATCCGCGGCAATGCGGGCCAATCCAGCTATGCCGCCTCCAAGGCCGGTATCATCGGGTTTACCAAATCCGTTGCCTACGAACTGGGCAGCCGGAATATCCGCTGCAATGCCATTGCGCCCGGGTTCATTGGAACGGATATGACCCATTATCTTCAGGATGAAGAAAAAGCCAAATCCTTCCTGGCAAAGATCCCCTTGGGAAGATTCGGGAGCGCGGAAGAGATTGCCGATACGGCGCTTTTTCTCGCATCCGATATGAGCAGTTACATCACCGGACAGGTGATCAGTATCTGCGGAGGGCTGAATATCTGACAGGTAAAAAAATTCAAGCATGAGCGCTTACGAAAAGTTACTTTCCAATAACAGATCCTGGGCCGCACAGGTAACTGAGGCCGCTCCGGATTATTTCCGGAACCTGGCCCATCAGAATCCTGAATTTCTATGGATCGGTTGCAGCGACAGCAGGGTGCCGGCCAATGAAATCACCGGAACCCAACCGGGAGAAATTTTTGTCCATCGCAACGTGGCCAATCTCGTGATCCATACGGATGTAAACCTCCTGAGTGTATTGGAATACGCGGTTGTACACCTGAGGGTAAAACACGTGATCGTTTGTGGTCACTATGGCTGCGGCGGAATCAAGGCCGCCATGACCCACCACGATTTCAAACAGGTCCTCAACATGTGGCTGAGGAATATTAAAGATGTTTACCGCCTGCACAGGATCGAACTGGAAGCCATTACCGATCCGGCAAAAAGAGAGGACCGGCTTACGGAACTGAATGTGCAGGAGCAGGTATTGCATCTCGCCAAAACATCCATCATCCAGCGGGCCTGGCAATTTACCCAGGCGCCCGAACTGCATGGCTGGGTGTATGGCTTAAAAGATGGGCTCATCAACCCCGTATTCCGGCTTGGACCGGATAGCCCGCTGGATCCTTTGTATACGTATGAGGATATGAAAGTTGATGGTTGACAGATGACGGATGACCGTCAAATTTTTTATTCTTATCTTTTATTAATCAAGCCCTGCGCAAACTCCCCCGCCACCAGATTTCCGCAGATCTTCGCCCGTTCCTCAAGCAGGCGATCCCAGTGTGAAGTGCCTTCCCAGAACATTTTCTTCATCTCTCTCATCGCTACCGGATTGGAATGGCTCAGGTGATGGATAAGACGGGATACGGATTCATCCATGAGTTCCCGGGTGGAATGGACCTCTGAAAAAAGCCCCCGGGATTTTGCCCATTCCGCCGTTCTCCAGGACGAGGCGTCGATGGCGAGCTGGGAAAAAAAGGAGGACCCGATCTTCCGTTCCAGGGCCGCGCCGATAACAAACGGACCAATACCCAGCTCCAGTTCACTGAGCCTGATGTCGGCACCGGTGAGGGCGACGACATAATCCGCCGCGGCAGCAAGTCCCACGCCGCCACCAACGCATTTTCCCTGGATCCTCGCGACGATAAATTTGGGACATTTCCGCATGCTGTTGAGCACATGCGCAAATCCATTAAAAAAAGCCTCTCCTTCCCGAGCCGTTTTTATCCTGGATAACTCGTCAAAAGAAGCGCCTGCACAAAAGGCCCTTTCTCCTGCCGACCGCAGCACGATCACATGGGTTTCCGCATCGAGACCGGCATCGTGAATACGGGATGCCAGGTCCTGCAGCAGATCTCCGGAAAGGGAATTGCTCTGGGGATGAAAAAATTCGACGGTCATGGAATGTCCATGCCTTTCTGCTTTTACATATCCGGATGAATGACCGTTCATATAACTGAAGATTTTTTTCTGACGATAGTTAAAATGCTGGCGACCATTACAGCCTCTCCCGACTCATCAAATACATCCACATACCATTTTACAATACCCCTGGGAATGGACTCTCCTTCATTTAATTCCTGACTGATTTTTTCTTTACACGTCAGCCGCACACCAATCGTTGTACCCGCATAAACAGGTTTTAAGAACCGGCAGTTTTCGATTCCATAATTTAACAGCACGGGACCTTTTGCCGCTTCTACGAATAATCCGGCCGCCGCACTCAGGATAAAATATCCGTGGGCTACGGGCCTGTCAAACAAAGTTCCTTCCAGTGAAGTATGATCCGTGTGAGCATAAAAATGATCCCAGCTCAGGTTGGAGAACTGTGAAATATCCGATTCGGTTATAGTGCGTTTGTGCGTGAGTACCGTATCCCCGATATTCAATTCCTCAAAATATTTTTTAAACGGATGTTTTTCATCCACCGTTTGTCTGGCATGCGGTTGATATACCGACGTGACTGCCGTCAGGCTGGTAGGCGATCCCTGAATGGCCACCCTTTGCATATAATGCTTTACGCCGCGTTCACCGCCCATTTCTTCTCCGCCACCGGCCCTTCCGGGTCCTCCGTGAACCAGCATGGGAAGCGGTGAGCCATGACCCGTGCTTTCCGTTGCACAATCACTGTTTAAAATCAATATTCTACCATGCTGCGTTCCCGCGTTCAGTACATATTGTTTGGCCAGTCCGTCATCTGACGTTACAATGGTACTACATAAGGACCCTTTTCCTTTTTTGGATAAGGCAATGGCATCCTCAAAATTTTTATAGGGCATCAGCGTACTCACCGGCCCAAAAGCCTCTATGCTGTGCGCATCCGCAGCGGCAAAAGGTTGTTCATTCAACAGCAGCAGGGGGCTCATGAATGCGCCTTTTACGGAATCGGCATCCAGCAATTCCACATTGTCCATCGAGCCGTAAATGATCTGTGAAGAAGCGAGCAACTTCTGTACCTGTTCACGTACTTCCTTCCGCTGACCCTGACCCGCAAGTGATCCCATACGTACTTTTTCATTCGAGGGATCTCCGATGATGGTTTGCGCGAGCGCCTTCAAAAGGGATTTACGCATATCTTCCATCCTGTTTTCGGGAACAAAGATCCGCCGTATGGCCGTGCATTTTTGTCCTGCCTTTACAGTCATCTCCTTCCGGACCTCTTTCACAAAAATCTCCCATTCCGGCCGGGATGGATCAACGTCTTCTCCCAGTACAATACAATTGAGTGAATCCGCTTCCAGCGTAAAAGAAACATTTTCCCGCAGCAGATTCGGATTGGATTTCAGTTTAAGTCCGGTAGAGGCGGAGCCGGTAAACGTAACCGTGTCCTGCGCATTCAGCAGGTCCAGGAGGTTGCCCGTGCTTCCGCAGATGAGCTGCAATGCGCCATTTGGCAGGATGCCGGAAGCATGAATCTCGCGCACCACCGCTTCGGTTAAGAAAGAAGTGACCGTGGCGGGTTTAACGATGGCCGGAACACCGGCCAGCAGGTTGACGGCAATTTTTTCCAGCATACCCCAAACGGGGAAATTATACGCGTTGATGTGCACGGCAACCCCTTCTTTGGGGATCAGCAGGTGATGACCGGCGAAAGTATGTTGCTTGCTGAGATTGACGGGTTCACCATCCGTGCAAAAAGGTTCATCCGGAAATTTCCTGCGCAGCGAAGCGTAGGAAAATAAGTTGCCGATGCCCCCCTCGATATCAATCCGGCTGTCGGCACGGGTAGCCCCGGTCTGATAGCTGATCGTGTAAAATTTTTCGAGATACCCTTGCAGATGAACGGCCAGGGTTTTCAACATCCGGCCACGCTCGTGAAAGCTCATTTTGCGTAAGGCCGGATTGCCGGTATTGCGGCCATAATCCAGCATTTCCTGAAAATCAATTCCCCTGCTTCCCGCCTGGTAAAGAGCCCTGCCCGATGCGGCATCATACAGGGTTTGTTCCACGCCTTCCCCTTCCACCCACTTGCCGGCAATATAATTTCCGAGTTTTTTCATTCCTGCCTATTGTCTTTTTTCGGGCCGGACGAATATGCCGGCCCGGGTTTTCAAACCGCAGTTTGATCCAGTCAAAAACTCTACCAGCCGAGGATCCAGGCAAATATCAACGGTACCACGATGGTGGCATCGCTTTCCACAATATATTTCGGTGTATGTATGTCCAGTTTCCCCCAGGTGATTTTTTCATTGGGCACCGCACCGGAATAAGATCCGTAGGAGGTGGTGGAATCCGAGATCTGGCAAAAA
>CAJDUL010000159.1_pt1 | contig 12073 bp, 13 predicted proteins | sample 7390691 | NCBI WGS metagenome assembly CAJDUL01 (sample SAMEA7055677, study PRJEB34461) | soil metagenome | biome: terrestrial ecosystem; feature: Peninsula; material: soil | place: Antarctica | collected 2016
CAATGTGCCCCAGGGTGGCTTTACTGCCGGGTAACCTTCTTTGGTCAAAAATTTATTATATCCTGTAGCAGCATAAGGAAGATTATACCAACTGGCGTTAGGATTGGGTGGTGCAAAAAATTCTTTCTTCTGATCTGTTTTATCATCTAGAATAAAAGAGGCAAGCGCATTCATTTCTACTTTGTCGAGTTGTTTAAAAGCAGGCATCATTCGTCTTCCTGAAGAAATAAGCTGTTCAAATTGTTGCTCATTGTATTTTTTGTTGATTCCAATCAGAGGCGGGTAATTACCACTTCCTTGTCTTTCTGCACCGTGGCAATTCATGCAATTCAGATTGTACAAACGCACGCCAGCTTGCAGGTTATTTTCATTCGTTTTCGGTTTTTCTTTCACGTCAACCATGGTAAGTACCCACGGCATCTCGCTTGCGTTTACATATAAAATTCCTGTGGATGGATCGTAGGCCGGCCCTCCCCACTCTGCTCCTCCGTCAAAACCGGGAAAGATCACCGTTCCTTCCTTGGAAGGCGGATTAAACATGTTATCTGAATGATAATGAGCAAGCCTGTTTTTGATATCCGCATAGGAAGAATCACTAACAAGGTTATTTAAATTTTCGTCTGTTAATAGCTGACGGGCAAATGGTTTTGGAAAAGAGGGAATCGGTTGCGTTGGCGATAATTTTTCTCCCGTCAATTCGCTAATCGCCGGAACCGGCGTTTCATTGATCGGGTAAATGGGATCGCCTGTTTTCCTGTTGAATAAAAAGATAAATCCTGACTTGGTCGTTTGCGCAATAGCGTCAATCTGCTTACCATCTTTTTTAATAGAAACCAGGACAGGCGCTGCTGGCAAGTCACGATCCCACAAGTCATGATGCACCGTTTGAAAATGCCAGAGCCGCTTTCCTGTTGACGCATCCAATGCAAGAACACAATTGGCAAAAAGATCATTACCTGTCCTTTTTCCTCCATAAAAATCATAGGATGCAGATCCGAGCGGGGCAAACAGAATTCCATTTCTTTCATCAAGACTGAAACCTGACCACGCATTTACTCCACCAATATGTTGCCAGGCGTCTTTATCATCCCATGTAACATAACCGAATTCTCCGGGCTGTGGTATGGTGTGAAATATCCAGCGAAGTTTACCGGAATGAACATCGTAAGCCCTGATGTAACCAGGCGCTGCGGCAGCTTCTTCAGCGACACGACAACCTATGATGATCATATCATGAAAAATAATTCCGGGAGAAGTTTGCGCGACATACAAGTTGGAAACATCTCTTCCGAGATCGTTATGCAAATCAATTTTTCCATTTTGTCCAAATGATTTTATCGGTATCCCGGTTTTACCCATCCATTGCCTTTAACCTGATTAAAAAACTTACCACTTAAATATTGTGGAATCAATGCTTGAAAAGAGAGATGAAGCCGTTCGGTTTTTATTGGGAAAAGGATTCGCAGCCTCGAAGGCTGCCATCGTTCTGGGGACTGGCATGGGTTCATTAATAAAAAAATTCAGGTTGATCAATCAATAGCCTACCAGGATATTCCGCACTTCCCGCTGTCCACAGTTGAATTTCATAAGGGACAACTCATCCGGGGAACCTTGGAAAATACGCCGGTCATCGTCATGCAGGGAAGATTCCACTTTTATGAAGGCTACACGATTCAGGAAATTACTTTCCCCAACTGGGTAATCAAAGAACTGGGTATTGAGTATCTGCTTCTGCGCAATGCGGGCGGGGGAATGAACCTTTCCTACAATTATATTCCGCTTCATAAAGGGATATATGCTGCTGTAATGAGACCTAACCTGGAGACCCGCGCGGAATATCGTTACCTTACGCTGGCCCGGGCAGACATGCTGGGGATGAGTACGGTTCCTGAGGTGATTGTAGCCAATCACATCGGCCTGTCCTGCGCAGCCATCAGTGTCATAACAGATGAATGTGATCCGGAAAATCGGCAACCGGTGGATATCCGTGAAATCATTGCAATGGCAGGTAAGGCTGATCTTAAACTCAGCCGCTTTTTTTCAGCATTGATAAAAGATCTCTAGGAAATGGATGATAAAACCAATGAAAGCTGGATTACTTTAATAAGACGATCAGCGATACCGGATATGAAGCAATGGCTTGTCTCCCTCCTGGCAATTGCTGTTTTCAGCTCCTGTGAGATTCACATTCATGGAAATGGTAAAGTTATCTCACACAGCGCCTGGACAGTCCTGGTAAAGAAGTATGTGAATGAAGAAGGGCTGGTGGATTACAAGGGGTTTATTAAGGATAAAAAGGAGCTGCAGGCTTACCTGGATATATTATCTGCCAACCCGCCGGCTAAAAACTGGAGCAAAGAAGACCAGATCGCTTACTGGCTTAATGCATATAATGCTTTTACAGTTAAACTCATTGTGGATCATTATCCGGTGAAAAGCATTAAGGATCTGGGTCCTAAACATCAGATTATTTTCATCAATACGCCCTGGGATATCAAATTTTTCAAGATAGACGATCACACGATGACCCTTAACCGGATCGAACACCGGATCCTTCGTCAGGAATTCCGGGAACCGCGCATCCATTTCGCGTTGAATTGCGCATCGCTGAGTTGCCCCAAATTGCGGCGGGAAGCCTATGAAGGCTCCAGGCTGGATGAGCAGCTGACCGACCAGGCAAAATCCTTTATGAGAGATCCCAAGCGCAACCAGCCCGATTCGTCCCATCCTAAACTTTCCGCCATCTTTGATTTTTACGGAAAGGATATGCGAAAGTGGAGCGGTTTGTCGCTGATTGGGTTCATCAACCAATATTCACCCGTGAAGATCAAAGAAGATGCTGAAATGGAATTCCTGGATTACAACTGGAATCTGAACGATCAGAAATAAAAGAGAACCATGCGAAAGATCGTCATCATCGGCAATGGTATTTCCGGCGTTACCTGCGCCCGGCATATCCGTAAGCAATGCGACGATGAGATCACGATCATCTCTGCAGAAACGAAACACTTTTATTCAAGGACTGCCCTGATGTATATTTATATGGGGCATATGAAGTATGAACACACCAAACCGTACGAAGATTTTTTCTGGGAAAAGAACAGGCTTTCCCTCGTTCAACAAAAAGTATTGGAGGTAAAACCGTCAGTAAAAAGACTAATAATGGAAAGGGGCTCGCCCATAGCCTATGACCTTTTGATTTTAGCCTGCGGATCGGTCACCAAAAAATATAACTGGCCCGGCCAGGATTTAAAAGGCGTTCGCGGACTGTATAGTTTTCAGGACCTGGAATCCATGGAAGCGGAAACCAAAGGCATCCGCCATGCCGTAATCACGGGCGGCGGATTGATCGGGGTTGAAATGGCAGAGATGCTGCATTCCAGGAAGATCCCGGTAACCATGCTCATAAAAGATAAATATTATTGGGCAAGCGTTCTTCCGGAACCAGACGCTCGGCTGGTTTCCCGCCAGATTATAAAGAACGGGATCAACCTGGTTTATGAAAGCGAATTAAAAGAGATACGCGGAGATGCTCAGGGGAGAGTCAATGCCGTGGTTACCTCCGCTTCCAAGTTGATTGATTGCGATTTTGTGGGCATTGCTACGGGAGTCAGCCCCAATATTTCTTTTTTGAAAGATTCCGGTCTCCGCCTGGATAAAGGGATTTTGGTCAATGAATATTTTGAAACGAATGAGCAGGATATTTATTCCATCGGGGATTGTGCCCAAATGGAAAAACCAATGCCCGGCCGAAAGCCGATTGAACAGGTCTGGTATACGGGACGTATACAGGGGGAAACACTGGCCCAAACCATCTGCGGTAAACGAACAGCTTACCGGCCGGGACCCTGGTTCAACTCCGCCAAATTCTTCGATCTGGAGTATCAGACTTATGGATTGGCTTCTTCCAAACTGGAGGAAGGAGAAACTTATTTCTACTGGGAACATCCAAAACGTCCCATAGGGTTTGGAGCCGTCTATCATTCCGGAACAAAAGAGCTGAAAGGCGTAAACAGTTACGGTATGCGGCTAAAGCATATTCTTTTTGATCAATGGCTCTCGCGCAAGGCAACCATTGATAACGTATTGGAGAATTTGCACAAGGCATCCTTTGACCCCGAGTTTGCAAAAAATCATGTAAAAGAAATTGTCCGGGCTTACAACCGCCAAACCGGATCTTCCGTTAAAGGAAAGAAAAGATGGTCCGGACTGTTTTAACCACTAATACTTTAAATATGAAAACCCTGCACCGGATTGGTTTGGCTTGCGCACTGGGGGCTCTGTTCCTCCTATTGCTCTGCCTGAATGTGAACCATTACCGGTTAACGCAGGATTCGTTAGAGAACGCTGTTTCCGACAGTGCAAATACAGCTTTGTTACAACCGGCGCTGAAACCGATGATGGATAAGGAGTATTTTTCCAAATTTTCTTTCGCCCATGATTATCAGCTGGCTTTCGACAAAGTGAATGAAGAACAGGAAGCCAACAAGGAAGATGCGATAGAAGACGACTATACGCTTGAATTGTTAAAATCCAGCACGCTGGGACCGGTGGCCAACCATACTCAGGGTCTCATCTGGTTTATTATTGGTTTATTCACAGTGGGAAGTCTTTTATTTACCGCAGCAAATTATCTCTATAAACCGGCCGGCATCAAGAATGATAAGGTATTTCAGAAACCCATATCTGCAGCGGGCTGGAGCGCTATCCTGCTGGGGCTGGGATTGATGGCTTTCTATATTGTTCTGTATTGGTTTCCCTACCTGCTTTCCGACTGGGTGTTGCTGGCCGACCCCGTAAGTAAAATGCTCAACGGCGGCCCGGCGGATCAGGATTTCCTGTATGGACTGATATATACTGTCGTGGTTATTTTAATGGGCATTAAGATGTTTGTGAAATACAGGCATTCGGGTTACCAGCAGTTGAGAACGGCTTCGGTAACCTTTTTCCAGCTCAGCTTTGCCTTTATTATTCCGGAATTACTGAAAGCACTCAATCAGCCTTCTGTGGATTTAAAGAATATCTGGCCGCTGGATTATACTTTTTTCTATGATTCCAATATCCATGACCTGATCAAAAGCGGGAAATTTGGAATCTTTGTTTTGGTCTGGGGAATAGCCCTGATCATTGTGGTAGTTCCCATCATGACCTATTTTTTTGGTAAACGCTGGTATTGTTCATGGGTTTGCGGTTGCGGAGGCCTGGCTGAAACAGCAGGCGATCCTTTCCGGCAATTGTCCAGTAAAAAATTGTCGGCATGGAAGATCGAAAGGATCGTGATCAACAGCGTGCTGGTTATCACCGCAGCGATGACGGCCGTTACGCTCATCAATTATTTTTCCAGGCATCATATATTGGGCGAGGCTACGGATGGATTTCAAAAATGGTACGGTTTTCTTATTGGATCTATCTTTGCTGGTGTGATCGGAACCGGATTTTATCCATTTATGGGCAGCCGCATGTGGTGCCGGTTTGGTTGCCCGCTGGCAGCCATTTTCGGAATCGTTCAAAGATTCAAGAGTCGCTTCAGAATAACAACCAATGGCGGACAATGTATTTCCTGCGGTAACTGCTCCACCTATTGTGAAATGGGAATCGACGTACGGTGGTATGCGCAGCGCGGACAAAATATTGTCAGGTCTTCCTGTGTCGGGTGTGGAATATGCGCTGAGGTTTGCCCCCGCGGTGTGCTAAAACTGGAGAACGGAACGGAAGTGAACCGGATAAACAACAATCCGATCATCATCGGTAAGGACAGAATCTACGTAGTGCCATAAAATGCTTTTTTCATTTGTAATCAAAAACCGAACTTGAGGAATGCCATATTAGTGATTATACCGGCTTATAATGAAGAACGTTCCATTGCAAACGTTATCGGGGATATCCCAAAGGATCTGGTCACTGAAATCATTGTTGTAAATAATCATTCCAGTGACAGAACGGAGGAAAATGCACGGGCTGCAGGCGCTACCGTTCTTACCGAAACAGAAAAGGGCTATGGCGCAGCTTGTACCTATACTGGAAGAAGGTTTCGACCTGGTGATCGGTTCCCGCACACTGGGTAAACGAGCCTGGGGATCAATGACCATCCCGCAATTATTCGGCAACTGGTTAGCCTGCTCGCTGATGAAGGGGCTATATCATACAAGGTATTCGGATCTTGGTCCCTTCCGGTCCATCCGGTATGAAAGCCTGATGAGGCTGAACATGCAGGACCGCAATTTTGGCTGGACCGTGGAAATGCAGTTGAAGGCGGCCAAACAAAAGCTGAAGGTATGCGAGGTACCCGTTGATTATCGTAAACGCATCGGTGTTTCCAAAGTAAGCGGTACGGTGAAAGGTACTATCCTTGCAGGCTATAAGATCCTGACGACCATTTTTAAATATAGATAATGGAAATGCGGTCATACGGCAGGAAATACGGACCCGAGCTATTGGTTGTGTGTACAACCATCATCGCAGAAGTGTTTCTCTTTTACGCCGTTCCCCGTTCCGATTTTATCGGAACTTACTCCCTGTTCCTGATCCTGTTTGCCGGCTGGTTCTATATAGTAAAAAACAGCCGGCTTAGCTTTTCTTTTTGCATAGCGCTCGCCATATTATTGAGGCTGATTGCTATGTTCAGTCTCCCGGTATTGTCTGACGATTATTTCCGCTTTATCTGGGATGGCAAACAGATCCTTGGTCACGTAAATCCGTTTCAGTACACGCCTTTGGATTACCTGAAGATCCATCCCGGGAATGCTTATTGGCAATACCTCTATGAAAATATGAATTCGCAGGAATATCACAGTATTTACCCTGCTGTTCTTCAATATATTTTCGCGGGTTCGGTTTGGCTTTTTCCGAATAACCCCTATGGGGCGGCTGTGATTATGAAGTTATTTATTTTCCTGGCCGAATGCGGCAGCATGAGGATATTTTATCTGCTGCTGAAAAGAAAAAATATCCCTGTGCGGAATGCGCTTTGGTATGTATTGAACCCCCTCATCATTATTGAATTAACCGGGAACGTCCATTTCGAAGGAGTTATGCTTTTTTTCTTTCTTGCCGGGTATTATTTACTCGAAAAGAAGTCTTATTGGCTGTCCGGAATTTGCTGGGGCCTGGCCATTGCAACCAAAATGATCCCTTTAATGCTGGCGCCGCTGATCCTGCGTGCGATAGGCTGGAAAGCTTTTCTGCGTTTCGGATCAGCAGCCTTTGCAGTGATCATCTTGGTATTTCTCCCCTTTTATAATGCGCATCTCGTTCAGGATGTGACGGCCTCCCTCCGGCTTTATTATCATCTCTTCGAGTTCAATGCCAGCATTTTTTACCTGATCCGCTGGATTGCTTTTCACTATGTAGATTACGATATTATTGAAGAAGTTGCCCCGGTATTGGGGATGATTTCCTTTGTGTGGATATTGCTGATATCCTGGTGGCCGTCAAAAAAATTTTCGCTTTACGATAAAAGCATTTGGATTTTTGCTGTTTACTTTTTACTGACCACGATGGTTCACCCCTGGTATTCTTCGATCCTGATTATGCTCTGTGTTTTTTCCAGGTATAAATTTCCGCTGGTTTTCTCGTTGCTCATTCTTTTATCCTATTTCCCTTACAGCCTGAAGGATTACAATGAAAATCTATGGGTGATCCTGATCGAATACCTACTGCTTTTTCTTTTCATGATCTGGGAGTCCAGGACGATCCACGCCAAAATAGATGGTTCCTACAGGCTCTTTTCGGTAACTGCTGAAAAGACGGTCCCACCAGGGAAATACGGAGCTGTAATTTGAATTCAATTCAGCCCTTTTATTAGAATGATGGATCCGGTGCATATTGGGCGTGACCATGATCCGGCGAAGCGCATAATCAATTTGTTTTTTCATCCGGAGATTGGAGTGGTGTAAGAGTACGACGGGAAAGAAAAGAAGGCTGTAGGCTAAAATAGCCGTGATGCTGAATCCAAACAATGGGAAAACCAGTAACCGGGCCACGTAGGAAAGGGTTAGTTCCACCCCGTGAAATCTGAGCGCGGTCGTAATATTCAGCTGCTCATCCACATGATGGAAGCGGTGAAATCTCCAGAGTAAAGGCAGGCGGTGATTTAGCCGGTGCCACCAGTACATAAATAAATCCAGTAAAATAATCTGCAGTCCAAGGCTTAAATAGAATGGAAAATGAAGCTGGTTGAAAAGACCAAAGTGCATTTTGTTCAGCCACCCGATACAAGCCTGAAAATAGAAGCCACCCAGGAAGGTGATGGCCGCAGTGATGACCCCGAATCCGAAATTTTTTACATCATGCCATTTGGTGTGAGCAAATACACGTTCAGGAAAAAGATGTTCTGCCAGATAAATCAAAACAAAAACGATCCCGATAATATAGGGCTGAATTGATTTCAGAAGAAGATCGGGCATAACAAAGATTATGTCAAATATACAACTATGGGAAAGCCCGTGAAAATCCAGCCGATATTATTCTTAGTAAGGGTAGTTCACTTTTTACAATTCCCTTTCTGTGGCAGCCTGATGGTTCCCGATGCCGTAGCCGTAGTATGAATACTTATAGTAGCCGGCTTCTCCTTAAAGAACCAGGAAATCATGATTGGAATAAATCCGGAACGGGGTGTAGATCAATAACTGATTGTTCAGCGTGTAAGCCACGCCCGATTGAACTTGTTAAGGGTTGGGGTGCAGAAAATCATTGTGCCTACGCAATTCGAGTGAACCTGCGTCGCCAAAAGCCAGTTTTGTTTCCGGTGAATAATAAATGACCGGAAATCCGGAGAAGCTCAATTTTTCGGTATGCGGCGAGTTGAGCAGCTGAGCCCCTGCAATAAAAGGAAATAAAATTAGCGCTGTTGCCAGTAGAAAAACGCTTTATACCAATAACAGGATTGGCATTAAAATTTTTGATCTGGTTTTATGAGTTCAGGAAATTTTTGCTGAAAACGCCTGATCCTCGGTATACTTTCATGAAGTACATAGGGTTCATTTGGGTGCCGTTTAATATAATCCTGATGATATTTCTCTGCGGGCCAGAATTTTTCAAATGGTACAATCTGGGCAGCTACGGGTTTGGTATAATTCTTCTGTATTTCTGCTTTGTATTTTTCTGCCATCAACTTTTCTTCCGGTGTCCGGTAAAATATGATAGAGCGGTAAGAAGAGCCCTCGTCGGGTCCCTGTCCATTTACCTGGGTAGGGTTTTGCGAACCAAAATATACCTTCACCAGAGTGGCATAGGAAACAACGGCCGGGTCATAATAGACCTGAACGGTTTCTGCATGACCGGTCTTTTCATCGCTTACCTGGTCATATGTCGGGTTACGTTCCTTACCTCCTGCGTAACCGGATACCGCTTCCTGAACCCCTTTTACACTTTCAAAAACCGCTTCCATACACCAGAAGCATCCTGAGGCAAAGGTAGCTTCACTATATTTTGACAGGTCTTTTGGCGGTTTGTAATCAGATGGTTTTTGATGGGACTGCCCGTAAGATTTAACTCCGGCTAGCAAACCAAGTACGAGGAAAAAAGACAAAAGGACTTTCATTTCATTAAATTTATCGTTATCAATTATTTCATTTCGCGGAGGTTGGAGGCTTACCGCCTTCAGGGACAAAAATAAGTGATGCAGAATTCAAACAATAACGCTTTCCAGTTGGCTTCCGACCATCATCAAATACATGTCCAAGATGTGAACCGCTTTTGCTGTCCACTACCTCCGAACGCATCATGACATCGCTTGGATCCGGTTCCATATTTTAAACCTGCTTCCATTAGATTTTCACCTTCATTTTGTTTTTTATCTTTATATAAGAAAGGTAGCCACTTATTACGGTAGTAACCGCAAATATTGCAAAGATATACCATGGGATATTTCTACCGAAGATGACGAGGTAAATATTGGCAGCATTAAAAACAAGGGTAGTGACAATTATCGGGAAAATGGTATCCTTTTTCTTGCGGTAGTTGCTTACCAGCCATGCCACTGATAAAATAAAAATGGGTGTTGCCATTGCATGAATCCCAACAAAAATGATCGGATTTACATGGTAGGTTTCACCCAGTGTCATGTAGTATTGCTTTATAGACTCCCAGAGTTTAAACATGTGCCGTTCAAATCCTTTTACCAATGGGCTTACTTTCAGGCAAAGAGGTCTGGCAACAAAATTAATTATCTTTAAGTTATGAAGCCAAACGATAAAAATACCGCGCTACCACTGACGCAAGGACCGCTAAGGGTTTTGATTATTGCAGGTTCTGCAAGAAAGCAATACCATTGCCCCGGTGTGGATAGTAAGGCGAGAATGCTGATGCTGAAGATGGCTGATATGCTGCCGGACAGCTGGGAAATCGATTATGAAGACCTGAGTAATGCGTATGGAAGGGCGCATATACAAAGTTGCAACGCCCGTGTATCTACTTCAATGGCCCTGTGCGTATGGCCTTGTAATTGTTATGAAAAGAACAGCCGGGCCGAACCTGACCTGATGTGGAATGCTGACCTGTACGCACGTTTGGATATGGCGGATGCCTGGGCTATCATCGGAGCTGTTAACTAGTATGCACCTACCAGTAACAGAGGGGGAAAAACTGAGAAATTAAAAATTAGAAGGCTTCTTTAATAAGCAGCAGCTGAGTCCTGATAAATAAGATAAGAGCGGTTTTCGTTGCCCCTGGAAAGGATACTAATGAATATTACTTCTCCGATGCCAAGATGATACATTTTATCTGCATTGGCCTTAGACAGAGGATCGAATCGCAAATACTTTCGCGATGTGCCATTTGACCAAAAGCCTTACACAAATACTGCCTCCAACAACTAAATCCTAATACTTTATAATTTTCGGAGTGCCGATTATTTAGTGTTTGAATGGAGGCAGAGTATACTAGGCTAAATATGTATTTCCTATCATTCCTACCTGACTGATTTCGTGAAAGTTACAATAATCCTCAATCAAATCGATGCAGGAGGGAAAAACTAGCAAACTCAATACCAACAATATGGAATTAAGTGAAGTATCGATTGCCAAAGTGGCGGTATTGCCTTCCCTGCCAAAGGGAAAGAGGAACCCTTCTCCATGCGAAACATTAAATCGTTGTATTACAATAAGATAATGACTGAAAGAATATATGCAAACCTAGCTTTAGACTTGAACTTTAAAAAAATAAACCGGCTTTACGCCAATGCTTAGACAAAGAGCGCCTGGCAGCCTAAAAATTACCGAACTATTGATAAATGGAATGACATAAATATTATAATGCAGTAATTGTCAGGTTTGGTAGATTGCACCGACTAAGAAACTATGGCTGAAATTCTTTACGACATAATAGTGATTGGCTGCGGCTCTGGAGGACTTAGCGTGGGGCTTTTTATGAACAAAGCAGGCTTTAAAGTATTGATGATTTCTAAAAGCGACAGGGATATTGGTGGCGATTGCCTGAATGATGGCTGTGTTCCCAGCAAAGCGTTTATTCATGTAGCCAGAATAGCGCATCAGGCAAAGCAGGCTGCGAATTTCGGACTGCAACTAAATGGAAATATAGATATAAAAAAAGCAATTGATTATGTATATGGCAGGCAGGAAGTCATCAGAGTCCACGAAAATGCTGCATGGCTAAAAGAGCAAGGCATAGAGGTAGCATTAGGAGACGCTCATTTTACAGACAAAAATGAAGTAGAAGTAGATAGTAATAAATACAGCGGGAAAAAGGTTGTTATTGCTACAGGATCCAAACCACGAAAACTTAAAGTACCCGGCGTAGAGCAAGTGAAGTATTATGATAACGAAAACATCTTTCACATAAAAGAATTGCCGAAGCGTTTATTAGTTATTGGTGGCGGACCTATCGGTATGGAGATAGCAGAAGCTATGAGCCGTTTAGGTAGTACAGTAACAGTAGTGCATACAGGAGAAATGATATTGGAACATGATGACAGAGCTGTTACGCAAATCTTATTACAGCAATTACAAAAAGAGGGAATTGAATTTGTATTCACTGCCAGTATACAAAGCTTTTCATCTGCCAATGATGCTGTTGTTAAATTGAAAAACGGAACGATAAAAAACATTCAGTTTGA
>CAJDUL010000077.1_pt1 | contig 11612 bp, 8 predicted proteins | sample 7390691 | NCBI WGS metagenome assembly CAJDUL01 (sample SAMEA7055677, study PRJEB34461) | soil metagenome | biome: terrestrial ecosystem; feature: Peninsula; material: soil | place: Antarctica | collected 2016
TTGATCCCGTTTATAAATACCTCACCGAAACGCCCACCCGTGTGCCCCTAAGCGACTGGCACGAAACACTGGATGGAAAACAGGTTGGATTTCAGGCGCGCAGCGTGGTGGGTGGCTATTTTATGAAGGCCCTGTATTGGCAGTTGCATCATTGAAGAAGGGACCGGGTACCTGTCTCATCATAAAAATTCCTCTTCAGAAATTCGTTCCGGAATTTGCCGTCGCACCCCTTGATTCAGCGGGGATAACAGGGGATGCGGAAGTTAACCGGATGAATGTTTTTCCTTGCATTTGTACATGGCTGATACTATGTAATAATTTTAAAGGATACGCAGGCCGGGCGTTGTTTTCTTATCTTTGCCCCATGCACTATGTTTCTGCTGAGGGCCTTGGGAAATCGTTTGGAATTAATCCGTTATTTAGCAATATTTCCTTTCACATTGAGTCCGGCGATAAAATTGCCCTGATCGCCAAAAACGGGACGGGCAAGTCCACTTTGCTGAAAATCCTGGCCGGGAAAGAAACGGCGGACAATGGCAAGGTCTGGATCTCTAAAGACATAACCGTTACCTTTTTTGAACAGGAGCCGCGTTTCCAGGAAGACCTTTCCGTTTTGGATAATGTATTTCACCACAAACATCCGGTCATTACCGCCATCAAAGCGTTTGAAGCAGCCAGCGAAAGCGGGGATACCGATGCGCTGATGGAAAGCATCGACGAGATGGACCATCTCAGCGCCTGGGATTTTGATGCGAAAGTGAAACAGATCTTCAGCCGCCTGAACATCGAACACCTGATCCAGCCGGTTAAAAACCTGAGCGGCGGACAGCGCAAAAGAGTTGCCCTGGCCAGGACCCTGATCGATATCGGGTTCGGAAACCCTGAAGTGCTCCTGATCATGGATGAACCGACCAACCACCTGGATATGGAAATGGTGGAATGGCTGGAAAATTACCTGAACCAGCAGAACATTACGCTGCTGGTGGTTTCGCATGACCGGTATTTTCTCGACAATGTGTGTAATGAGATCTGGGAAATGGACCGCAGTTCGCTTTATGAATACAAGGGTGATTATGAAAATTATCTGGAGAAAAAAGCGGCCCGTATAGAAAGCGATGTGGCCAGCATTGATAAGGCCCGGAATCTGTACCGCAAGGAGCTGGAATGGATGCGCAAGCAACCCAAGGCGCGGACCACCAAATCCAAGAGCCGCCAGGATACTTTTTATGAAGTGGAAATCAAGGCTAAACAAAACCTGGATGAACAACAGCTCAAACTCGAAATGAAAATGAGCCGTCTGGGCGGAAAAGTGGCCGAATTGAAAAAAGTAAATAAAAGTTTCGGCGATAAGGTGATTCTCAAAGGATTTGACTACACATTCAAACGCGGGGACCGCATCGGGGTAGTGGGGAAGAACGGTGCCGGCAAAACCACCTTCCTGAATATGCTGCAGGGCCTCGAACCGGCCGATAGCGGCAAGGTCAATGTCGGCGAGACCGTCGTATTCGGCAATTATTCCCAGCTCGGCCTGGTGATCAAGGAAGACAAACGCGTGATCGAATTTGTAAAAGACATTGCAGAAAGCTTTCCGCTGGCGGGCGGCGGCTCGCTCGGTGCGGCCCAGTTCCTGAATCTTTTTCTATTTCCGCCAGACAAACAATACACGTATGTATCCAGCCTCAGCGGTGGTGAAAAGCGAAGGCTGTATTTACTGTCCATTCTCTTCCGCAATCCGAATTTCCTGATCCTGGATGAACCGACCAACGATCTGGATCTGCCCACGCTTTCCGTACTGGAAAATTTCCTGCTGGATTTCCAGGGTTGCCTGGTGATGGTGTCGCACGACCGCTATTTCATGGATCGTATGGTTGAACATTTGTTTGTTTTTGAAGGCGAGGGGGTGATCCGGGATTTCCCGGGGAACTACGGATTGTACCAGATATGGTTAAAGACAAAGGATGCTAAACCGGCAGCGGAAGTACGCGCACCGGTCGTTGCAGCAGTCAGGGAGCCGGCAAAGTCTGAAAAACCCAAGCTTTCCTATAAAGAAAAAAAGGAATTTGAATTGCTGGAAAAGGAAATTGAAGCCCTGAACCGCGAAAAAGAATCGCTCACGGAAAAAATGCGGCAAGAGAACACGGATTATGCGGAGATCCAGAAATTCTCCGACCGGTTTAATCACATTGCGGAGGATCTTCAGGCAAAAGAATTCCGCTGGCTGGAACTCAGTGACATGCAAAATTGACCTTTTATCCGGCACAGGCAGAAGGCTGACTGGCAAAACCGGAACATGACAGTACATGACAGCTATTCTGTCGTCATTCCCTAATTTTATAGCCAACCTATCTGACCTATATGCAGGCCATCATTGGAATCGTCTTTCATTTTATAGGCGGGTTTGCTTCGGGCAGCTTTTACATGCCCTTTAAAGGAGTAAAACGCTGGGCCTGGGAAAATTACTGGATCGTCGGCGGTCTGTTTTCCTGGCTCATCGTGCCACCGCTGGCTGCCTGGCTGACCATACCGCATTTCATGGAAATCATCCGTGCAGCACCAAAAGCAGTATTGACCTATACGTTTATGTTCGGACTCCTGTGGGGTGTTGGCGGGCTCACTTATGGACTGGGCGTACGCTACCTGGGGATGTCACTCGGAAATTCAGTGGTGCTTGGATTTTGTTCCGCTTTTGGCGCGCTGGTTCCATCTATCTATTATAATTTTTTTCCGTCAACCGGAAAAACTTCCTTCAGCGATATGATCAGCAGCAGTTGGGGACGGGTTGTGATTGGCGGTGTGGCCGTATGTCTGTTTGGCATTTATCTCTGCGGAAGGGCAGGTGTGGGTAAAGAAAAAGAAGTACCCGATGCGGAGAAGAAGAAATCCATTGCAGAATTTGACCTGACCAAAGGATTGGTGGTCGCCATCATTTCCGGTATCCTCAGCGCCTGTTTTAATTTTGGTATCGAAGCCGGTAAACCGATGGCGCACCAGGCGCTGGCCATGGGGTCAAATCCACTGTATCAGAACAATGTAATCTTTGTAGTGCTTTTGTGGGGCGGACTGACCACCAATTTCATCTGGTGTTTTTTTCTGAACCTCCGCAACAAAACATTTGGCAACTATACTGACAAAACCACGCCGCTGTTAAAAAATTATGTTCTTTCCGCCATAGCCGGCACCACCTGGTTTCTGCAATTCTTTTTTTATGGCATGGGGGAAAGCAAGCTGGGCAACGGGGCAAGCTCCTGGATCCTGCACATGGCCTTTATCATCCTCGTGGCCAATATGTGGGGGTTGGTATTAAAAGAATGGAAAGATGTGAGCCGTAAGACAAAAATGACGATCATCGCCGGTATAGCCACCATCATCCTCTCAGTTTGTATGGTGGGATATGGGAATGCACTGAAGCAATAATCAGATTAATTAATTAAAAAAAAGATATTGACATGACCGATTCGAAACAATACAAACAGGTAAGTTATTTATGGGATGAAAATACCGCCGCTGCATTAAAGGACGACGAGGTCGGATTGCTCATTTATCGCTCCAACCTGTTGGGCGCGGATCTGCGGCTCACCAATTATGGCGGGGGAAATACTTCCTGTAAAGTGCTGCGGCCGGATCCGCTCACCTTTGTATATGGACCGCCTGCTTGCTTTGAAGAAAGTATACCGCGGCATTGAACACGAAGATGAGATGGTGGAATTGTTCAATCATTGTATTTATGATCTGCAATCCAAGGCACCGTCGATAGATACGGCTTTGCATGCTTTCCTGCCATTCAAACACATTGATCACCTCCACCCGGATGCAGCGATTGCCATTGCCGCTTCCAAAGAAGGGAAAAAAATAACGCAGGAACTCTTTAACGGTGCCATCGGATGGGTGGAATGGGAAAGACCCGGATTTGACCTGGGATTAAAACTGAAAGCCTGTCTCGATGAAAATCCAAATATCCGCGGCATCATGCTCGGATCGCACGGACTGTTCACCTGGGGAAATACGGCGTATGAAAGTTACATCAACACCCTGGACGTGATTGAACAGTGTGCGGATTATCTGGAGAAAAATTTTGGTAAAACAAGACCCGTTTTCGGCGGTTCTAAAATAAACGCACTGCCGCCTGCAGAAAGAAAGGAAAAAGCCGCGGTCCTGATGCCTTTGCTCCGGGGTTATGTTTCCGGATACAACCGCATGATCGGTCATTTCTCGGACTCCGATGCCGTGCTGGAATTCATCAATTCCAATGATCTGGAAAAACTGGCGCCGATGGGAACCAGTTGTCCGGATCATTTTTTAAGAACGAAGATCAGTCCCCTGGTGTTGCCACTGTCTGCCGGAGACGATCTGCATGCAACCGCCTCCCTGCGTGAAAAGTTGCAACCGGCCTTTGAAGGGTACCGCAATATGTACAGCGCTTACTATGAACAATGCAAACATGCTAACAGTCCCGCGATGCGTGACCCCAATCCCGTCATCCTGCTTTTTCCCGGCGTAGGCATGTTCAGCTTTGCCAAAGACAAGCCCACGGCCAGGATCGCCTCGGAATTTTATACCAATGCCATACAGGTGATGAAAGGCGCGGAGGCTATTTCCTCGTATACGGCATTACCCCGGCAGGAAGCATTTAATATTGAATACTGGTTGCTGGAAGAGGCCAAACTGCAGCGCATGCCCAAACCCAAACCGCTAACCGGCAGGATAGCGCTGGTTACCGGAAGCGCTGGTGGAATCGGCAAAGCCATCGCGAAAAAAATGGTGCAGGAAGGCGCCGTGGTATTCATCAATGACAATGATGAGAGCCGCCTCGAATCTGCCACGCTGGAGTTTAGAAAACATTTTGGTAACGATGCATTTGCATCCGGCTTACTGGATGTTACCCGGGCAGTCACTATTCAAAATGCTTTTCAAAAAACAGCCATTGCATTCGGAGGCGTGGATATTGTGGTCAACTGCGCCGGAATTTCCATATCCAAACCATTGGAGGAACATACCGAAGCGGACTGGGATAAATTATATGATATACTGGTGAAAGGACAATTTCTCATCACCCAAAAAGCCGCGGACATCATGCGCAAACAAAATCTCGGCGGGGATGTATTGAATATCGTGAGCAAGAACGCCCTGGTATCCGGTCCCAACAATGCCGCCTATGGTTCGGCAAAAGCGGCACAGCTTCACCTGAGCCGGCTGAATGCAGCGGAACTGGGCAAGGATCATATCCGGGTGAATGTGGTGAATCCCGATGCGGTGATCAGCGACAGCAAAATATGGGCCGGTGAATGGGCAGCGGGGCGCGCCAAAGCGTATGGCATCACGGTGGAGGAATTACCTGGCTATTATGCCAAAAGAACGCTGCTGAATGAAGTGATCCTGCCCGAAGATGTGGCGAATGCCTGTTTTGCATTTGTCGGCGGATTGTTAAATAAGTCCACCGGCAATGTATTGAATGTGGATGGAGGTGTGGCCGCGGCCTTTGTCCGTTAAAATTTGATAGTACCTTAGTTCATTAAAGCAACGATGGCATGCGTCTTGAAAAAAAGAATATAGATCGGTACAACCAGGAAGGATTTACTGCCCACCGGAACAAACTCGGAACGCTTCAGCAGGAGCTTGCCGGTGCGGAAAACATCATCAAAAAGCTGGAAGAATTTCAGGTGGCCATTCCCAGCTGGGCCCTCGGTACCGGCGGCACGCGGTTCGGACGATTTCCCCGGGGCGGTGAACCGCGTGACCTGGAAGAAAAACTTGAAGACATCGGACTCCTTCATGCGCTGAACAGATCCGGCGGAGCGGTTTCGCTGCACATTCCCTGGGATATTCCGTCGAACCCGGCCAGGGTGCGCGATCTTGCCGCTGAACTCGGATTGCGGTTTGATGCGATGAATTCAAATACTTTTCAGGATCAGCCCGGTCAGCTGTTGAGTTATAAATTTGGCTCGCTGCAGCATACCGATAAGACAGTGCGGAAGCAGGCCGTGGACCACAATCTGGAAGTGATCAGGCAGGGCGTTGAACTGGGATCGGAAGCGCTGACGGTGTGGTTGTCAGACGGATCCTGCTTTCCCGGTCAGCTGAATTTCAGAAAAGCATTTCAGCGTACGCTCGAAGGATTACAGGAAATTTATGCGCATCTTCCGGCAAACTGGAAAATGTTTGTGGAATACAAAGCCTTCGAACCGAACTTTTATTCAACTACGGTGGGTGACTGGGGACAGTCACTGCTCTATACCAGTAAACTGGGACCAAAGGCTTTCACACTCGTGGATCTGGGTCACCACCTGCCCAATGCCAACATTGAACAGATCGTTTCGCTTTTGCTGATGGAAGGAAAACTGGGCGGCTTTCATTTCAATGATTCCAAATATGGGGATGATGATCTGACGGTCGGCAGTATAAAACCCTATCAGCTCTTTTTAATCTTTAATGAACTGGTGGAAGGCATGGATGCACGTTCCATGGATCATAACCGTGATCTGGGATGGATGATTGATGCCTCACACAATGTAAAAGATCCGCTGGAAGATCTGTTGCAGTCGGTGGAAGCCATCCTCATCAGTTATGCGCAGGCCCTGCTGATAGATCAAAAGGCATTGGAATCCGCCAGAACGCAAAATGATGTGGTGCTGGCGCAGGAAATATTGCAACAGGCATTCCGGACGGATGTTCGTCCCCTGGTGGCCGAAGCGAGATTAAGGGCCGGCGGAGCGCTGGATCCCTTAATGGTTTTCCGCAAAGCGGGCGTACGGGAAAAGCTACTGAAAGAAAGAGGCAGTAAATCAGTGGCCACCGGATTATAATCATGCAAGTACAGCCCGTCATAGCCATATTTGATATCGGCCGCACCAATAAAAAGCTGCTTCTGTTCGATGCGCAGTACCAGATCGTGGATGAACGCTCCGTGCAACTTCCCGAAACAACTGACGAAGACGGATTTCCGACAGAAGACCTGTCTTTACTCACCCAGTGGGTCAAAGAAAGTTTTGATGACATACGCAGGCGGACAGATATTCAGCTAAAAGCCGTAAACGTTTCTGCCTACGGGGCTTCCCTGGTGCACCTGGATAAAGAGTTGAAACCTTTAACGCCCCTTTACAGTTATTTAAAACCATTTCCTGCTGATCTGCAATCGGAATTTAGCAGGATGCACGATGCACATGGTCAATTGGCCAAACAAACGGCTTCCCCTGAGCTGGGAAATTTAAATTCCGGTATGCAATTATACCGGTTGAAAAAGCAGCAACCATCGGTTTTCCGGCAGATCGGATACTCCCTTCACCTGCCGCAATACATCAGTTTTTTATTGTCCGGCGTGTGTGCCACGGACCTGACCAGCGTTGGTTGTCATACCCGTCTTTGGGACTTTGAAAAAAACGATTATCATGCCTGGGTCAGGAAGGAAGGACTAACTGGAAAATTCGCCGCTATTGCTGCAGGAGATTCCGTTTCCGTCCGTCCGCAGGATGGAATAGCTGTTGGGGTAGGGTTGCATGACAGTTCCGCAGCATTGATCCCTTATTTATCGGCCTTTAAAGAACCCTTTGTCTTATTATCCACCGGCACCTGGTCCATCAGCCTGAATCCCTTTAATCATTCCCCTTTAACGGATGCGGAATTACAGCAGGACTGTCTGTGTTATTTGTCTTTCCTGGGGAAGCCGGTAAAGGCATCGCGGTTATTTGCGGGATATAACCATGATGTATATACGAAGAAACTGGCAGCCCGTTTTCTTTTCGCGCCGGATTATGGCCTCTCCGTAAAACCAGATTTGCACATCCTGGAAAAATGGGAGCGGAAGGGAAATGCTGAAATTGATACCGGCTGCGAATCCCTGGAACCGTTTGAAACGTATGAAGAGGCGTACCATGTGGGAATGATCCAAATGATGCGGAAGCAGAAAAAATCCACGGAAATGATCATGGATTCTGCCCGCACTAAAAAAATATTCGTGGATGGCGGCTTCAGTAAAAATCTTTTATTTATGAACCTGCTGGCCCGGACTTTCCCGGAAACCGAAGTATATACCGCCTCCCTGGCGCAGGCATCTGCCATGGGCGCGGCACAGGCAATACAGCAGCACTGGAACGCCGGACGCTTACCGGAGAATTTTTTTGAATTGAAACGGTATATTGTCTGAGTTTTCCTGGAACCCCAATGCTAATCTCAGCCGGATGACATCTGCTTAATTTTAGGTTAACAGTGTGTCCGTTCCTGCACAATCACTGTATCAGAAAGGAACACCCCTTCCGCGCGAGTCTGTATAAGTTGCTGAATATCACAATGGTATTATTTGGCACTTCATTGGAAATACAAAGTTCAGGCCTGGCATCTTTTCATTTAATTTTAGATGTATGTTCAGCATCAACCTCCGCTTTGCTTACCGGAATTTGAAACGGCAAAAGTTTTATGCATTTATCAATATAGCGGGGCTCGCCGTAAGCCTGGCAGCATGCTGGATGATTACCCTCTACATTTCGGATGAAATGAGTTTCGACCGCTTCAATAAAAAAGCAGACCGGATTGTGCGTGTTGTACAACATGCGCATTGGGATGGGGGTAGTATGAATATTGCAATGACCTCAGCACCCTTTGCGCCGGCATTAAAACAAAATTTTCCAGAAGTGGAAGAGGCCGTACGTATTGATCCTGAAGGGGGCGGAATGATCCGGCATGGGAACGGCATCGTGAAAGTGGAAGACATCATAGTTGCCGATCCATCGTTGTTTAAAGTATTTACATACGATTTTTTGGAGGGTAATGCTGAATCTGCGCTTGCCGGTCCGCAGTCCATCGTAATCACGGAATCACTGGCCCGTACGTTGTTTGGTTCAGCCGGAGCGTCGATACACCAGCTGGTTGTTTTCCCCGGCATTCCCGCCTTCCACGTTACTGGAGTGATCCGGGATATCCCGGAAAATGCGCATCTCCGGTTTCGTGCCGTGCGGCCGATGCCGGAGGGGTTTACCAGCGGATGGCAGAATGCTAATCTGTACACGTATCTGCTATTGAGAAATTCTGCAGGCATCCATTCCCTTCGCGCCGGGATGCCCGCGTTTGCTTCCCGAACCATCGCAAAGGAAATGCGCGTAACGGACTATACCATTGAACTTCAACCGCTGCTTTCCATTCATTTGCATTCGGCTCTCGATTATGAGATCAGCGCTAACGGCAGTATCAGCAGGATTTATATTTTCAGTGGTATTGCCCTCCTGATTTTACTGATCGCCATCATCAATTATGTCAATCTCGCTACCGCCCGTTCTTCCAAAAGAATAAAGGAGATCGGCATCCGGAAAACCGTTGGTTCCGGGAGAAAACAACTGGCGTTTCTCTTTATTACCGAAGCCCTGCTCGTCACGGTGCTGGCTGGTTTGCTGGCCCTTGCCCTGGTACAGTGCGCCATGCCTTTGTTCAGAACGCTCACCGGTAAATCCCTTTCCCTGGAGGACATTGGACTGGCACCCATCGCAGGATTCACGCTGGTATTTTGTTTGCTGGTTGGTTTAGTCAGCGGCATTTATCCCTCTTTATTTTTGTCCCGGTTCAAAACCATTCCTGCGCTCAAGGGCAATATGGGCAATATGCAGGGTACTATCCGGTTCCGGAAATCTTTGATGGTGTTGCAGTTTGTGATTACCGTATGCATGATCTCCGCCTCTTTTGTAATCTATGCGCAATTGCAATATGCCACCCACAGTAACCTGGGTTTTAATAAAGATCAGGTAGTTACTTTCCACCTGGATAACCCGCGCCTGCGGTCTGAAATCCCGTTCATAAAAGCCAGACTCCTGCAGAATCCGTTAATAGAAGGGGTTGCGGCTGCCGGAAATCCGATCGGCAACAATGATCTGGGTGAACAGGGATATCTGTATGAGCAGAATGACGGTGCCCTTTCGCTCAATACCCAAACGGTACAGGTGCTGATGGTGGATGAAGATTATCTGCCGACCATGCAGATCAAACTGGAATCGGGCAGGAATTTTTCAGACCGGTTTTCGGCGGACCTCTCGAATGCTGTACTGGTGAACGAGACACTGGTAAAACAACTGGGATGGACGCATCCCCTCGGCATGAAAGTGCAAAAGGCCGATGAGCCGCCTCCCGGCGCCAGAACCGTTATTGGTGTGATTCGGGATTTTCATACTTATTCTTTGCAGCATAAGGTGCAGTCTTTGGTACTCATTCTGCCACCGAATGACAGAGAGAAAGACAATCTCTATGTGCGACTGGCCAAAGGAAAATCAAAACAGGCACTGGATTATCTCGACCAGGTGTACAAAAGTTTCGATCCGGGCAATCCGGCAGAATATCATTTCCTAGATCAGAATTTTGCGCGGCAATATGCTGCTGAAGAAAAACAGGGCACGCTGGCTTTTTTATTTACCGGGCTCGCCGTTCTGCTATCTGTTCTGGGATTATTCGGACTCGTTACGTTCACCGCGCGGCAACTCACCAGGGAAATCGGGATACGGAAAGTATTGGGGGCATCTGTTTTAAACATTGTGCGGCTGGTATCCAAAGATTTTCTCAAACTCGTTGTGCTGGCCGGCCTCATTGCCGTGCCGCTGTCCTGGTACGCCATGCACCGCTGGCTGGCTGATTTCGCATACAGGATATCGCTATCATGGTGGATTTTCTTGATGTCCGGCGTGATTTCCGCAGCCCTTGCGCTACTCACACTGAGCATCAGGGCCATCCAGGCGGCGCGGGTGAATCCGGCGGAAAGTCTGCACGCGGAGTAAGAAGGCTATGAACTGTACCTTGCCCGAGAAGGATTTGAGGTGCCGGGGTGACCGGCTTTTTTTAGCGCTTCTGATGCTTCTTCCGGTTTAAGTGTACCGATAAGAAGTTTTCTATTGTCGTTGAAAATGATTTGTATTCCCTTATTGCCCGAAATATTATATGCTCTGCCCTTTCCCAAAAATCCAAACCGGATTCCCCGTCCGCCATAGTCACCGATGGGATTGTACTGGCGGACGAAGGCTGCCTGCATTTCGTTCCATGTATACTTCTTGAAAGTCTGTTGAAAGGGGTAGAAGCGGACGTAGATCCCATCGCTGTTAATTTCCGTATCCAGCCGCAAAACAAAAAACAGTAAAGTCAAAACAACCAGGAGGACCAAAGCAAACAGCAGGTCGTTGTTACTCATGGGTCGATTACCAAACTGGTGCCTGTTGATCACCTGGTTATAAAAGGCATAGAAGGAAAAGGCATCCAGGCTCAGTAATACCACCCAAAGCCAGATTTGTCTGAATCGTTGTTTTTCGGAGAAGAATATTTGCGTAGCCATTGGTAGGGAAAGTTACGCATTGCCTAATCGTGATTCTCAATAAGTTATGGAATCCGATGGCCACATCATTTCCGGGTCACCCATCTTCCTGATTTCCAGCATGACATCTCTTTCAAATTCCTTTCTGCAATCCGGTCTCCCTATTGATTTAAACCTTATTTTTAAAATCCCAACGATTGTTAAACCCACAAAACAGCTATATGAACGCCGAGCAAAATCCCGTAATCATTAAAGATATGCATGCCAATCCCGCACCGCTGGGATTATTCGGTTTTGGCATGACCACCGTTTTACTGAATCTGCACAATGCCGGGTGCTTTGA
>CAJDUL010000085.1_pt1 | contig 11507 bp, 7 predicted proteins | sample 7390691 | NCBI WGS metagenome assembly CAJDUL01 (sample SAMEA7055677, study PRJEB34461) | soil metagenome | biome: terrestrial ecosystem; feature: Peninsula; material: soil | place: Antarctica | collected 2016
GCGCTTTTGCCCAGCATAATATGGGCAGGGTCCAGCTTGGCCACTGCTCAATTTTAGCGGCGCCGGGATAATCATCCTCCTTCAAATTAAGCAGCACGAGGTGCCCAGCATGCGAAGAAGGGAAACCGGAAACTTCCACATCATAACGCATGATGTTTTGCCCATTGGAAAGCGGATGAATATTTCCGGTAAAAAATTTTTTCTGATGATACCAGCCGGGTCCCCAGGACAGAATCGTGGCCATGTCTAAATCTTCACCCAGTGCCTGACGAAACATAGCCGGCGGATCCACACCTTCTTCCGGACTTTCATAATGACTGCAGCCTGCGGCATGTAAATGATGGTCTGCACTATACCATCCCAGGGAAGCCAGGTTGATCCATCTTTTCAAATGAAAAGATTCAACTACAGAATCTACGCCTGATGGAATGGTAATTTGTTTTGTTTGCACCTGATACTCCGGGCCCCGCGTAAAGCGGAATTGGTAATTTCCCGGAGAAAGTAACACATGCTCCCCGTCAGAACGGTAAATCTGCGGCTCAAAGAAAAAATCAGGATACTCATCACATAAGGCCATCCTGCGGGATGGAAGCGGATAGATGCCGGTTAATTTTTTGGATAAATAGCCAAATTCTTTTTTTGCCTTGATAAGCCGGTAATCAACAACATGCATATCCCTGCCGTCTTCCAGTTCACGCTCAATGCCATCTGTGATGACAAACGAACCCATCACCGGCTTCCCGTTATCGTCGGTGATATTCAGCTTCACTTTAACGGATGGTTTAATATTGAATAAAATGCTGGTCGCATTGCGATAACCGATATCCTGCGTGCCCTGACCAATATTAAATCCGATTCCCGCTTCTCTTTGACCTTTGTCCCTGCTGTATATCTGAAGAACGGCATATTCTAATTTCAGTCCGGAAAGATTGGGTTCCATAGGACGGTTCCGATAGATTTCCATCTCCAAAAATCTGTCCGCTGCCTGGCCCTGGCTGAGTATGTGTTCCGGGGCGGCATGCGGCGCACCGCCAGATGCATACAGCATCGGCGCTGCATTGGCACTCTCCACTTCCAGTCTGGCATTTGTTCCGGATTCATTCAATACTTTGATTAAAAAACTTGTCCATCCTCCCTGGATCAATATTGCTTTTGCTCTTCCCCTGGTCGCCATCACCCTTGCCTCCGGGTTTATATGTACCACAGCGAGGCAATACGGATCGAGGATATTTTGAACGGCCCTGGTTATCGAGGAATCCGATTTCCTGCTTTTTAACTGGTCAAGCTTCGACAGGTCCTCCGGGGATAAGGAACATCCTAAAAAAGACAATGCATCCGCCAGCCGGCCGGCCTGAGAAAGCAAGGGTTGCGGTTCCACAATCAGCACAGGGTCCGTGTTAGCTTTTGCGGAAACCGATGCTGTATGCTGATGTTGTGCGGATAATATACCAGGAAGTAAAAAAAAGATGCCCGGTAGAAAAAAAGATATTTTTCTCATACAAACACATTTTTTTTGGAGAAATGACTGCTCACTATTCTGTCTTCAAACTCTTTAGGAACCTCCATGAAAGTTAGCTCAATTTGGCGTTATCGGGACCTGCAGTAAATGGGATATATCCTGTTTATGCAAAATGATCAATAAAGTTTTTTTTGGAGTACAGACAGAAATCATACATTTATCTTTTATTATGTAAATGTTATGTTGGGTTAAGGCTTTATCATCGAATCAGTCCTTTGTTATATTCGTGCCGGTCATTCCGGGCGTTTACCGGTCGAGATTATTCTAAAATCCTCTATCTTTTTTAAGGCCTGTTGGTAGCCAGCGAATAAATTAATAACCCTTCTCCTAAAACAAGCCTAATGAAAAAGATCTTCTCCGTTCTGCCATGGGTGGCCTTCCTGACGCTTCCGCTATACTTTATCTCCTGTAAAAAAGACAAGGCATCGGCCGCAAAATCCGAAAAATATCAGATCGTGGAGGGCGTCTGGAAGCAAACCGATATTGTACTGGGCGTCCCTGTCAGCATCCCTGCAGGCGGTAACACCTACGATTTCCCCGCAGGCACCAGTGTGATTACCGATCCTTATCTGAATGCTTTCGGCGTTTCCGCTTTGTTCTCTCCGACACAGGACAATGTGTATACTTTCAGCGATAACGGCGCCTATACAATACAAGGTGTTACCGATTTGATTCTGCCGGTAGCAGGGAATACGGGTACCTGGAATCTGGATGTATATGATGCCGTTCTGAAACTGGTATCTGCGAATAGTAAGAATGATCCGCATTGGATCAATGGCATCAGCAGTGATTCCTTATCACTGTCTATGATTGTGGAAATTCCTGGTCTGGGTACGGCGCCATTGAACCTGATCCTCCGGAAACAATAAAGAACTTAACAACAAAAGAATGCGCGGCTTTTAATAATTTATCATTTCAAAACCTTGTCTTGTCTGCTAACCATTCATATAACGATTCCGAGTTATCATCCCTTATTGCAGGAGGGGATGATAAGGCTTTCGGGAGATTTTATCAGCAGACGAACAGCGGCATCTATAACGCCGTGATGGCTTATATGAAAGATCCCGAAGCCGCGCGCGATATAGTACAGGTTGTCTACATCAGGATATGGAACAGGAGGCAAACGCTGCCGGCCGTTCACAGTTTAAAAAATTATTTGTTTATACTTGCCCGCAATGCGGTATTCGATCATTTTAAGCGTATTACCATCGAAACAAAATGGCTGGCCGCCCTTCGCGAACAGACCCCTGAATTGCACAACAATGTAATGGTGCGTGTGCAGGAACGCGAATGCAATCTTTTGCTCCTTCAGTCTATTTCCCTTCTGCCATCCCAGCAACGACAAGTGTACCTCCTAGCCAACGAACAGGAACTGAGTTATGCCGAGATCGCAGCGCGGATGCACGTGTCCAGGTTTACGGTTAAGCGGCATCTGGAACTTGCCCGGCGATTTGTACGCCGGTATGTGGACAGGCACCTGCATCAGCAGATGATCCTTCCGTTGATCTTTATCTTCTATAGCCTTCCGGGAATACTATGAGTTTTTAGAACTGCGAAATTTCTTTTATTTCCCGTTGGGCCGTCCGCTTTCCGGGATCGTCTTTACCTGTAACAACCAGCTGCATAAAAAAATATGACCCGCGAACGCTTCGAATATCTTTTTGATCAATTCAGGGCCGACCGGCTTTCGCAGGAGGACTGGGATGAATTGCGCCAGGCCATCCGCGAAGGTGCGCATGACGAGCATTTAAAGCAGATATTTTCAATATTGGTTGAGCGTGGCGGACTCCACAAGACCTGGACCCCCGAACTGGCCACGGCCATGTGGCAGCAGATCAGGCAGGGGAGCCAACCGGCCATCACTCAGCCGGAAGCACTTGCAGATCCGGCTATCTCAGCCTTCCGACCAGTCGCCGGCCGTCGAAGGATGATGCGCTTCGCTGCTGTTGCCGCTTCCGTAACCGCGATCATTGCCTTGGCCTGGTGGTTCCGGCCCGTTTCCAAATATGCCGCAGTAGCGATTGCAAAAAAAATTCCCGAAAACAATATCCACCCTGGTGGCAACAAAGCAATCCTCACGCTTCCCAACGGATCCAGGATTATACTCGACAATACCCCCAATGGCCAGATAGCCCGGGAAGGAAGCGCCACATTCCACAAATCGGATGGCAAGCTTACGGTTTCACAAAATAATCCGGGGGGCAATGCAACGGCAGTTCAGGCCGGGGCTTCGGTCGATGCCGCAGAAGCGGTTATTGCCACGCCACGCGGCGGCCAGTTTGAACTGGTTCTTCCGGATGGAACCAGGGTATGGCTCAATTCTGCCTCCTCCCTGCGTTTTCCGACTGCCTTTAAAGGCAAACAACGGGAAGTGGAGCTTACAGGAGAAGGTTATTTTGAAATTGCGAAGAATTCAAAGATGCCGTTCCTGGTCACGGTCAATCATATGAAGATTAACGTATTGGGCACTCATTTTAATGCCATGGCCTATGCCGACGAAAAGTCGATCAACACCACCCTGTTGGAAGGAGCAGTTATCGTGTCTGAAGGGGATCTGGTGAAACGGCTGCAACCCGGACAGCAGGCATCACTCAAAAGTGCAGAGCACCAGCTTGCTGTAAGCCAGGCGGATCTGCAGAAAACGATTGCCTGGAAAAATGGACTTTTCGAATTCGATAACACGGATCTGCCGGCCATCATGCGCCAGTTGGCCCGGTGGTATGATATAGAAATAATTTATCGGGTAAAGCCAGACAAGACGGCACTGGGCGGGAGTATCAGCAGGAGCCTGAATCTGACCGAAGTGCTCAGCCTGCTGGAAGCGTTTAAGATCAATCATTTTAAAATAGACGGTAAAAAAGTATTTGTGCTCCCCTGAGTTACTGAAAAGCCCCGCCGTAAAGCGGGGCCGGCAGCGCCGGTTGGCCCCGGAGCTGCAATTGGGTAACGGGCACAAATGAATCGAGCTGGATTATTTATTACATCACCCAAACTCTGCAAAGCTATGCAATTAAGGGCTCTTTGCAACCTCACGCTTTTGGAGCGACGGTTGTTAACCAAAACACTGTTGGTAAAAGAATCGGTCATCACCAGTAGGAAAAGATCGGGCCTTGCCAACAGGAAAAGCATATTTCTGGCAATGAAATTAACCGCTTTCTGGCTTCTTGCCATTTGTTTACAGGTAAGCGCCAAAACTTACTCGCAGAGAATCACGCTGTCCGTCCGGAACGTCCCCGTTCAACGGGTGTTCAAGGAGATAACCAGACAGACAGGGGTATCTATCGTGTACAGGGAAGCCAACCTGGAAGGAATGGAGCCGGTCAGCATAAACGTAAAAGATGCTTCCGTTGAAGAAGTGCTGAATGCCTGTCTCAAGGGACAGCGTGTAGAATACCAACTGATCGGGAAAAGCATAGTTATCAAAAAAAACACGCCTGTTCCGGCAGTTTTAAGTGTGGACTCAGCTTTGTCTGCTACTGCTCCGCCAAGAGAAATCAGGGGCGTTGTCCGGACGGTAAACAGTGCCCCCCTGGAAGGCATAACCGTGATAGAAAAAGGCACCCAAAACGCCACCACCACCAAACTGGATGGCAGTTTCCGTTTGAATGTGAGCAGTCCCAATGCCATCCTGATATTCTCCTCCATCGGATTCAAGACTGTGGAAGTAAATACCACGGGCCGCACACAACTTGAGGTGATTCTCGAAGGCGTATCCCAGGAACTCTCCGGCGTGGTGGTGACCGCGCTGGGCATCACCAGGGCAAAACGCTCGCTTGGTTATTCCGTTGAAGAGGTGGGCGGCAAGGAATTTACCCGGGTGCCACAGGAAAATATACTCAACGCCATGTCAGGGAAAGTAGCCGGCGTTACCATCAATCAAACTGGTGGAACGGGTTCATCCGTGAGCATGATCATCCGCGGCGCCACCTCCCTCAGCAGTGATAACCAGCCGCTTTTTGTAGTGGATGGTGTTCCCATTGCCAACACCATGAATAATATCAGCCAGGTGGGTACCGACAACCGCGTGGATTATGGAAATGCATTGTCCAGCATCAACCCCGACGATATCGAAAGTGTTACCATTCTGAAAGGGCCAAGCGCTGCGGCGCTCTATGGATCCAGGGCCGGTAACGGCGTGGTGCTGATCACCTCCAAAACGGGCCGGGGTGCAAAAAAAATGACGGTGACCGTAACTTCCAATACGGTTTTTGACAACCCTTATAAATTTCTCAAATGGCAGACTAAATTCGGACCGGGCCTGTTCTCTGCCATTCCCACGGATGTAAGCGGAAACCTGCTTACCAACCCTTTCGGCAGTCTGATACAGGAGAACAGCGGCTCTACCTATGGAGCCGAACTCGACAGGGGATACAGCGACGTGCAATGGAACAGCCCCGTTGATAACAACGGCAACCAGATCGCTACGCCACTGATCTCTCATAAGAACAATGTCAAAAATTTTGTTCAGACGGGTATCACCAGCACGAACGGCGTGTCCATCGCCAACAACAACGATCAGGTTTCTTACCGGCTTTCTTATGCCAACATGACCAACCAGGGCATCATACCCAATTCCAATTTGTTCCGCAACAGCCTTAACCTGAATACGGGTATTAAAGTCAGCAAGGCCCTCCGCATCAGCACAAACATCGACTTTTCCAGGAATAATTCTGATAACCGTCCTGCTGGTGAAAGAGGAACCAATCCCCTTCAGTGGGCCTATAATGTGGCGCCTAATACGGATATCCGGGATATGAAGAATTACTGGGAACCCGGGCTGGAGGGCATTCAGCAGCGAACTCAGGCCAAGGGAATTTTCAACAATCCTTATTTTCTTGCCAACCAGGTGAGGAACAGTTTTGTCCGCGACCGAATCTATGGCAGCGTAAAAGCCGATTGGCAGATCAGCCCCGCTTTCAGTTTTATGGCGCGCTATTCATTGGATACCTACAATGAAAAAAGAGAGACCCAGATAGCGGAAAGTTATACAGAAGATCCGGGCGGAGCTTATGGACTGATCAACCTGTTCACCTTCGAAAGCAATGCTGATTTTCTGCTGACCTACAAGAAAGAGGTTCATAACTTTAGTTTGTCCGCATCCGTCGGTGGGAATACCAGGTATCAAACGGGCTCTACTGTCAGGAACGCCACTAAGAATGGAACCGGCCTGATTGTTCCGGGAGTCTTTACGATCCAGAACATTCTGCCCGATAACCTGGATTATTCCAGCAGTCTCTACAAGAAAGGAGTGAACAGTGTTTACGGACTGCTCAATATCGGTTATAAGGATATGGCCTATCTGGACATCACGGGTCGCAATGACTGGTCCAGCACTTTACCCAACGCGCAACCTTATTTCTATCCGTCAGCATCACTGAGCCTGTTGGTCAACGAGATCGCAGGGATTAAATCGCGCAAGATCGATATGATCAAATTGAGAGGAGGCGTAGCGCAGGTTGGTAATGACGCTAATCCCTACGAGTTGCAAACGGTGCTGGGCAATGCAGGCACCTGGAGCGGGATACCACGGCTTGCTACTTCCGGCACCCTGCTCAACCCTTATCTCAAACCGGAAATAGCCACTTCTTATGAAGGCGGTGTAGATGTGAATTTGTTTAAAAATCGTCTTCGCTTTTCAGGAACCTATTATGTAGTGGAAAATAAGAATCAGATATTCAGCACCAAAACGCCACCCTCTTCCGGTTATGCTACAAAGAATATCAATGCCGGTCTGCTGCGCAGTGCAGGTATTGAATTGACCTTGGGGGGCACGCCTGTTCAAACTAAAGACTGGAACTGGGACATCAACATCAACTTTACCCGCAGCCGCACCAAGATCATCAAGCTGTCCGACGGTCTTCCTTATTTCACTCTTTGGACGGACGCCCAGGGCGGTGCCTGGACTTATGTGGGCGAAACAATCGGGGATATCTACGATGCGCAGATGGTTACCGTAAAGGATAAGCAATCTCCTTATTTTGGCTATCCGCTGCTGGACAATACCGGTAAATGGCAGTCCATCGACGCGATCAATGCAAAGAACAAGATCGGCAATTTCAATCCCAATTTCATTATGGGCATGCAGTCCAGCCTCACGTATAAGAGCTTTACCCTGAGCTTCACCCTTGACTGGTATGGTGAGGAGAACGGGCAATCTTCCCTCTTTATCAATGGCCTGCTAAACCCGGGCAGCAGAACGGGACAGCAGGAGCGCGATTACCTGGTAGCCAACCAGGATAAAATGATCAAAAGCAGCGGAAATAATTTTCCGCTCGTGGGCGGACCCACACCTCAGTATAACGGATATCCTTTTATCTATGGTCCCTATACACTCCCTTATGGAGGTGTATTTGTGCCGGGTGTAAGAGCTTCCGGTTTTGATGCGCAGGGCAATCCCACGGGGTATATAGAAAATCTGGGCGAGAACATCAACCAACCCAACGGTACGCAGATTCTTCCTTTTGCAGGCGCTACTGCCTGGAGCTTTACCAGGGCCTATATGTTTCCTGCGTCTTATCTAAAGCTTCGTGAAATCACCGTCTCTTATGAATTGCCGGCCAAACTGATCAAAGCAGCCAAATTCCAAAATGCCAGCATTTCGGTCTATAGCAGGAATATCATTCTCTGGACTGCGGCCAAGATCAATATAGATCCTGAAAATGCTTTTCAGCCTTCTACCGATATACAGGGTTCCGGCACACAGTTCAAACAGGGAATAGAAAGATATAACGTCAATCCATGGGTAATTCCTGTGGGTATTAAATTGAATATCGTGTTTTAAGCAAACTCAAATAGGATATCATGAAGACTACATTGAAAATATATTTGCTGCTGCTGATCCTGTTCGCGGGTGTGTTCAGCTCATGCAAAAAAAACCTGGAAAAGCTCAATCAGAATCCGAACGGGGCGGATCCTTCCACCACCAATCCAAACCTGGTGCTCTCCACCGTGCTGACCAGCTCGGGCCAGGAATGGGTAACACTCGGGTTTGGCGATGTCGCAGGTATTACGACTGGAGCGGGGACTATAGCTGGACGCCCATCTATGATATCCTGCGGAATAACAAATATGTCTACGACCGGTCGGTGACCCTGAACTATGATCTCCAAAAGGGCATCAGCCTGACCATGAAGTCTTTTTTATTCGGACTCATCACTGATTTATGGGGAGATGCACCTTATAGCCATGCCCTGGAAGGGGATCAGGGCGGTGAGGAAAATGCCTTACCCGCTTTCGATGCGCAGAAAGACATTTACACGGGTATTCTGGCCGATCTCGAAACAGCTAATACCCTGCTTTCGAAAAATAAATCCGATTACAACAGCAGTGTAGATGGGGTTGATGTTTTTTTCGGAGGCGATCCCGCTAAATGGAGGAAGTTCACCAACTCCATAGCGCTTCGTTATTTTATGCGTCTTTCAGACAAGATGCCCGATGTAGCTAAGGCCGGTATAGAAAAAATAATAGCCGATCCGGCCACGTATCCGATCATCACCGATCCTTCAGACGATGCTACGATGGGTTATGCAGGGAACAGTTCCGCTGATTCCTGGCCCACCAATGTGAATTACAATGCAGACAGCGGCAGCTACCGCGTGATCAAAATGTGTTCGACCCTGGTCAAGACCATGGATCATCTGAATGATCCCCGCCTGGGGGTTTGGGCTAACAAAGTGCAGATCTTCCTGGATGTGGATGCAGCCTTTCCACCCAATACGGACAAGATTGTAGATACCGTAGTCAACGGTGAGGCCAGAAAAGTACGTTATATTTCGAACGATGTGCTGGCGGGCAAGGGCCTTACGCTGAATGATATTGACCAGAACGTAAATTATGTCGGTCTGCCACCGGCTATTGTGGGTGGCCCTGTGTATAACATCAGTAATGATCCCGCCCAGGCTTCGCATAATCCCCATGTATCCTGGTTAAACGATATATATACGAATGCCAAAGGCCCGCTTTTATTGGCGAGACTCATGTCGGCGGCGGAAGTACATTTCATTCTTGCGGAAGCAGCGATGAAAGGTTGGGCTGCCGGTGATGCGCAAACGGAGTATAACGCCGCCATTCAGTCGTCATTTACCGCATGGGGCATTAGCGGCGCTTACAATGCTTACATTGCTCAGCCTGCCGTGGCCTATGCCGGAACGGAAGAGCAGTTGATTACCCAGAAATGGATAGCTTCCTGGACCGCCGCTACGGAATCCTGGTTCGATTTCAGAAGAACGGGTTATCCCGCATTGACCTCAGGACCCATTGCCAAGGGACCGGTTCTGCCCGTAAGGTTATATTATATGCTTGACGAACGCAATCTCAATGCAGCCAATACCATGGCCGCGGAAAATAACCTGGAAACGACCACCTATTCAGGATATGGAGCCGATGCAACGAACGGGTTTAAGAACAGCGCCTGGTCCAAACCCTGGATCAGCCAGGGAACTGGCAAGCCCTGGTAAATAAGCAATAGCGAATCATGCGTCCTTATGCAGAGAACAAACCAACAGAACATATGTTTCAAATGAAAAATACTGTACTTGCCAGTTTATGCCTGATCCTCCTTATTGTTTTCCCGGCCGCAAATACGGTAACCGCCCAGGATCTTAAAGCCGGCGCCGCAGTTCGCATACTCACGCCAGACCCCCTGTTGCCGGTATCCGGTGGCATTGGTATGCCCAGAGCCGCTACCCAAAAAAAAGGAGACCTTTATGCCAGGGTGCTGGTGCTGGAAAATGGAAACACGCGTTTCGCGATCGTGGGGATTGATAATCTCGGCTGGTCCTCCATATTGGGCGACCGGTCACGTGCTCTTATAAAAGGGATCCCACCGGAAAATGTCCTGATCGGCGCTACGCACACCCATAGTGCTCCCGATGCCTATGCTTTCCCCGATGAGACCGGGAAAACGGGTGCCGATTTGAAATACCTAGACTGGTGTACGCGACAGATCGCTGATGCCGTAAATGAAGCGGTGAAAAACCTGGCGCCCGCCGCGCTCAAAATAGCCGTGGGAGAGGCCAAAGGAAAGATCGCCTATAACTATTATGCCGACAAATTATACGATCCCCGCTGCGGGGTGATACAAGCCATTGCTACAACGGGCAGCCGGAAAGGGCAGGTGATTGCCACCCTGGTCAACTATGCCATTCATCCGGAGGTGATCGGATCCGGCCGGGGAATTCTAAGCCCCGACCTCTGCGGTCCGCTCTATGCCCGGATCGAATCCAAAGCGGGAGGTATTGCGCTGTTCATGAATAGCGCACAGGGTGGAATGGTTACGGCAGATAACCGGCGGGAGAACGGAAAAGAAGCCAATGACTATGAAGAATGCACCCGGATTGGGGAACTGCTGGCGGATGAAGCCCTGCGAATAATTGCAGATGCTCCCCTTCAAAATGATCCCGCACTTTATTGTGGGTCCCGCATGATCCGTTTTCCGATAGAGAATCCCACCATGAGATATATTCTCGCCCATAGCCCTTTGAAAAGTCCGATGGCCAGCAAGGATTCGATCTGGACAAGGATCAACCTGCTGGATATCGGAACCGCGCAGGTGCTCACGGTGCCGGGTGAAGCCTTACCCAATATCGGCTATTATGTAAAGCGCCATATGCATACCAAACAACCCTTTCTTTTCGGACTTACCAACGATGCTTTTGGGTACATGCTGACAAAGGTGGATTTCATGAGCTTTAAACGATACGAATATGTCAGCAACACCAGTCTGGGCGAAATGACCGGTGAAATTTATATTGACCAGGCGCTTAAGCTGGTTGCAGACAGTCCCGCCGCAACAGGCGCGGAGAAATAAAAAAAATTATTCATTCAAACATTAATATACTCATGAAGAAAATGCTCTTAAGGCTGGCCGCTGCTCTTGCCCCGAAAAACCGTTACCAGGTTCGATTGTCCTTTGCCGCCATCCTGATCCTCGTTTTTCAGACCCTCTTTGCACAGCCTTCACAATATACGCCTGAACAGGCGCGGACTT
>CAJDUL010000245.1_pt1 | contig 11417 bp, 13 predicted proteins | sample 7390691 | NCBI WGS metagenome assembly CAJDUL01 (sample SAMEA7055677, study PRJEB34461) | soil metagenome | biome: terrestrial ecosystem; feature: Peninsula; material: soil | place: Antarctica | collected 2016
TGCGTGGACCGTCGCGGCCATGCTGGTGTTCCTGAATCTCAAACTGGTGATTGAGGAAGGAACGGATTTTTTCAGCAATCCCGGAAACGGGGTATGGAAAGTTGTACTTTCCATTGTTGCACTGGCGGCCCTTTCCCTGCTGTTATATGTATTCCTTCATCCCTGGACGGGGAAACCGCCACAAACAGAAATCGCCATGCACGGAAAAAGTCCCGCCATCGTTAAACTGGAGATTCCCAAATTTAAAAAGATTGCGATTGCCCTTGATTTCAGCAGAAACGATGAAAAGTTGCTGGCTTTTGCCATCGGTCAGGGTGGCAGCGACAGCGAGTATGTGCTGATCCATATTGTGGAAAGCGCTTCTGCCCGCATGCTCGGGAAACAAAGTGACGACCTGGAAACCCGCAACGACCAGGAAAGGCTGGATGCCTATCAGCAAAGTCTCGAAGAAAAAAATTACAGGTCCGTAACCCGCCTGGGCTATATCCGGCGAAGCCGTGAAATTGTTCGTATAGTAAAAGAAGAAGCCGCGGAAATGCTGGTGATCGGCGCCCACGGTCACACCGGACTCAAGGATTTTATTTACGGAGAAACCGTAAATACCGTCAGGCATGATTTAAAAATACCGGTGCTCATCGTAAACTTATAACAGCTCCGGCGCTCCCCGGATGGCTTTGTGGATTGACCCATTTCATGTAGGTTTGCTGACTTTTGAAATAAAAATTCGTTCTCATGCCAACAAAAATTAAAGTTGCCCATCCGGTTGTGGAACTCGATGGAGACGAGATGACCCGGATCATCTGGAAGTTCATTAAAGACAAATTGATTTTACCTTATGTGGAGCTGGATATTAAATATTATGATCTGGGTATTGAATCGAGAGACAGGACACACGATCAGGTTACGATCGATGCCGCGCACGCCATTGCAAAATATGGCGTGGGTATTAAATGTGCCACCATTACGCCCGATGAAACCCGCGTAAAGGAATTCAAGTTGAAACAAATGTGGAAGAGTCCGAACGGAACGATCCGGAATATCCTGGACGGAACCGTTTTCCGGGAACCCATTGTGATGAAAAACATTCCCCGTCTGGTCCCTAACTGGACCGCTCCCATCATCGTGGGAAGGCATGCCTTTGGTGATCAGTACCGCGCCACGGACACGGTGATCAAAGGAAAGGGAAAACTCACCATGACTTTCACACCCGCAGACGGCAGCGAGCCTCAGGTGTTTGAAGTATATGATTTTAAAGGAGACGGCGTGGCCCTGTCCATGTACAATACCGACGAAAGCATCCAGGGATTTGCCAGAAGCTGCTTCAACATGGCGCTCAGCAAGAAATGGCCGCTGTACCTGTCTACCAAAAATACCATCCTGAAAAAATACGACGGCAGGTTTAAGGATATTTTTGAGGAGATCTTTGAAAAGGAATTTAAATCTGCTTTCCGGGAAGCCGGGATTACTTATGAACACCGGTTAATTGACGATATGGTGGCCAGCGCCCTGAAATGGCACGGAAACTTCGTCTGGGCCTGTAAAAATTATGACGGCGATGTGCAAAGCGATACGGTGGCTCAGGGATTTGGTTCACTGGGATTAATGACTTCTGTGCTGGTGACTCCAAACGGGATGATACTGGAAGCGGAAGCCGCCCATGGAACGGTGACCAGGCATTTCCGTGATCACCAGAACAATAAACCAACATCTACCAATCCGATTGCCTCCATCTTTGCCTGGACACGAGGTCTGGCTTTCAGGGGAAAGCTGGACAAAAACCCGGAACTGATTCATTTCTGTGAAATCTTAGAAAAGGTTTGTATAGAAACCGTGGAGGGCGGGAAAATGACCAAGGACCTTGCAGTCTGCCTCTACGGCCCGAAAGTAAAACATGGTGAACATTATTTGTACACGGAAGAATTTCTGGATGCCATCGAGGAACTCCTCAGGACCAAAACCAAAAGCTGACAAATAGAAAGTTAAAGGCCATCCTGGTTATAATACCGGGATGGCCTTTAACATGCTTGCCAATATGAAAAAAAGCTTATTTTTTCACAGAATCAACTTTGGCTTTCAGGCTGTCTTTAGCGGCGCTTGCAGTTGAATCAATAGCTGTTTTAGCTGAATCAGCTGTTGCGTTTATGCTGGAAGAAGCAGAGTCAGCAGCCGCTTTAGTATCTGAACTGGCAGAACTGTTACAGGCTGCAAATGAGCCAATTGCTAATACAACCAAAAGTTTTTTCATTGTAATGTGTTTTTGTGAATGATTTTAGGTTAATACCTATATCCGGAAAAAGTAACCTGACCGGGAGAGAAAAAAAAAATTTTATAAATATAGTTGATAATCAATATGTTATTTCGAGGAATCCAGACCCTGTTTTGCAGGGAGCCTATATATTTTAACAGCGATTTTCTTTTTTAAATTTTCTGCCGGGCAATGGGTTACGAATCTTTACTTTCAGTATTAAAATATGCAACTGCGTGACTACGGACAGTATTGAGCAAGGGCTATTGAAAGGGCTTGCCCAGCATGAGCATAAAGCCATTGAAACCATTTATAGGAACCATTACAGCATGGTCCAGAGCCTGATTATCAATAACAGCGGAACTTCAGATGATGCCAAGGACATTTTTCAGGAAGCTTTGGTTGTTTTATATGAGAAAGCGACGTCCGGAAGCTTTGAACTGCATGCCCAGCTAAAGACCTATATCTATGCCGTTTGCCGGCGTCTCTGGTTGAAAAAGTTGCAGTTAAATAAGAGATTTTCAGGTGATCTGGCCAATGCCGAGGAAACCATCAGCCTATCCGAGGATATAACCATATACGAGCACAGGAATATAGATTTTGAGTTGATGGAAACGGCCCTTCAGCACCTGGGAGAACCCTGTAAGGCATTACTGGAATCGTATTACCTGCAGAAAAAAAATATGTCGGAAATCGCGATGGAATTTGGTTATACCAATGCCGATAATGCGAAAAACCAGAAATACAAATGCCTGATGCGGTTGAAAAAAATCTTCTTCAGTCAATATAAAAAACCTTAATCCGAAACAGATGGAAGAGCTGAATATGCTGGAATCAATTGAAAGATACATTCGCGGGGAAATGCTTCCCGAGGAAAGGGTATTTTTTGAAGAACTCAGGAAAAATAATCAGGAGATTGACCAGATGGTGGTGGAGCATACCGTTTTTCTGCACCAGATGGAAAAGTATGGCAACCGGAAAAACCTGAGATCCACCCTTCAGGACGTGCATAATGTCCTCTTTGAATCCGGACAGATCAGGCAATCGAAGGAAACCAGGGTAGTCAGGCTCTGGCTGAAATACCGGAAAGTGGTTGTAGTTGCCGCCTCCATAGCCGGCATCACGGCGCTGTGCATGACCGCCATTGCCATTTCGGTTTCATCCAAAACAGCCAGCAAATCCATCGAGGTACTCAACAGGAAGATTTCGATCCTGGATCAAAAGCAAAATTCCCTCAACGCCAAACTCAAAGAAACACCACCAAAAGTTCCGCTGGAAGCCGAATTTAAATTGGGTGGCACCGGATTCATGATCGATACCAGGGGATATATCGTAACCAACGCCCATGTTGTGAATAGTGCATCCTTGGTGATCGTGCAGAATAATAAGGGACAGGAGTTTAAAACAAAGATCATTTATATAAACCCCGATCTGGACATTGCCTTTCTGAAGATCATGGACAGTGATTTCAAAGCGCCTCCCGTAATTCCCTATGGAATTAATAAAAGCAATCTCGAACTGGGAGAAGCTATTTTCACGCTGGGATATCCCCGTGATGAAATTGTTTACGGCGAAGGTTATCTGAGCGCAAAAACCGGTTATCGCGGGGATACGCTGGCCTGCCAGATATCTGTAGCAGCCAACCCCGGAAACAGTGGCGGACCCGTTCTGGACAAAAACGGTGATGTGATCGGCATACTCAGCAACCGCCAGGTACAGGCCCAGGGCGCCGTTTTCGCCATCCGCTCCAAATATATACTGTCTGCTCTCGAAGAAGTTAAATCGGATACCTCTTATACAGGCATCCATCTCCCTCAGACCTCAATGGTTAAGAATATGGACCGCATTCAGCAGATCAAAAAGATTCAGGAATGCATTTATATGGTGAAGAGTTACTGAATTGACGGTTGACGATGGCCAGTGGAAGAATTGTCCATGGTCAACTGTCAATTCTCTCCGGGTACACCCCCTCCCCAATCAGCTTATTCAGGCTTTCCTTAACCCCCGGTGCGTCTTCCTTGTATGTTACGCCAAACCAGCTGGAAGCAGTCGGTATGATTTTGATTTGTCCCTTACTCTCCTTTATGAACCGGTCGCCAATAATGGGAATGAAAAACTCGGCTTTTGGATCCTGTCCCTCAGCAGAAAGAAACTCAGCAAAGATCTTTTCAATAAATTCAAAAACCGACGGGTCAAAACACCAGAAATTCATGGAGACTTTGGCGTCATCGGGAACAATAAAGGTTTTACCATTTTCTTCATAGGTGATTTTTCCCTGTTCATTCCGGTAAATTTTGGTTCTTTCGTGAATGGAAACAAGATTATTGTTTTCATCCACAGCACAAACCCCCCGGCTTACGGATCCATTTTCCGAGAGGGTCTTTGCCAGGTCGTACCCGATGATGCTGTAACAGGTCTTACTGCAACCCGAGATCAGGAAACCGTGCGCCTTTTCAAAAGCATCTCTTCCATAAAAATCATCCGCATTGATAACGGCAAACGGATCGGAAACGGCGTCTTGAGCGCAAAGCACGGCGTGCGCCGTTCCCCAGGGTTTGGCGCGCCCGGCGGGGGGCTGATAGCCATTCAGGAAATCGGTCATTTCCTGAAAAACGTAGTCAGTTTCCACTTTGCCTTTCAGCTTTGGTTCAAAAATATTTTTGAAATCTTCGGCAAATTCCTTCCGGATGATAAACACAATTTTCTTAAATCCGCTCCTGATGGCATCATAAATAGAATAATCCATGATGGTTTCGCCCGAAGGGCCAAAGGATTGAACCTGTTTCATGCTCCCATACCGGGAAGCCATTCCTGCTGCAAGGATCACTAAAGTTGGTTTCATCCGCTATATTTTAATTTTGACTTTTTACTTTTCAATCGCCTCTAACCGCACAAGTTTTAACCGCGTGGTTCAATTACGTTAATTTTATCGCGCTGCGAAAATAAATAATAATGGGAAACCAGGATAAGATTTATCAATATGGAGCGGATCCAACCATTAATCCGGGGGATATAACATTCGACCCCCTACTGCTTCCGCAGTCCGGGAGAAACGCATTGGAGGTTACCGTATTGCGCCTGGATAAAATACATCCGGAAATTTCGGGTAACAAATGGTTCAAATTAAAATATTATCTGGAAGCCGCCAAACTCCGGAAAAAGGACAGACTGATCAGTTTCGGGGGACCCTATTCGAATCACCTCGTTGCCCTGGCCTGTGCCGCGCGGGCGCAGGGATTTTCCTCCACGGGATTTATCAGGGGAGAGAAACCCGCCGTGTTCTCCGCTTCCCTTTTTACCGCCATGAAATACGGTATGGATCTCGAGTTTTTGCCCCGCGGCGTTTACAGCCTGAAAGAAGATCACGTCTTTTTATCTGAACTCCAATCCAGATATCCGGGGGCGCTGATTATTCCGGAAGGCGGTTGCGGGGAACCCGGCATCCGGGGTGCCGGAGAAATACTCACGCCTGCGGTCGATGATTATTCCCATATCTGTTGTGCAGTGGGAACAGGCACGACCATCACCGGGCTGCTTAAAGCCGCGAGGCCGTATCAAAAAATGATCGGCATCCCGGTTTTGAAAGGAACACAGGGGATTGAACCTTTACGGGCTGAATGGATCACGGATAAGGAAAAAGAAAACAGGCTTGTGCTTTTTCACGAATACCATTTTGGCGGATATGCAAAAAAAACACCCGCGCTGCTGGATTTTATGAACAGTCTGTTTGCAAGATCCGGCATTCCGACAGATTTTGTTTATACCGGTAAGCTCTTTTATGCCATTGCGGATCTGGCTTTCAAAAATTATTTTCCAAAGGGCAGCAGCGTGCTGATTCTTCAATCCGGCGGGCTTCAGGGAAACCTTTCCCTGCCCGGGGATGCGCTACACTTTTAATCGGGCGAAAAGCCCGCTTCCCTTATCTTTGTCCGGTACTTGTAAGATTAAAGACACCGGTCGTGTTATGCGTTTTCTCCTTGCACCGTTTTTACTGTCCCTATTTATCCTGACCGGTGCAAAGGCACAGGAAACACTCCCCGGTTTTACGGTTTCACAAAAAACCAATGGAAAGGTGGTCGTCAGCTGGCGGAATGCCTATCCTGCCATCAATCAAATCAGTATACAGCGGTCAACCGACAGCCTGCACAATTTCTCCACCCTGATCACCGTCCCGGATCCGCATACCCCTGAAAATGGGTTTGTGGACGGCAAAGCGCAGGGAAAGCGTTTTTATTACCGCATTTTTATACTCTTCGGAAACAGCCGGTATATGTTCACCAAATCCAAAAGGGCCATTCCCGAAGCGGAAGTGAAAGCGAAACCACCGGAAACAAAACCCAAACCCCAGGAAGCACCTGTCGTATCGAAAGGCAAACAATCCCGCGAAAAAACAAAACGGTTCAGGAGCAGATCAGAATTCCTTCGGAATAAAAAGTTTATTTTTTTCCCTGAGTTTGCCGTCTTATATCAAAAACACCGTCTCCGAAAGTGGAAACGGTCCCGGTGAAAGTGGGAATATTCCCGGAAAAACCTGTTGTAATTCTGGAGAAACCCGAAGCGCCCATAGAAGAAGATCTCAATATTCCTAAAATAGACAATTCCCGCATCTTTTATCTGCAGGATAATGGGAACCTTAAAAAGCCGGAAGTAAGCAGCCTGTCCAAACTGAAAACGCCGGCCATCGAAGTGGAAAAAATCCTGTTTGTTAAACGGCGCGATTCGGTGATCATGCTGCTCCCCGGTAACCATGTTCGCAGATTCAGCGATTCCCTTTTAAAACAAACCAAAGACACGTTATGGTTTGTGAATGCCGATACCCTGATGATCAAACCATTTGTGGCGCCACCTGAAGAAATAAGGGACATTTACAAAATTTCGGCTTATGTGTTCACCGCCAAAGACGGGAACGTGAACATTTCCCTGCCAGACTTTTCGAAAAAGAAATATTCCGTGCAATTTTTTGAGGAAGACCACACGCCACTCCTGGAAATAAAAAACATCAACAACCGTATGCTGATCATTGATAAGACCAACTTTATGCATTCCGGCTGGTTCCGTTTTGAATTATATGAAGACGGCAAACTCAGGGAAAAAAATAAACTTTTTATTCCGAAGGAATTCTGATCTGCTCCTGAACCGTTTTGTTTTTTGTGGGATGCCAGGATATAAGTGTCACTTGAAATACGGCCTCAAAATTCATTTTCAGCGCGGCTTTCACTGCTTCAACGTCTGCGACTGCTCCTAATTCTTTTGCCAGTGAACTGACCTGTTTATTGCGAATGCCGCATGGTATGATGCCGTCAAAATAACTCAGATCCGTATTGACGTTGAACGCAAATCCATGCATGGTGATCCATCGGCTGCACCGTACACCCAGCGCGGCGATCTTTCTTTCTTTACCGGCCACACCCGGTGCTATCCACACGCCTGTCTCGCCCTTTGACCTTTCACCCAGGATGCCGTAACCGGCGAGCGTCCGGATAATCACTTCCTCCAGGTTACGGAGGTATTTGCCAATGTCGGTTCCGAATTTCTCCAGATCAAAAATCGGATAGCCGACAATCTGACCGGGACCGTGGAAAGTAATGTCACCTCCCCGGTTGGTATGAAAGAAACGGATGCCGCGGGCATTCATTTCAGATTGATTCAGCAAAACATTTTCTTCATGTCCGCTTTTTCCCAGCGTATATACCGGCGGATGTTCCACAAACAACAGGTAATTGATGGTTGAAGGATTGTCCGAACCGGTTTCCCCGGACCTGATCCGGGTTTTAACCTGAACGTTTTCCTGCAGCAGGGATTCCTGGTAATCCCAGGCATCTGCATAAGCCATCCTGCCAAGATCCCTGAAAAAAACGTTCTCTGTACTCATGTCAACGGCAAATTTACGAAAACAGTTAACGCAAAGCTATTCCATGTCAACGGCCAAGTCTGTACTTTTGCCTTCATGAGCAGTAAATCAAATGTTTCCGGAGAGGAAACGGACGAAACCCCCGTTTCCGAAGAAATGACGGAATCTTCGGATGTATTGTATGAACGAATCAACCTGGTGGTGGACAGGGGCCAGGAACCCATGCGACTCGATAAATTCCTGACTGCCCGGATAGAGCACATTTCAAGGAATAAGGTGCAACAGGCTATTGACGGGGCACGGGTGTTGGTGAATGATAAAACCGCTTCATCTAACTATAAAATCCGGGCCGGGGATAACATCATCTGTTATTCCGAGAAACTGGTTATCGGGGAAGAAATCATTCCCGAAAAAATGCCGCTGAATATATTTTACGAGGATGCAGAAGTTTTGATCATCAACAAACCGGCAGGGCTGGTGGTTCATCCGGCATCGGGTAATTATAGCGGAACCCTAATCAACGGTGTGGCTTACTACCTGCGGGAAAAAAACAAATCCATTTCGGAAGATACCCTGCCCCGTTTCGGGCTCGTTCACCGGATAGATAAAAACACAAGCGGGCTGCTGGTGCTGGCCAAAACGACCCACGCCGTCAGCTTTCTGGCCAAGCAGTTTTTTGATCATACCGTAAAGCGTCAGTACATCGCTTTGGTTTGGGGCGATCTGGCCAATGACCAGGGCACCATCGTTGCCCATGTGGGCCGTCATCAGCGTTTTCGCAAACAATTTGAGGCTTATCCGGATGGCGAGCATGGCAAAGAAGCCGTTACCCACTACCGGGTGATCGAACGGTTTGGATATGTGACGCTGGTGGAATGTGTGTTGGAAACCGGACGCACACACCAGATCCGCGTGCACATGAAATCCATTGGTCACCCCTTATTTAATGATGATACCTACGGCGGAGATAAAATTGTGAAAGGAACGGTCTTCACAAAATACAAACAGTTTGTAGAAAATTGTTTTACCATCTGCAAGCGCCAGGCACTTCATGCAAAAACGCTCGGATTCATTCATCCTGCAACCCGGGAAGAAAAACTATTGGTGAGTGAACTTCCTTCCGATATGCAGCAGGTAATTGAAAAATGGAGGAGTTATACGGAGACCACACGGAAATAGGGACAAGGAGCAGAATAAAGAAAATCCCACCGGTATGGTCCGTTTTTTAAATTTTCATTCAAACCTCATTTTATAGTCTACGGTTACTTTGCCTTTTGAGATATCATCCAGTTTACCACGGAGTAATTTACGTTTGAGGGGTTTGAGGTAATCGATAAAGAGTTTCCCCTCAATATGATCGTATTCGTGCAGGATAACCCGGGCAGAAATTCCGTTATAGGTTTTAGTATGATGTTGAAAGAGTTCATCTTCATATTCCAGGGTCACTTCCTCATTCCGGATGATTTCTTCCCGGATCTTGGGGATGCTCAGGCAACCCTCGGAATAGGACCAGGGCTCCCCGTTTAACTTTTGTATTTTGGCATTGATAAATACCTGTTTGATACCCGGACCATCAGGGTATTTATCTTTTTCGTCTTCGTCCAGGTTGTTGAAGATCTGGGTGCTGTCCACGATAAAAAGGCGGATGGGTTTATTGACCTGGGGCGCCGCCAGTCCAACCCCGCTGCTTTCATACATGGTTTCCCACATATCTTCGATCAGTGTGGGCAGGCCGGGATAATCTGAAGTAATTTCCTGGCCGCGGGTTCTCAATACCTGTGCGCCGTAGGCAATTATCGGTAAAATCATGGGCAAATTTAACAAAATTGGAGGATTTGGCGCCATCAAAGGGATGACGGATGACGGTTCAGCAAATACTCCTGCAGCATCATCGTCGCGGCCACCTGATCCACGGTTCCCTTTTCTCTTCGTTTACTTTTTTTCAGGCCCATGGTCAACATGGCGCGGGATGCCATAACCGAAGTATACCGCTCATCCACAGGAAGAACGGGTATTTCCGGAAATTTTCCTTTCAGAATGCCGATGATGCGCTGAACATGGGGTGTTGTATCCGTTGGGCTGTCATCCAGGTTCTTCGGATCACCGATCAGTATCAGCTCAACGGATTCCTTAGCCAGATAATCCGTTAAAAAAGTAAAAATCCGGGCAGAATCAATAGTCGTAAGGGCGGTGGCTATGATCTTCAGCGGGTCCGTTACGGCGATGCCGGTTCTTTTCAATCCGTAATCTATGGCCAGTATGCGCGGCATAAAATCAGTGTTTATGCGTGATGATATCGGCAATCACAAACAGGGCAAACATTACGCTGGCGATGCCGTTGGCAGTCATGAAAGCCAGGTTCACCCTGCTCAGGTCCTGCGGTTTTACAATGGCGTGCTGGTAAACAAGCATACCGGTAAACAACAACATGCCGAGCCAGTACCAATATCCAAAATCACCCTGAAGGCCGGCGGCGAGCACGAACAGCGCACTGACCACGTGCAGCAGGCTGGAAATAAAAAGTGCATTCTTCTTCCCCAGGGAAGCAGGAATTGAATATAGATGCTGGGTTTTATCAAATTCTTCATCCTGCAACGCATAAATGATATCGAAACCGCTCACCCAGCAAATAACCGCGCCGGAAAATAATAATGGGAGAATGGCGAAATGTCCCGTAACCGCCAGAAATGCCCCGATCGGCGCCAGGGATAATCCTACCCCCAGCACGAGGTGGCAAAGAGCCGTGAACCGTTTGGTGTAACTGTAAAATAAGATCACAAAAAGGGCAACAGGAGACAGAAAAAAACAAAGCGGGTTGATGAACCAGCAGGCGAGCATGAACAACAAACAACAGACGATCACAAATCGCAGAACGCTGCCGGCGGCTAAAATGCCTTTGGGGATTTCGCGGATGGCCGTTCTGGGATTTTGCGCATCGAAATGGCGGTCCAGAAACCTGTTGAACGCCATAGCCGCACTCCGGGCAGTGATCATGCAAAACAATACCAGGATAAATTTTAGCAGCAGCACGAAAAAGGAAAGCGGCCCTGCATCTGGAAACTGCTCCTGGTGATAGATCCCCAGAAAGAATCCAATCATCGCAAAGGGCAGCGCAAATAAGGTGTGCGAGAATTTAATGAGACTGAGATAATTTTTTACCGTTGTCATGGAGTGAATAAATTAGATTAAAATAAAGAGATGAGGTAGTGTGATAATGTGCTGAGGGTCTGTAAAATGAACTGTGTCAAAGAATAATTTTGATCAAGATTAAAAGAAGCGGCGACGGCTCCATTCAAAGAGCAAGGCGCCGCTTCTTTTTTT
>CAJDUL010000024.1_pt1 | contig 11389 bp, 10 predicted proteins | sample 7390691 | NCBI WGS metagenome assembly CAJDUL01 (sample SAMEA7055677, study PRJEB34461) | soil metagenome | biome: terrestrial ecosystem; feature: Peninsula; material: soil | place: Antarctica | collected 2016
ACCATTGACAACAAAAAACGCTCAGTATAAAAACAAGCACTATGAACCTCTTCGACGTATACCCCATCAACAACATCACCATCACCCGGGCAAAGGGTTCCTATCTCTGGGACGATGCGGGACAGCAGTATCTGGACATGTATGGCGGACATGCCGTGATTTCCATCGGGCACACCCATCCGCATTTCGTATCGCGCATCACCCATCAGCTGAACCAGGTGGCGTTTTATTCAAATTCCGTGAATATTCCCCTGCAGAAGGAACTGGCCGCCAAACTGGGGCAGGTTTCCGGAAAAGAAGATTATCAGTTGTTCCTGTGTAATTCCGGGGCCGAGGCCAATGAAAATGCGCTGAAGCTGGCCTCATTCCACAATGGAAGAAAAAAAATAGTCGCCTTTAAAAAATCTTTTCACGGAAGAACTTCCCTGGCTGTAGCGGTAACCGATAATCCGGCCATCCAGGCGCCGGTGAACCAAACGGACAATGTGGTATTTCTTCCGTTCAATGACGAAGGGGCAATCCAGGAATATTTTACAAAATACGGTAAGGAAACAGCCGCCGTGATCATAGAGGGCATTCAGGGCGTGGGCGGCATCAATGTGGCCACCCATTCTTTTCTGCAACTGATCCGCTCCTTGTGTACCGAACACCAGGCCGTTTTTATTGCAGACAGCGTGCAATGCGGATACGGAAGAACGGGAAAATTTTTCTCCCATGATTTCGCGGCCGTCAATGCCGATATCTATAGCATGGCCAAGGGAATGGGAAATGGATTCCCGGTTGGAGGTATTTTGATTTCTCCCGAATTCAAATCCAGGCATGGTATGCTGGGTACTACCTTCGGCGGCAACCACCTGGCCTGTGCCGCGGCGCTGGCCGTGCTCGAAGTAATGGAAGAAGAAAAACTCATGGAAAATGCAACGGTCACCGGCGATTTTCTGATGAATGAACTGAATAAAACGGAAGGATTGCAAAATGTTCGCGGTAAGGGCCTGATGATCGGCTTCGACGTGGAAGGAGAACTAAAGGACCTGCGTAAAAATCTGCTGTACAATCAAAAGGTATTTACGGGTGAAGCAAAACCAAATGTGATCCGTTTGCTGCCTTCGCTGGCCCTGAGAAAAAAAGAAGCCGGAGAATTCCTGGAATCATTAACGGATGAGATCAGCCATTTGACCTCATCACCAAATCTCGTTAGTCAGGCATGAAAAATTTCATCTCCATCGCCGATGTGTCAGACCTCGACAAGCTGATCAGCAAGGCGCTTTATTACAAAGCGAATCCTTTTGCGGATAAAACCCTCGGGGAAAATAAGCGCATTGGCCTCCTGTTCCTCAATCCGAGCCTGCGGACACGGCTGAGCACCCAGGTGGCCGCCCGTCAACTGGGGCTGGAACCGATCGTATTCAATGTGGACAAGGAAGGGTGGGCGCTGGAGTTTGAAGAAGAGGCTATCATGAGCGGAAGTACTGTGGAACACATCAAAGATGCGGCGCCTGTGCTGGGAAAATATTTTGATATTCTGTGTATCCGTACGTTCCCTTCCCTGAAAAACCGGGAAGACGATTACAGTGAATTATACATCCGGCAATTCGTAAAATATTCGGGTATCCCGGTGGTCAGCCTGGAAAGTGCAACCCTCCACCCGCTGCAGAGCCTTACAGATATCATTACCATCACGGAGTCGATGCAATCCGCGCCCCTGATTAAAAAGCCTAAAATTGTACTCACCTGGGCGCCGCATGTAAAACCGCTGCCCCAATGTGTTGCTAATAGTTTTTCCCAATGGGTCAACGCCTGGGGTAAATCCGATTTTGTGATCACGCACCCCGAGGATTACGAACTGGATCCGGTATTTACACAGGGGGCCCGGATTACCCACGATCAGAAGGAAGCCTTAAAGGACGCTGACTTTGTATATGTAAAAAACTGGAGCACCTATAACGACTATGGTAAAATTTATACCAATGATCCCGAATGGATGCTCACCAGCGATAAATTAAAATTTAGCAACCGGGCCAAAGTGATGCACTGCCTGCCCGTTCGGCGCAATGTGGAACTGAGTGACGAAATACTGGACGGCCCGAACAGCATCGTTACCCGTCAGGCCGGCAACCGGGTTTGGGCGGCCCAGGCCGTATTAAGTAAAATCCTTCAATCTCCATTTTAACCCATGGAAGACCTGTACGTTATCAAGATCGGGGGAAATATCATTGACGAAGAGCCCATGCTTTCTTCTTTTCTAAAAAAATTTGCATCGGTAAACGGCAAAAAGATCCTTGTTCATGGTGGCGGAAAAATGGCCACCCGCATGGCGGAGAAAATGGGGATTCCGCAGCAACTGGTAGACGGCCGCCGGGTTACGGACGAAGAAACTTTGAAGATCGTAATCATGGTCTATGCCGGCTACATCAATAAAAATATCGTTGCCCGGCTGCAGTCCCATCAATGCCATGCTACCGGCATCTGCGGCGCAGACGGCAACAGCGTACTGGCCCACAGGCGGATCAGCACGGGAACAGATTACGGGCTTGCCGGAGATATAGATTCAGTGAATGAAAAATGGCTGAAAAGCCTGTTGGATCAGGGCCTGGCCATCGTTATGGCACCCATTACCCATAATGGTCTGGGTCAATTGCTAAACACGAATGCAGATACCATGGCGCAGGAAATAGCCAAAGCCATGAGTAAATCATTCCAGGTGAAGCTGATCTATAGCTTTGAAAAAGCCGGTGTGCTGATGGATGTGGAAGATGAGCAATCGGTGATCAGTTCATTAAACCCGGCAACCTACCTGGAATTGAAAGAATCAAAAAAAATATTTGCAGGCATGATCCCCAAACTGGATAATGCTTTTACGGCCATCCGCCAGGGCGTAAAAAAAGTAATTATCGGAAAGGGAGAAGACCTTGAAAATCTATTGACCGGGAAATCCGGAACAACCATCAGCCATGAGTAATTTGTCTATTGAATCCCTGCAATCAGAAGCGATCGCCCTGTTAAAGGAATTAATTTCCACGCCGTCTTTTTCAAAAGAAGAAAATGATACTGCGGACCTGATCTGCGCTTTTTTTGAACGCCACCAGGTTCCTTTTGCCCGGGTCGGAAACAACATTTATGCCCGGAACAAAAGCTACCATGCCTCCAGACAGAGCATTCTGCTGAATTCCCATCACGATACCGTACGGCCCAATAAGCATTACAGCATGGACCCTTTTACCCCGGCGGTTAAAGACGGAAAGCTTTTTGGCCTGGGCAGCAATGATGCCGGCGGCTGCCTGGTAAGCCTGATCGCGGTTTTCCTGCATTATTATCACAGGGAGGACCTGAAACACAATGTGGTTTTTGCCGCCAGCGCGGAAGAAGAGATCAGCGGCGTCAACGGGATTGAACTGGTGCTGCCCTATCTGGGCCAGATTGATTTCGGCATTGTGGGAGAACCCACGAAACTGGACATGGCCGTGGCAGAAAGGGGCCTGATGGTGATCGATTGCGTAGCCTCGGGAAGACCCGGTCACGCAGCGCGCAATGAAGGAGAAAACGCATTGTATAAAGCCATCGAGGACATTGGGTGGATCCGCAATTACCGTTTTGAAAAGAAAAGCGAACTGCTGGGTGAAACGCGCATGAGTGTGACCGTTATAGACACGGAAAACAAACAACATAACGTGGTGCCGGCCCAGTGCAAATATGTGATTGACGTGCGGGTGAATGAGTTGTATACTTTTGAAGAAATCCTGGACGCGCTAAAGCGCAACCTGAAAAGCCATTTCAAACCGCGTACTACGCGTATGAAATCCACCTCCATTCCCCTGGATCATCCCCTGGTGAAGGCAGGCATTGCGCTGGGCAGGGGATATTACGGATCCCCCACCACGTCAGACAAGGCCCTGATGCCGTTTCCCGCCCTCAAAATGGGCCCCGGGGATTCAGCCCGCAGCCATACCGCCGATGAGTATATTTATATTGATGAAATCAAGGAAGGAATCGAGACTTATATTCAGTTGTTAAACGAGTTTATTTAATGTTCCATCCACCTTCAACCATATACTATTAATAAAAAAATTGTAAAGCCAAAAAACGCACCAATGAAACTCTGGCAGAAAGACGGATCAACAGTCAATGAGATCATTGAAAAGTTCACGGTTGGCCGGGATAAGGAATTCGACATCCAGCTGGCCGCCTACGACGTGGAAGGCTCCCTGGCACATGCCGCCATGCTGGAAAGCATCGGCATGATCGGTAAGGAAGAAGCCTTATCCATTCAAAAAGCATTGGGGAATATGCTGGCTGATATCCGGGAAGGGCGTTTTCAGATTGAAACCGGCGTGGAAGACGTTCATTCCCAGGTGGAATTCAATCTCACCAAAGCCATAGGCGAGGCAGGTAAAAAAATTCACAGCGGCCGCAGCCGGAATGATCAGGTGGCCGTTGACATCAAACTCTTCCTTCGCGCCGAAATTCAAAACATAAAAAATGAAACAAAGGGTTTGTTTGACCTGCTGATCTCGCTGAGCGATCAATATCAGCATGACCTGCTCCCCGGATATACCCATCTGCAGATCGCCATGCCCTCTTCCTTCGGTTTGTGGTTCGGGGCTTACGGGGAAGGCCTGACCGATGACCTGGAAATGTTGGCGGCCGCTTACCAGGTAGCCAATAAAAATCCGCTCGGCAGCGGTGCCGGCTATGGTTCGTCCTTTCCGTTAAACCGGAAAATGACCACGGAACTACTCCGGTTTTCCTCCCTGCATTATAATTCGGTATACGCCCAGATGAGCCGCGGCAAAACGGAAAAACTGGTTGCCTTCGGAATGGCTTCCATAGCGGCGACGCTGTCCCGGCTGGCCATGGACTGCTGCTTATACATGAATCAGAATTTCGGATTTATTTCTTTTCCCGACGAACTGACAACGGGAAGCAGCATCATGCCACATAAGAAGAATCCGGACGTCTTCGAATTGATCCGGGCAAAATGCAACCGGATCCAGTCCATCCCGAATGAACTCAGCCTGCTCATGGGGAACCTTCCTTCGGGTTATCACCGGGACATGCAGCTGACCAAAGAGATTTTGTTTCCGGCCATAGGAGAGTTAAAGGCATGCCTGCAAATGACAGGGCTCATGTTGTCCAATATCAGGATCACCAAAAACATCCTGAAAGACGATAAATATAAATACCTGTTCAGTGTGGAGGCCGTGAACGAACTCGTAAATCAGGGAATTCCATTCCGGGAAGCCTATAAAACCATCGGCGGCCAGATTGCCGGAGGCAACTTTTCATTTGATTCCGCCCGTCCTTTGCAGCACACCCATGAAGGCAGCCTGGGCAACCTGTGCAACCCGGAGATCATTTCGGCCATGAACCAGGTACTCGTCAAATTCAAATAACCGGAAAGCTTCCCAGGCGGACCGAATACGGATTTTACTAACTTTACAAAAAATTTATATGAAATTCAGGAATCCATTCCGGCTTTTCATGCCCCTGTTTTTACTCATCTCCGCCAGCACCTTTGCGCAAATTACAAAAGAAGAAAAAAAGAAAGCGGAATATGAAAAACTGAGCGCCATCATAGAGGCACGCCAGTATACTTTTGTTGCGCAAACGGCCACCTCCATGGGCGGCAGATCGCGTCAGCTGACCGGTGAGTACACATTAAAGATCCACCAGGACAGTCTGGAGTCTGACCTGCCTTATTACGGGCGGGCGTATTCTGCAAACCCGGGGGATCTTGACGGAGGCATTCGCTTCATATCAACCTCTTTTACATATACCATAAAAGATACCAAAAATGGGGGCTGGTTTATTACCATTATTCCGGAAGATAAAAAGAAGGCCAGCAAAATGGATTTGAGCATCAGCCAGGGTGGCTTTGGAACGCTTCAGGTTAGCAGTACGAACCGCCAGATGATCTCTTTCTATGGGGATATAAGGGCCAATTCAAATCATAAATAATCATCAGGGTTTAACCCTTTGGGCTGTATCCTTGCCGGCAATGATGGATCCAGCGCTTAGGGCGATGGCCTTAATAATTTCCGTCATGTTGGCCATGTCGAGGGTTTCCAGTTCATCTTCCTGCGTATGATAGAATTTCTCCGAATCCATTTTAGAAGTAGAGATCGTATGTGCCGGAACACCCAGTTTGGCGAGCGTAGCGTTATCTGAACGGAGAAATAATTGCTGATCCGGATAAGGATCCGGATAAAATTTAAATTTACTATTCTTCAGATTTTTTTGCAGAATGCTTCCCATATCCGTTCTGTCATATCCCGTGATGTAAGCAGAATTCTTTCCCCACTTGCTTTCGGTTCCGATCATTTCAATGTTGAACATGGCCATTACTTTGTCCGGATTCAGCTGCTTGGAGAAATAAGCAGATCCGAATTCCCCGATCTCCTCTGCTGTAAACGCGGTGAATATCAGGGTACGTTCATTATTTTTCAGTCTGCTGAAATATTTGGCGAGCGTAATTACTGCGGTGGTGCCGGAGGCATCGTCATTGGCCCCATTATATATAGAATCTCCCTTCGCATCCGGTTTCCCGATGCCCAGATGATCATAATGGGCGGAAAAAATAACGTATTCGTCTTTTAAAGATCTGCCGGGAAGAACGCCTACGAGGTTAGTTAATGATTTCTTTATCGTGTCCTGTTTGATGTGGATGCTGAATTGAGCCGGATTTGAACTGGTTAAAATAAATATCCTGTTCCCGGATTCCTTAAACGAAGGCGTGTGGATATGCGCATACCGCATAAACCGTTTAGAAAAACTGGTATCCACCAGGATCAGGAAATCCTGGCTTTCATCCATGTATTTATAAAAGATTTCTCCGAAATCATCCCCTTTTTTCACAAATACCTTGTGATAGTGACTGTCCTGAGTAACCAAAAGATCCGGTGCACCGCTAAAAACAAAAATCCGTTCAGGGTTCAATGATTGACCATCCAGTGTAACTGTAACCCCGGTTAATTTCGTATTGGTCATCGTAAAATGCTGTCTGTAATCCTGGCTTCCGGTAAGTGGTATTAATCCTGCAGCTTTAAATTCCCGGCTGATAAAAGCAGCGGCCTTCTCAATTCCGGGAGTATACACCTGGCGCCCCTGCATATCGTCCGCCGACAATATCTTTTCGATCCGGGTAACTTCATCCTGACGGATCAGGTTGCCGGGTGACTGAGCAGCAACTGCACTGCTGAACAATATCAGCAGCGGCAAAAACAGAAATCGCCTGCTGGCTGGAATCAAATTTTCCGGCACGCTTTCTTCATTTTCAAATTTACACATCTCCACATTTCCATATCTCCACAGGATCCTACAAACTCATCATCTCCTTAAACTTCACGGTTTGCCTGCGGCTCACTTCAATCTTTTCGCCCCCCTTGAGTTCCAGCAGTAAACCGCCGTTAAAATAAGGTTCTATTTTTTCAATCAGCCGCAGATTCACGATGTGTTTCCGGTTGGCCCTGAAAAAAACTTTCTCATCCAGCCGTTCTTCCAGCGCGTTCAGGGATTTCAGTATAAGCGGTTTGTGCGGTCCAAAATAAATTTTGGCATAGTTGCCTACACTTTCGAATAAACGGATGTCTGCGAGTTTCACGAACCAGCATCTTTCCCCGTCTTTAACAAATACCTGGTCCGTTTCATGTAACAGGCTTTTATTTATGGCAATCTCTTCGTCGGAAATTCCTTCGCGGTCGCGGTTTTCTTCGAGATGCAGTTTTTGAAGGGCATCCGCCAGCCGCCTGGGTTCCACCGGTTTCAACAGGTAATCCAGCGCATTCACTTCAAAGGCCTTCAGGGCATAATCATCATAGGCCGTGGTAAAAATCACGTCGGGCGCCTTCTCGAGTTCGGCGAGCATATCAAAACCGGTTTTCCCCGGCATCTGGATATCCAGAAAAATGAGATCCGGATTGAGGCTGTCAATTTTTTCAATGCCCTCATTGGCATTGGCCGCTTCGGCGATCACTTCTATTTCAGGAAATTCCAGCAACAATTTTTTTAATTCGTTGCGGGCCAGACGCTCGTCGTCAATGATCACTGCTCTTATCATATTGTATATTTTAGGTCAGTGGAATATGTAAAACAGCTTCTACCGTATTCCCATTCACTTCCCGGATATCAAAATTTGCCTGATCGCCAAAAAGCAATTGCAGCCGGTTCCGCGTACTCATCAGTCCGAATCCGTCTTCATTCTTCAACCCGGTCAACCTTCCTGTATTGCGGATCACCAGTTCATGATAATTCTCCCTGATATCCGAAACAATGGTCACCGTTCCCCCCGTTAGTTGTTTGCTGATCCCATGTTTGATGGCATTCTCCACGAGAGTTTGCAGCATCATGGGTGGGATGGGCTGACTGAGTGTATCATCCGAGATATCGTATTGCACCTGCAGGCGGTCCTCGAACCGGATATGCTCCAGGGCCAGATAGTCCTTCACAATATTCAGTTCCTTTTCAAAAAGTACCGTCTCCTGTTTTTCCGTTTGCATGCTGCTCCTGAGAATATTGCTCAGCTCGGTAATGGCCTTTCGGGCCCGTACTGGATTTTCATCTATCAGAGCCCGGATGCTGTTGAGGGCATTGAAGATGAAATGCGGATTGATGTGCGACTTGATCGTTTTCAATTCCAGCTCTTTCACCAGCGCCTCCAGTTTGAGTGTATCCAACTCCTGCTTGCGGCTCTTATCCATGAAATGATAGAAGTAATAAATCAGTGTCCATGGAATAACATACATCCCATTCTCCAGGTTGATCAGCAGCAGGCGTGTTCCAAAAGTTCTTTTTCCGCTGGAAAGTCCGAGCCAGTAAATCATCCCGATCCGGATCAGGGCATATCCCATACAAACGATCAGTATGCCGATCAGGAATTTCGGTAAGGCTTTCTCCACCGGCAAAAGCAACCAGCGTGCATGATGGATATATTTCCTGAAAATATGCGTGGTGAACATACCGGCGAGAATAGTCACCGCCAGCTGCTCAAAAAATGGCCCGTTTATTTTCTGGCCCAGCAGGATGTTGATCAGCACAACCAGCAGGGTCAGTAAACCCCACCAGCCGATCTGGAACCACCAGTAATATTTACCCGATTTTTGCATGAGTCTCCGTTCAGGGCAAATCTAACCGATAAATCCGCTTTCCCCTATATTTTGGTATTAGTGGGCTTTTCAGGTGATTTGGCGGTCAATGACCGTTCTGGCAGGGGATGCCGTAGTCAGGAACGGTTTAAATATCGGATGAAATAGTTACTTTTACGCGGTAAACCAAGCAGATGGACCTCGTCCCCGGACCCCTCTTACAAACGATCAACTCACCGGCCGATCTTAAAAAATTGAACCGGGATCAGCTTCAGCAACTCACTGATGAGCTTCGCCAGTACATTATAGATGAGGTGAGCTTACATGGTGGTCATTTTGCAGCCAGTCTCGGCGTTGCAGAACTCACCGTTGCGCTCCATCATGTTTTCCATACGCCTTACGATCAGCTCGTGTGGGACGTGGGTCATCAGGCTTATGGTCATAAGATTCTGACCGGCCGTCGCGATAATTTCACCAGCAACCGGAAATTCAAGGGGCTTAGCGGATTCCCCAACAGGAACGAAAGCATATACGATACATTTGGTGTTGGCCATTCCTCCACTTCCATCAGCGCAGCGCTCGGTATGGCCATGGCAGCCAAATATAAAGGCGAAGAGGACCGCAAAGTGGTTGCCGTGATCGGAGACGGGGCCCTGACCGCGGGACTGGCTTTTGAAGGCATGAACCATGCCGGTGTAGCGGATACGGACCTGCTGATCATTCTGAACGACAACTGCATGAGCATTGATCCCAATGTGGGCGCGCTCAAGGAATACCTGACGGACATCACCACGTCCCAAACCTACAATAAGTTTAAAGACGATATCTGGAAAGCTCTCGGTAAACTGCCGGTGGGCGGCCATTTCAGCCGGGAAATTGCCAGCAAGATCGAACACAGCATCAAAAGTTTTGTAAGCAAAAGCAGCAATCTTTTCGAGGCTCTTAAGCTGCGTTATTTCGGTCCGATCGACGGGCACAATCTCAACAAACTGGTTGATACCCTCAACGACCTCAAAAATATTCCGGGACCCAAACTTTTACACATCATCACCGTAAAAGGAAAAGGATACGCGCAGGCGGAAAGCGACCAGACCAAATGGCACGCACCGGGTTTGTTTGATAAGATCACCGGCGAAATCTATAAGAAGAAATTTGATACAGTACAGCCGCCCAAATACCAGGATGTGTTCGGGTATACCCTCATTGAACTGGCAGAAAAGAATTCCAGCATATTCGGGGTAACGCCCGCCATGCCCAGCGGAAGCTCACTGAAATTCATGATGGAAAAAATGCCGGACCGTGCTTTTGATGTCGGCATCTGCGAACAGCATGCCGTTACCCTCAGCGCCGGCATGGCCACGCAGGGCATGCGCGTGTTCTGTAATATTTATTCCACCTTCATGCAAAGGGCCTACGACCAGGTGGTGCATGATGTGGCCATCCAGGACCTGCCGGTTGTCTTTTGTCTGGACAGGGCCGGACTGGTGGGAGAAGACGGCCCAACGCATCACGGCGTTTATGATATCGCCTACATGCGCTGCATACCGAATATGATTGTGAGCGCTCCCATGAACGAATCCGAACTCCGCAACCTGATGTACACGGCGCAGCTGGATTCAACCACCCATCCTTTCGTAATCCGCTATCCGCGCGGAGAAGGCGTGATGCCGGACTGGAAAACAGCATTCCGTGAGATTCCCATAGGCAAAGGAAGAAAAATAAAAGACGGCCGGGACCTGGCCATCCTGTCCATCGGACATCCCGGGAATTTTGCGACCGCAGCCATCCGTTCCCTGCGAACGGAAGATATCGATCCGGCACATTATGATATGCGTTTCGTGAAACCGCTGGATGAAGAAATGCTCCACGAAGTTTTTAAAAAATTCAATAAAATAATAACCGTGGAAGACGGCTGTATTGCCGGCGGATTCGGATCCGCCATCCTCGAATTCATGGCGGCCCATCACTACCAGGCCGAAGTGATTATGCTGGGCATACCGGACAAAGTGGTGGAACACGGAACTCCCAAACAACTGCAACACGAGTGCGGGTTTGATGCGGAAGCGATTTATGTAACAGCGAAAGCATTATACAAAAAGAAAGGGTTGACTGTTGATCATTGACTGGCCCCATTGTCAATTGTCAATTGTCCATTCGTCTCGCCCTCGGGATTGTACTCCAATATAAAATTATTCCTTCCCTCCCCGATGAGGATATTCATATACCGCTGCTGGATGAGTTCCAGTATGGAAAGAAACAGGAAGATGGCCTGTATCCTGTCCTGACAGTCGCTGATGATTTTTTCAAAAGGC
>CAJDUL010000025.1_pt1 | contig 11250 bp, 9 predicted proteins | sample 7390691 | NCBI WGS metagenome assembly CAJDUL01 (sample SAMEA7055677, study PRJEB34461) | soil metagenome | biome: terrestrial ecosystem; feature: Peninsula; material: soil | place: Antarctica | collected 2016
GTATCCGAGGCCATTACTGCTTTTCAGAATGACCTGCAGCAGCTTGGCGTGAGTAAACGCGTGGCAGGGATGACTTTTTCTGAATTTGGAAGAAGGATCAAATCCAATGGCAGTGCCGGAACGGACCATGGTGCGGCGCAACCGGTATTTCTTTTTGGTGAACCGGTGAAAAAGGGTGTTCTCGGAAATCCGCCCGATCTGCCGGCTGATACTGACGTCAGCGCCAGTCTGCCGATGCAATATGATTTCAGATCCGTTTATGCCACCATACTGCGCGACTGGTTCTGTGTGGATCCCACGGACATCAGCACGATGCTCTATAAAAATTACCAGTACCTGCCCCTGATGGAAACCACTTCCTGTACATTGAATAAAGAACTGGATAAACTGGGCGAGAAACTCATTATGAATTATCCCAATCCATTCGTCAATGCCACCACGCTGGAGTTTAAAACGGGCGGTGGCCATACCCTTGTCCAGATATTCGATGTATCCGGCAAACTGGTGGCTGTACCCGTAGATACGGATTATCCTGCCGGAACATACGATGTGCTGTTTAATGCCGGTTATCTGGCGGCAGGAGTCTATTATGCCCGGTTTCAGAACGGACCGACACAGCAGGTAAGAACCATGGTAAAAGCAGCCCATTGATGCAGATCAGATCATATTATTTGCTAGCGGTCACCATTATGTGCTTTTTGGCTATTGCAGGAAAGGCTCAAACCATGGTGGACAGTATCAGCTACAACTCCACCTGTGTCAATTATAAGATTGCTTTTAATTCCTCTGTATTCGACAGGATCTCTTTTCCGGATAAGGTAATCTGGAATTTTGGCGATCCCGCATCCGGTTATTATAATGGCGCCGGAATAAAAACGCCTGCGCATTTGTATGCAGCTCCCGGCGCATATCCTGTTTCCCTGATTGTGGTGAGCGGCGGCGACAGCATCAAACTGAATGATACCATTCAGGTCATAGCACCTATAGCCTGGAATTTCGGACCGGATATTTATTTATGCGAAAAAGGAGATACCTCCCTGCAGGCCCCTGTAGTTGCCGGCGCGATGTATCAATGGAATGATGATAGCCTCACGAACGCCCCTGAACTCAAAATAACCAAAACGGGCGTATACACAGTACAGATCAATGGCTGTGCAGTGACCGATTCCATTGGCGTTTTCTTCAGCGATAAACCTGAAATAAAGCTGGGTGACGATCATGTATTGTGCGCCGGTGAGCTACTTACCCTGAATGCGTCAACGCAAAACGGAAACTACGCCTGGCAACTCAACGGCACCGTTATTCCTGGTGAAAACCTGGGACAACTGCTCACCACCGCACCGGGTGGGGAATATATTGCGGTGGTTTCGGTTCCCGGGTGCGGCACTTTTTCAGATACCGCAAACATCAGCTATTCCGGATTTACGGCCCCGGCTTTTTCACTTGGACCGGATACCCTATTGTGTCCCAAAGAAATTTTTCCGCTGACCGCAACGGTTGACGGGGCAACGGCTTATCATTGGAACACCGGCAGTAGCAGCAATTCCATCCAGGTTACCGAGCCGGGATTGTACTGGTCATTTGTAACCGTTTCCGGGGGCTGTGAAGTGGTGGATACCGTGGAAGTCAGTTACCGGGGCGACAAACGGCTTGATTTTCGGGATACCGCTATATGTAAGGGAAGCACGCTGATTCTCGACGCTGATTTTGGAACCGGAACTTATGACTGGGTTGCCGATCCCCCACAGCGGAGCGACCAGAACCAAACGGGTCAATCCACCTATTATGTTTACGAACCGGGTTTATACAGCGTAACAGCACAGGTGGGCAGGTGCATCTATAAGGATAGCCTGCAAGTTTCCTTTAATGACAGTCTCGACCTGAGCATTGGACGGGATACTACGTTGTGCATTGAGGAGGGGTTTGTGCTGCACGTAAAAACAAATGCAAATAATTTTGTCTGGCAGGATGGAAGTATGGCGCTTGCCTACTCCGTGGGTGATTCCGGAATTTATCAGGTGATTGCAGAAAACGGTTGTGGCAGAGACACGGCATCGGTACACATCAGCAGAAAGGTCTGCGGTTGTGATCTCACACTGCCCAATGCGTTTACCCCAAATGGCGACGGGGTGAATGAGGTATTCAGGCCCCTGCATCCCTGCAAAATGTTTAATTTTATGATGCGGATCTTTGACCGTTACGGCACCCTGATCTTTCAGACCAATGATTTCTCCCGGGGATGGAATGGTTACTATCACGGGTTGCCAGCGGACACGGGTACATTTATCTGGATGGCCAGTTACATCAATACCGACACCAAGAGTCAGCAATTCCGGAAGGGGTTTGTGCTGGTGCTGCGGTGATCTGAAAAGAACAATCCGGATTCATGTAGTCCCCCTAAAACCAGCCTGTTTTCTTTGAACTGCTTCTTCCGCCCAGTCCCAAAGCGCCGAGCAATCCGCGGGTGATTACGCTGGCTGCGGTTCTTTCCACCTGCCTCGCGGCTCCGCTGCTGAGGATCTTCTCCAGGGTGGAGGGTTGCGGTTTTGCCGCACCGGGCGTGGGTTTGGCCGGATCGGTTTGCCCTTTGTTAGCCGCATCCTGCAGTTTTTGGGTCAGTATTTCATAAGCGCTTTCACTGTCTGTCACCTGGTTGTATTTGGCAACGAGTTTGGATTTTGTCACGATGCCGTCGATTTCAGCAGGTGTGAGAATATCCATTCGGCTTGTAGGCGGAGCGATCATGCAATGGACCAGCGGCGTCGGAATACCTTTTTCATCGAGCATGGTCACCAGGGCCTCTCCGATACCCATTTGGGTAATGAGGTCTTCCGTTTTATAGAAAGTGGTAGTGGGATAATTTTCCGCTGCCTGTTTGATTGATTTGCGATCGTTGGCTGTAAATGCGCGTAAAGCGTGCTGCACCTTTAATCCCAGTTGTGCGAGGATGCCCGGAGGTACGTCGGTGGGGTTCTGTGTGCAGAAAAAAATCCCTATCCCCTTGGAACGGATCAGCTTCACGATGGTTTCGATCTGTTTCAATAAAGCATCGCTGGCTTCTTCGAATACCAGGTGTGCCTCATCAATGAACATCACCAGTTTGGGTTTGTCGGGGTCCCCTTCTTCAGGACAGGATCCATAAAGTTCCGCCAGCAGCTGGAGCATGAACGTGGAAAATAATTTCGGCTTATCCTGAAGATCTGTCACCCGCAGCACACTTACCATGCCGCGGCCATCATCAGCAATGCGCATCAGGTCATTCACTTCAAAGCTTTTCTCTCCGAAAAAAGTATCTGCACCCTGCTGCTGTAGTCCGATCACTTTCCGCAGAATGGTTCCGGTGGATGTGGTGGCGATGGAACCATAGGCCTGCTGGATTTCCGCTTTGCCTTCGTTGGTAATGTACTGAAGCACTTTGATAAAATCTTTGAGATCCAACAAGGGCAGTTTGTTGTCGTCGCAATATTTGAAGATCATGGCAACCAGTCCTTCCTGCGTATCGTTGAGTTCCAGGATCCTGGATAACAGGATCGGCCCGAACTCACTCACGGTGGCGCGTAATCGAACTCCCTTTTCCTGGCTCAGGGTCATGAATTCCACGGGGAAGGCCTGAGGCTTGAAGGTTATGCCCAGGCTTTGACAACGGCTGTTGATCTTGTCATTGGCCGTGCCGGCTGCGCCGAGTCCGCTGAGATCACCTTTGATATCCATCACCAGCACCGGGACGCTGGCATTACTCAGCGCCTCGGTAATCATTTGCAGCGTTTTTGTTTTTCCAGTGCCCGTGGCACCGGCAATCAACCCGTGACGGTTCATCGTTCTCAGAGGCAGGTTGATGTCTGCGCCCGGAACAGGTTTCCCGTCATGCATACCAATACCGATCTTCACGGATTCGCTTTTGAAGCTGTAGCCATTTTTAATGATGTTTAAAAAGCTGCTCTGATCCGACATAAAGGGTTATTAAATTAAAAATAAAAAAATTTCCTGCGCAACGCCCGATTCCCTCATTCTCCATTGTCAACTGTCAATTGTCCATTGTCAAGCAATTCCTGCAACTTTTTCTCCAGTTCCAGGATCCGTTTTTCGAGGTCCGGCAAATGACGAGTGGCCGCCTGGCTTCTCAGCGCGCTGGTATAGTCGAAAGCAGGACTGCCCGTCACTACGCTGTTGCTGGCTTTTAAAGATTTAGTTACACCGCTCTGGGCATTGATCCTGCTGCCATCAGCAATGTGGATGTGCCCGACTATGCCTGCCTGGCCGCCCACCATCACATTCTTTCCCAGCTTGGTGCTGCCGGAAACTCCTGCCTGGGCTGCGACCACCGTGTTTTCGCCTATTTCCGCATTATGGCCAATCTGAATGAGATTGTCCAGTTTGGCTCCGGTACGGATCAGCGTGGATCCGATGGTGGCGCGGTCTATGGTTGTATTGGCGCCGATCTCCACAAAATCTTCCACCACCACATTGCCCATCTGCGGAATCTTTTTGAAGCTGCCATCGGCCTGCGGTGCAAAACCAAAGCCATCGCTGCCGATTACACAACCCCCGTGGATAAGCACTTCCTTTCCGATTACGCAATCAGAAAAGATTTTTGCTCCGGGCAAAATGATGGTATCGTCTCCGATGGTTACATGGTCCCCCAGGTAAACCTGGGGATAGATCTTCACATTGTTTCCTATTTTCACCTGCTCGCCGATAAAAGCAAAAGCGCCGATAAAAATATGTTCTCCCAGTTGTGCAGATTTGGAAATATAAGAAGGTTCCTGGATGCCTGTCAATTGCTGTTTCAACATCTCCTGGTACTTCGAAAGCAGCCCCGCAAAGGCGAGGTAAGCATCCGGTACCCGGATCAGGGTGGCCTTTATCTTCTCCCTGAGTACCTGGCTCTCGTTCACCAGGATCACCGATGCCTTCGTGGTATACAAATGATCTTCATATTTTGGGTTGGCCAGGAACGCAAGCTGACCTTGCCGGGCCTCTTCGATCTTTCCGAAGGACTCCACCAAAACCTCGGGATCCCCTTCTACCTTACCATTAATCAGTCCTGCGATCTGCACTGCAGAAAATTGCATAAGGATGTATTTGCTATGAAACAGTCTCTTTTACCCGATTCCTCAGGCAAGGTAACAAATATAGAATTTTTTCACTGCGGTCGCCAGGCTCCGGCTGATCAGGGCATTGTCCACCTGGGAGATGTCTCTTACCGATCCGTCCTTGAACAGGATGTTTATTTTTTCATCCTCCGGGTTATAGGTAGTATTGGTGTGTTCTCCGGTAAAAACAAAATAGGCTGCTTCTGCTGCATTCAGCTTCAGTTCCCGCATGGCATATGCACGATGGGATTCCAGCGTCTTGTTATCGAATGGTTCTGCCTGCAATTTAACTTTTAGGAGGCGGCGGTTGATCAGCATGCTGCTGAGGGTGGAAATTACCTGATCGCCGTGGTTCATCCATGTTTTTAATGCACCCATCACATCATAATCATCGAGGAGTCCAAAGGGTTGCAGGTATTCCTGCGGATCCGTTGGCGAACGGGAAAGAAAAAAATCCAGCGATCGGGAACACGAATGCAGGCGTTCGCCCGAGGCGATGATATCTTTTGCCCGCTGAATGATTTTCACCAACATGCTTTCAGCGCTCACCACGGTTTTATGCAGGTAAACCTGCCAGTACATCAGGCGTCGCGCAACCAGGAATTTTTCTATGGAATAAATTCCTTTTTCCTGAACCATCAACTCGCCATGCTGAACGGCTAGCATGTGCAGGATGCGGTCGTAGCCGATGACGCCTTCGGATACGCCGGTGAAAAAACTGTCGCGGTTCAGATAATCCATTCTGTCCACATCGAGTTGTCCCGAAACGAGCTGATGCAAAAACCTTTTTGGGTACCGGTCGGTGAAAATTTCAATGGCCGTAGTCAGTGCACCGCCCAATTCTGTATTCAGTAGCTGCATGATCCGGAGAGAAACTGTTTCATGCGGTACATTTTCGATCAGTTTATTTTCCAGGGCATGGGAAAAAGGACTGTGTCCCGCATCATGCAGCAGGATGGCCGCTTCGGCGCCCAGCGATTCTGCTTCGCTGATCTCCGTGCCTTTTACCCTCAGTGTATTCAGCGCATTGCCCATCAGGTGATAGGCGCCCAGCGCATGATGCAGCCGGGTGTGAACGGCCCCGGGATATACCAGATGTGCGAAACCCATTTGCTGAATTCGGCGCAATCGCTGGAAAAACGGGTGGCGGATCAGTTCCAGGATCAGGGGATGGCTGATGGTGATGAAGCCATACACCGGATCATTGATGATTTTCTGAGAACCTGCACCCATGCTACATTTGGTTTTGTTAAAAGAAGTCAAATCCAGCCCCAAATTTAGGAATGACTGGCTGATAAACTACCTTTAGAATTACGAAATATAATACTATGGCATTAGGAACGATATTATGGGTGGATGATGAGATCGAGAGCTTACAATCGCATATTCTCTTTTTAAAAAATAAGGGTTATGAAGTGAATGCCATGACCAACGGTCTGGATGCCATCGATTTTGTGAAGGAGAATCCTGTGGACGTAGTTTTGCTGGATGAGACTATGCCGGGCATTAGCGGACTGGAAACGCTGGCCAAGATCAAGGAAGCCAACCAGCAGATCCCGGTGGTGCTGATTACCAAAAATGAAACGGAAAATCTGATGGATGAAGCCATCGGCCGGCAGATCACCGATTACCTGATCAAACCGGTAAATCCGAACCAGGTGCTGCTGAGCCTGAAAAAAATCCTCGATAATAAAAGGCTGGTGGGGGAAACCACCACCACGGCTTACCAGCAGCAGTTCCGCGAACTGTTCATGGCGCTGAACGACAATCCGGATTATAATGAGTGGATGAACCTGTATAAAAAGCTGGTGTATTGGGAGCTGGAAATGGAGAAAAGCAACAGTCCCGAAATGCAGGAGGTTTTTCAGACCCAGAAACAGGAAGCCAACACGGAGTTCTTTAAATTTATTTCAAAGCACTACAGCAAATGGGTGAATCCGAAACATACCGAGTCGCCCATCATGTCTCATAATTTGTTGCGGAATAAAGTTTTTCCCAATCTGGAAAAAGGTGTTCCGCTTTTTTTTGTACTGATTGATAACCTGCGGTTCGACCAATGGAAAGCCATACAGCCGGTATTTGCGGAAAATTTCAGGATACAGTCGGAAGAAACTTTCTACAGCATCCTGCCAACGGCTACGCAATATTGCCGCAATGCCATATTCGCGGGACTTATGCCGATCGAAATCAATGCCCTGTATCCGACACTGTGGAAGAACGATGAAGATGAGGGTGGCAAAAATCTTTCGGAAGAGGAATTTTTCCGCGGCCAGCTGAAGCGGTTAAAACTGGATCACCTGAAAACCTCCTATACCAAAGTGTTGAACCATCAGGCGGGTCAGGATCTGGTGAATAACATGCATAACCTGATGAGCAACGATTTGAACGTGATCGTCTACAATTTTGTGGACATGCTCAGTCATGCGCGTACGGAGATGGAAGTGCTGAAAGAACTCGCCAGTGACGAAGCGAGCTACCGGAGCATCACCAGCAGTTGGTTTGAGCATTCACCGCTTCATCAGGCGCTGAAAAAGATCGCGGATAAAAAAATAACGATCGTGCTGGCTACCGATCACGGCAGTGTGCGGGTTAAGACGCCCTGTAAAGTAATTGGCGATAAACAAACCACCACCAATCTGCGCTATAAACACGGACGAAATCTGAAATATGAAGCCAAAGAAGTGCTTGCCTTCCGTGATCCCAAGGAAGCCGGGCTTCCCGTACCTACCATCAATTCATCATTTATTTTTGCCAGGGGCGACGGATTTCTCTGTTATCCCAACAACTACAATTATTACGCAAACTATTACCGGAATAGTTTTCAGCATGGCGGGGTGAGTATGGAAGAAATGATTGTGCCGGTGATAAAGATGACGGGCAAGGGCTGACCCTGTTTATTGGTTGTGGATAAACTATCATCGACGATTGCCCCTGAAACAAGAACTTTGAGACATGAAATACAATGCCGGCACGCTGGAGAAGATCGAAAAGCTCATGCATGAAACCGGATATGTGGTTCGCTATGAAAGAGGCAATTTTCAAAGTGGTTATTGCATCCTGGAAGAAAAAAAAGTGCTTGTACTCAATAAATTCCTGCCCCTGGAGGGCCGGATCAATACCCTCATCGACATCATACCGCAATTGAAGATTGAAGCTGGTGAATTACCGGTGGAGAGCAGGAAGCTGCTGGAGAACCTGCTGAAGCCCCAGGTATAATGGCACATACAAAAAAACCAGCGGGCCCTAACGTCTCTTCCCCCTGAAAGTTTTTTTAGTATTTTCGGTGTGTGAATCATTCTTTTTTAACAATTACTTTTCTGGGATCTGGCACCAGTAGTGGCGTTCCCATGATTGCCTGTCCCTGTTCGGTTTGCCATTCTACGGATAAAAAAGACAAACGGCTTCGTTCCAGCATACTGGTGGAATCGGCAACAACGCGGCTGGTTATAGATACTACGCCTGATTTCCGTTATCAGATGTTACGGGCATCGGTCACCAGGCTGGATGCCGTAGTGTTTACGCATCCGCACAAGGATCATATTGCCGGATTGGACGATATACGGGCATTTAATTTTTTCTCCGGAAAACCGATGGATGTCTATGCCAATGAAATGACACAGGAAGTGATCATCCGGGAATTCCCTTACGCCTTTACGGATTTCCGTTATCCGGGTGTTCCGGAAATCCGGCTGAATACCATAACCACGGAACCTTTTTGGGTGGGTGATATTGAAGTGATCCCCATACAGGTCTGGCACCTGAGAATGCCCGTGCTGGCATTCCGGTTTGGCCAATTTACTTACATCACCGATGCGAACCGGATAGAAGAGACCGAAAAAGATAAGATCCGCGGCAGCGCTGTGATGGTACTCAATGCTCTCAGAAAAGAAAAGCACATCTCTCACTTCAACCTCAGGGAAGCCATTGATCTGGTTCAGGAACTTCAAATACAAAAAGCGTATTTCACGCACATCAGTCACCAGCTGGGGAAACATGCCGACGTGCAGACAGAATTGCCGGATGGCATCGAACTTGCATATGATGGACTGGAGGTAAGGGTTAACGGATGACCGTTCACCGAACCTTGGTGTGAATCAGCACATGAAGGCGGTCACCGATCAACCTTTTTTGCAAGGGTTTAACAATATCAATCTTAAACTTTTGGTTTAATACCGGGTCTTAGTGCAGATTCAAAACAAACTTTATGAAAAAAACGGTGTTGTTATCCTGTTTCCTTTTGGGAATAATGGGGTATTCTTTTGCACAGTCGTCCATTGAATTCATTCCGATGGCCGGGTATACGTTCCCTGAAAAGCTCAATTTTAATAATGCTTATGGGCGGCTCGGGGATGCTGTTAACCTGGGTGGATCCTTCCAGTTTAATTTCTCTCGGCGTTTTGGTTTGGAACTCATGTATAACCGCGTTGATGCAACGGCCAAAATGTATGATTATGGCGGTTCCGTTAACCGGGTGCCTTTTTATCAAACCCAGGCAGGCATTAATTACATCATGCTGGGACCGGTGTCCACCGTGCAGGTTCCCGGATCTCCCGTGCATCTGTTTTTTGGTGTGCTGGTCGGAGCGGCCATTTATACACCCGGACCGGACGATCTATCCAGCAACGCCGGATTGGCCTGGGGCCTTCAAACCGGCGCCAATATTTATTTTAACAGCCGGCTGGGGTTGAGACTGAGTGCGAGATTGCTCTCGGGTACTGCACCTGATCAGGGATCAGGATATTATCTGGGAAGTTTTGGAGAAAGTCACAATGGATATTATGCCAATCCCTCCATTTATCAGTTTGGTTTCAATGCAGGCCTGATCATCGGACTGGGTCGTCCCCTGGCTGAATACAGGCGCCCTGTCAGACAGCAGCAACGGCGGCCGGCCCAGCATCCGCGCAGATATTACTATTATTAAATCTGGTATTAAATCCGGTTCGTGAGGGATAAATGAATCAGGGACGGTAATCATTATTCCACTTAATGGGTATTGTGCACGGCACAATGCCCATTTATCTTTAATAAAAAAAGATTATGTGGGAAAAGATGGTTGCGTATTTATCCTTTACACGCAAAGAGCGTCTGGGCGTTCTGGTATTGCTGGCTGTCGTTTTGATTTTGTTTGTGGTTCCCTATTTTGTTCAGCCGGCGATCGGCTCACTGGATGAACAGGCTGTTCAAAAATATGGTAAGGGCATCCGGAAATTTCAGTCTGATGATAACGGGAAACGGGATGATAAAAAAGAAGGTACTGAGGTGGATCCACCGGGCCAGCCATTGCATTACGCCTCGGAAAAAAACAGGGTATCCGGCGAATACCAGGAGAAATCAGCCCTTTTTTATTTTGATCCAAACCTTATTTCCGGGGAAGACTGGCATCGTTTGGGATTGCCGGATAAGCTGGTAATGACGATAACACATTATATACAAAAAGGAGGGAGTTTCCGGAGTGCCTCAGATTTAAAAAAATTGTATGGCCTGAAAATGGAAGATTATGACCGGCTGTTCCCTTATGTACGGATCCGGGAACGATCACGGATGGGCTTTTCTGAACAACATAGGCGTTCTGAATGGACTTCGAAAAATATCCGGGAACCAACTTCGAAATTTTTTTTTGAAAAGCGCTTAAAAATGTCTGTTTTTCAAATTTAAACGTATTTGCTATTTAATTGTAAGTATTTAATTACTTGTTAATCAGTTTATTAATGACACTTTTACTAAATATGCTATAAAAATCACCGTAAAGGAACTTCAAAACGGACTAAAATAGTCGTTCAAAATGGAGGAGAGCAGACACAAAGCTTTTTAAAGGGCATCTCTCGATACATTCTTTTCTAACTACCTCACCCTTAATCCCTCTCCAAAGAAGAGGGGAATTTGTATGTTTTGAGTGATTCCCTAAATTTATTTCTGTCTCATAAGTAATGGCAGACTTTTGCGCAATCAATTAAAAAATTGCGAAATTTGAGGAGTTATTTTCCGTTATCAATTATACAAACAGCCCATAATATGAACAAAGTAGTGATTCAGCAAGAACTCAAAGATTTACTGGAAGTAATTAAGGATCAGCAGGAACAGATACTGACTCATTCCGGCACGATTCCGCAGATTGAAATGGATATTTTGATTTTAATACAAAATTCCTTACAAAAAC
>CAJDUL010000053.1_pt1 | contig 11242 bp, 8 predicted proteins | sample 7390691 | NCBI WGS metagenome assembly CAJDUL01 (sample SAMEA7055677, study PRJEB34461) | soil metagenome | biome: terrestrial ecosystem; feature: Peninsula; material: soil | place: Antarctica | collected 2016
TCTTTTCGGTCAAATTGCATACAAAAACCTTCTGGTTAACGAATATGTCGGATAGAAAAACCCCTAATCATTTTTTTTCACGGAAGTCTTATAGAAAAAAGAAGTCAGCACCGACAACAGCAGGCTGAAAAGGAGCGCCCACCAGAATCCATCTACCCGGAATCCGCTGATGAATTTTGCGGCCAGCAGAATGATCAGGGCATTGATTGCAAATAAAAATAATCCGAATGTAAAAATGGTGATGGGTAAGGTGAGGATGATCAGGATGGGTTTCACAAAGATATTCAGCAGGCCCAGCACAATGGCCAGCATAAATGCAGTTACGAAGGAATTGATGTGAACGCCGCTGAGCACGTAAGACAGGCCAAAAGCAACTACGGCAGAAATGACAATTCTTAGGAGTATGTTCATAACCGCAAATTTGTATAAGTGAAAATACAGATATTAGCGCCTCATATTACGACCAGCTCATAAAAATCATCCGGCCTCAGGTACTTGTTGGCGAGCTCCTGAAGGTCTGCGGCGGTAACAGTTTTGATCACATCAACACTGCGATAGAAGTAATTTTCGGTAAGCCCGTTCAGCACCAGGCTTTTCCATCTTCCGGCAACCTGGAAAGGTCCGTCCAGATCCCCCAGCAAAGTGCCTATCATAAAATTCCGCGAAGTTTGAAGTTCTTCTTCCGGAACCGGTTCATCGCAAAGGCGCTTCATTTCGAGATAGACTTCTTTAATGGTTGCCTCGGTCACTTCCTTGCCCGCCTCGGTGGAAATCATCAGATCGCTCTCCTGGATCAGGTTGGTCAGATAGCTGTGAATGCCATAAGTATATCCCTTGTTTTCCCGGATATTGGCCATTAAGCGGGATCCGAAAAAGCCGCCAAAAAGATTATTTAACACCAGCATTTTTTGAAAATCCGGGTGGTGTCTGTTGGGGAAATTACGGGAGATGCGGATGGCACCCTGAACGCCATCGGGATCATTGGTGATCTTGTATTTTTTTTGTTTTGCGGGTTGCAGCGAATATTCGGGAAGCGCCGGTTTAACAGACCCGCGAAGGGGTAATCCGCCAAAATATTTTTCAAGCTGGCCCTGGATGTTTTCCGGGAGCAGTCCGGCCACAAATATCATACAGCGGCCCTGCTGGTAAAAATCCTTATAGAACGCTCTTACCTGATCCACCTGAAGGGCCTCATAGTCGGCCATGGAACTGTACCGTCCATAAGGATGGGATTCGCCAAAAAGATAAGTGTCGATCAGTCTGCTGGCGACAAAATCATTTTTCCGGAGGTTGACCTGCAGGCGCTGCTGCATATTCTTTTTATAGATCATCAGCTCTTCTTCCGGTAAAATGGAATCGCTGATCAGCTCCGCCATGGCGGGCAGCAGTTCATCCACGTGTTTATTCAGGCAATGAAGCGTGAGCTCGGCGGTTTCGTGGGCCGCATGACGGCTCAGAAAAGCTCCATAATATTCAAAATATTCGTTGATCTCATAAGCGGTTTTGGAACGGGTGCCATTCTTCAGCAGGAAATTCGCGGCCGAGGCTACCAGGTTGGCAGGCTCAAAGTAATTTCCCGCATAAAAAACAACATTCATCATCAGGGTATCCAGGTTGCCCATGTTCACCAGAAAAACATCGACGCCATTGCTAAGCGAAATTTTTTCGTGTGGTGGCAGGTCAAGGTGGAATTTTACCGCATCTGTAATTACCGGCGCGGTTTTTCTGTTCAACATGGGGTATCCGGTTATAAGTTAATTGTTGCTGTAATAAAACAAGCTGCTGCTGTTTTTTTCATCAAAGATGGTTTCACTTTCACGCAGGATCTCTTCCTGGGTCACTTCTTTATATTTCTCCAGTTCTGTATTCATGTATTCCGCATCCCCCATCAGTTCATACATGGCGAGGTTTGATGCGCGGTTCATCAGGCTCATGTCTTCGAAAAGAATCGCCGATTCGGTTTTGTTTTTAACCTTGACCAGTTCTTTTTCTTCAATTTTACCAGCCTGTAATTTTTTAAGCTCCACGTCAACCGCTTTATCCGCATCGTCCATCCGGACCCCTTTGATGAGCTTGCCTTCAATCACCAGCAATCCCGGATCGGTTGATCCCAGGTGATAACAATCTATATTGCTGAAAAGTTTTTTCTCTTTTACGAGGGACTGAAAAAGCCGGGAAGATCCACCCCCGCCCAGGAGTTCCGTAATGAGGTCCATGGCGTAATAGGTTTTATCCGTCCGGGACCCGACGTGATACGCCTTGTATAAGGCATCCAGGGGCACGTCGGCCTTCACTTCCATCCTTCGTGCAGCATGCTGGGCAGGCTCTTCGGGCAGATGGCGGATGTATTTTTTCCCGGCCGGAATGCTGCCAAACCATTTTTCGGCCAGTTCGAGAGCCTTTTCCGTTTTCACATTGCCGGCCAGTACGAGGATCGCATTGGCGGGACAGTAGTGTTTGAAGAAGAACCTTTTTACATCTGCCAGCCGGGCGTTTTCAATATGTAATAATTCTCTGCCGATCGTCATCCACCGGTAGGGATGCACCTTATAGGTAAGTTCACGCAACTTGAACCATACATCGCCATAGGGCTTGTTGATATAATGTTCCTTGAACTCTTCCGAGACCACTTTGCGCTGCACACCCAGGCTTTTTTCACTGAAGGCCAGCGACAACATCCGGTCGCTTTCCAGCCAGAACGCGGTTTCAATATTTTCTGCCGGGATCTGGATATAATAGTTGGTGAGGTCGTTGGTAGTAAAAGCATTGTTTTCCCCGCCGGCCATCTGAAGCGGTGATTCAAAATCCCTGATATTCACCGAACCGCCAAACATCAGGTGTTCAAATAAATGGGCAAATCCTGTCTGCGCCGGATCCTCATCCCGCGCCCCCACATCATACAGCACATTCAGCACTGCCATCGGCGTGGAATGGTCTTCGTGCACCACAAAACGCAGCCCGTTGCTTAAAGTGAATTTTTTAAATTGAATGGACATGAGAAATGCTTTCGTTTCGGTTGAAAAGAACGTGCAAGTTAATAAGACTTCAATAACCGGAAAGGAAAGATTTACAGGATGCTTCTTATTTTCATATTCAGTTCCACCATGCCCTCGGGCCTGCTGATCAGAAATTTAATTTTGCTCCCGACATCCTGCATCATGGATTTATAGAGCTGCAGATTCTGCGACATATTATTGTTGACGCCAATCACCACATCATCAACCTTAAGGCCGGCCTGCTCTGCGGGTGAATCCTTCATCACGTCCCCCACCCGGATCGCACCGTCCGTCCAGTAAAGGGCCAATCCCGTATAAGCATAGTCAAAGCCCTCCCGGAAGTGGGTGTTCGGAATCAGGTAGAAAGTTTTCTTTTCGTAGTTCAGAATGAGGTTGAACCTGCGCAACAGATCGTTTCCTATCAGGCCGGCGAGATAGGGATACGACGTGATATTGAATTCATCGTTGAATACATGGGTTGGAATATTTTTAAAACGGTAGGGGCCCAGCCGGAACTCTTTTATGGTGGTGATTTTCATGTTGGCCTTACCACCCATCCCCTGGGCCTGTGTGGGCCACATTCTTTTCCCCGGAGGGAAAATGCTGCTGTCATTGGTGAAATCAGTGGAAAGCAAAAGGCAAAGCCCGGCACCTGTGTCGAAATAAAAACGGCTGTGACTTCCTCTTTCATCCCTGAGAATGGCGCTTATTACCGGGATATTCACTATGGAGGGTTTTAAAAAAAATCCCCCTTTGGGATATTTGATACTGCCCTTGCTATAAATGGAAACCAGGTTGCTGTCGTAATCAATATAGACCAGGTACCGGGAAAAAAAGCTAAAGCCAATAATGCCATCTATACGGTCACCGTAAACACTGCTCAGGATGCTGTAATCGCTCACATGCAGATTCAGGCTGTCCACTTGCAGGGATCCGATTTTCACGCCCTGGTTGTAAATAAATTTGACTTTTCTGGCGCCACCGATACCAATGATGTAGCGGTCGGTGGGCGTGGCAATAATTTTCATCTGGTCACAGGTGGTTGAATCCAGTGAAATGCCGCCGCTGCCGGTATCCATGATAAAATTAAGCGTGTCCGGATGGCCTTCCAGTTCCACTTTAACCACCACCACCCCGCCGGTGAAAGTGGTGAAGGGCAACTGGGTTATTAACCTTGAACGAGGTAAGAAATTTGATCCCTGGGCAGAAGCAAAAAGGCTGCATAAAGTCAGCAGTAACAGAGAGCCGGTGAGTTTCCAGCCGGCAGCAACAGCAGGTTTTTGGATGTTACGATGAATGATGCTCATATAGGCAAATGCGGATACTGATCAAAACAGGTCCGGAAATCCGCTTCTGTTTACAATCTACATATTTTTTACCGGCCTTCCTTGCAGCCTATATAATTTCTACAATTAAAATGGCGCTCCCATACCTTTGCAGATTCAACCATCCCGGGATCCATGGATTTGTCAAACTTATATATCAAGGCGCTCGACTTCGGATTTTTAACCGTGGAAGAGGGGGTTGCCCTTTTCCGTCTGGCGCCGCTGACCGAGCTGATGTTTGTGGCTGACACGCTTCGTAAAAAGCAGGTGGAACACGGAAAAGTGACCTGGCAGATCGACCGCAATGTGAATACGACCAATGTTTGCATCGCCAATTGTAAATTTTGCAATTTTTACCGTATCCCGGGTCATCCGGATGCCTATATAACGGATATCGAAACGTATAAACGGAAGATAGAAGAAACTTTCCGCTGGGGTGGGGACCAGCTATTGCTGCAGGGCGGACATCATCCGAAACTCGGTCTGGATTTTTATACCGATCTGTTCCGGCGTTTAAAAACCCTCTATCCCCGGTTGAAACTACATACCCTCGGACCCCCGGAAATAGCCCATATCTGCAAGCTGGAAAAGAAACCGCATCGCGAAGTGATCCGCGCCCTCCGGCTGGCCGGAATGGATTCTTTACCGGGAGCGGGTGCCGAAATCCTGGTTGACCGGGTGCGCCGGCTGGTAAGTAAGGGCAAATGCGGGGCTCAGGAATGGCTGGACATTATGCGGGAAGCACACCAGCAGGGTGTAACCACCTCTGCAACTATGATGTTCGGGCATGTGGAAACCATTGAAGAACGCTTTGAGCACCTGGTCAGGATCAGGGAGGTGCAGTCTGCCAAGCCACCTGATGCCAAAGGATTTCTGGCTTTTATACCGTGGACCTTCCAGGATGCTGATACCCTGCTGGCGAGGGTCAGGGGGGTACACAACCTCACCACGCCGGAAGAATATATCCGGATGATCGCCATTAGCCGGATCATGCTGCCCAACATCAAAAATATCCAGGCTTCCTGGCTTACTGTAGGTAAGGAAACAGCCCAGATCTGCCTTCGTGCGGGCGCCAACGATTTCGGCAGCATCATGCTGGAAGAGAACGTGGTCAGCGCAGCCGGCGCACCACACCGGTTCACCAGTAAAACCATTCAGCAGGCCATCCGGGAGGCCGGATTCGAACCCCAACTCCGCAATCAGCAGTATGAATTCAGGGGATTGCCCGCCGTCATGGAGGAACAGGTGGTAGATTATTAGCCGGTTTCGCCAACGTGAACAGTTGTCGACCACATCCCTAAGCGTTTACTCTTAGCCGGGAAGTAAAGATTGATCTTTTTGCTTTTCACATAAGTTAAAATCAATATTTCTGCGTTAAAAGGACGAATCCTTTACCATGCAGAGCCCCTTCAGGAAGCTAGTACGAATATCCATCATTTTATTTGCCATTGTTTTACTGTGTAATTTTTTCGGATATTACCTTGGAAATAAGAAATCGGCTGAGAACGAACAATTTGTTGTTGCCAGAACCCTTTCGGGACGACAACAAACACTTTGCCAGACGATTGCGAAACAGGTGGCCATCATTGAAGGATCAGTTTACGGATATACAGAAACCCAGCGCATCCGGGACAGCCTTGGCTCCACGCTGAACAGTTTCCGGGCTCAGCAGGAGGATCTTCAGTCCAGAATGGATCATTCCAGAATGCCGCTGCCGACCCAGGTTTTTAAGATCCGGCTGTTATTTTCCTATATCAACCCTTATTATAAAGGTATTCTGACTATCGCCAAACAGGTGCTGGTGGAAGATTCCACTATTCTCCAGATCAATAAAAGGATGTACCTGCAGCAATTGCTGGAGAATGAAGCCAGGTTCCTTCCCCTTATGCGGGATATTACAGCGCAGTACAGCCTGATCGTCAATGAAAAATCTGAAGAGACCTCCGCCATTGAAGCGGGAAAATTCATTTCCCTCATCGTTGCGATCATTTGCCTGATCATCCTTGTACTGGAGCCGGCATTTAAAAGGGGAGAACGAAATTTCAAGGACCTGCAGTCTGCAAAAAATGAATTAATGCAGGAAAAAAAGCACCTGGACTCCCTCCTGCAATCGCAAACCAATTACCTGATCCGGATAGACCGGGAAGGAAGGTTTACTTATTCCAACCAGGCCTTCTTAAAAGCTTTCGGATACCAGGAAGAGGAGATACTAAATACCTTATTTTTTGCCACCATATTCCAGAAAGACCTTGTCCGTTGCCGGGCAGTAGCCGAAGACTGCTGGAACAACCCGGGAAAAATTGTGAAGTTGCAGATCCGCAAACCATTTAACCATTCGAAACTTTTTGTATGGACCGACTGGGAATTTCTGGCACTGAGTGATGAAACGGGCGAAGTAAAGGAAATTCAGGGCATCGGACTGAATGTAACGGATAAGGTGATGGCGCAGGAAGTAAAAGAAGAGGCCATACAGACCCTTTCCTTTGCCATGACTTATGCCAAAATGGGTTCCTGGAAAGTTGATTTTGAGGGTCAGGGTATCGTGCTCAGCAATGAATTCAGCGCCCTGCTGGTTATTGAAGAAGAAGCGAAGGAGAAAATGTCCTTGCAGTCTTTTCTCGAAGAATTTGTAGTTCCGGAAGACCAGATGCTGGCACAGGAAAGATTCGGAGAAATTTTACTGAATAAAAATAATATCGGATTTGAAACCAGTTTTTCCTTCCGGGTAATAACGCGCCACGGCTGGATGCGATATCTTTTTCTAAAGGGAAAAGTGATGGATAATCAGGGATGTTTTGGTATCGCCCAGGATATGACCGCACAAAAGGAATCCGAAAATGCGCTGGTCAACAGCGAACAGAAATTCCGGCTGCTCGCGGAAAATTCGGAAGACATCATCAGCGTACATGCGGCCGATGGTACCGTCTGGTATCTCTCTCCTTCCGTAACCCATGTACTTGGTTACGATGTGGAAGAAGTGATTGGCGGAGCCATACTGGAATATGTGCATCCGGAGGATCGCTATAAATTTTTCAAGCAGGATAAACAGGATACCCTGCACCACAAGGAATCCATCATCGTCCGTTACCGGATCTGCAAAAAAGACGAAACCTACCTGTGGCTGGAAACCATCATCAAACCGATTGTGGACCAAAATGAGGTGATTAAACTCGTCTGCACATCCAGGAACATAACCGGCCAGCGGGTGGCACAGGAGAAATTAAAAAAGAAGGACCAGCTGCTGCATGCCGTTTCCCAGGCCACGCATTTACTGCTGAGCAATACCGATCTGAAGCAGGCCATCAATGCCAGTATAGAAATACTGGGAACAAAAACGCAGGTGGACCGTGCCTATGTTTTCAAAAATAAACTCGATAGTGAAAATAATCGTTGGTATACGGGCATCATCAATGAATGGAACGCAGGTAATGCAGCGAGCCGTATAGACAAACAGCGCATGCAGCATCTCGATTTTGAGGACATTGCGCCCATAATCGGACCGCTGAAAGAAAATAAACCATTCGTCAGTTACCGGTGGCAGGAAAATGACCGGGAACTCCAGAACATCTTTGAAAAAGAAGGCGTAACGTCCACGCTTTCCATTCCCATCTTTATAAAAGATTATTTCTGGGGCTTTGTAGGATTTGATGAGCTCAGCAGCCATCGGGAGTGGGCCGAAGGAGAGTTCTCCATACTTCAGTCTTTTGCGTCATCCCTGGGTGCCGCCATTGAACGGAAAGACATAGAGGATGAACTGGTTCAGGCCAAAGAAGTGGCTGAATCGGCCAGTCGCACGAAGAGTGAATTCCTGGCCAATATGAGCCACGAGCTGCGCACCCCGATGAATGGCATTATTGGATTTACGGATCTGGTGCTGACCACAGAGCTTCAGAAAACGCAGCGTGATTATTTAAAGAATGTAAAAAAATCGGCCTACGGATTACTGGAGATCATCAACGATATCCTGGACTTCTCCCGGATTGAAGCGGGTAAGCTGATCATTGACAATACCCTGTTTAAATTGGACGAGCTGGTAGAAGAGACCATTGATATACTGACCCTGAAAGCATTCGAGAAAAAGCTCGAAATGCTTTACCGCGTGGACCATGATATTCCCTCGCAACTCATGGGGGATCCCGTACGCATCAGGCAGATCATTGTCAACCTGCTGGGGAATGCCATCAAATTTACCCGCGAAGGGGAGATCTATGTTTCCATCCGGAAGGAGGGAGATGTGTACTGGCACGAAGGAAAGAAATATCTGAATTTTGTGATCCAGGTAAAAGATACCGGCATCGGCATTGCCAGGGATAAGCTGCAGAAAATTTTTGAAAGCTTCACCCAGGCCGATAATTCCACCACCCGCAAATACGGAGGTACCGGTCTCGGGCTTGCCATTTCCAAGAGCCTGGCGGAGCTCATGCATGGGAATCTTAATGTGGAGAGTGAACCCGGATCGGGGAGTGTGTTTTCTCTCAGTCTGCCTTTGGAAGTGGCCAACGACCAGCCGGAGATTCAGCTGCAGCCAAAACCCCTGTTGAAAAAAGTACTGGTAGTGGACGATAACATCACCAACCTGCAACTGATGGAGGAAACCCTGGGTTATTTTCAGATTTATTGTGAAACCTGCACGAATGGCCAGGATGCCCTGATGAAAATAGAAAGCGCAAATATTTCCGGGGAACCCTTTGACCTGATCATCACCGACCATCACATGCCGGGCATGGATGGGATCAACCTGGTGAAAGAGATCAAGCAATCCATTCCGGGTGCGGTGCAGCCTTTTATATTGATGCTCTCTTCCATCGAGAAAAATTTATATCAGACAGACGCCGACAAAACAGGAATCGATAAATTCATTTCCAAACCGGTGAAGCTGCATGAACTGAACAGTACCCTGCTTTCCCTCTTTGAAAAGAATATGCAGAATGACGTGCTTCATCCGTCTTTTGAGTCCATTGAGAAAATCTCTCAGTCTGCCAGCATCGGATTTGATATCATCCAGATGCAAAACGGCAAGGAAGTGATTGAGATGCTGCCACATTATGACCCCGTATTGATTTTCATGGACGTCAATATGCCGGAGATGGATGGTTACACCACCACGCGGATTATCCGTAAAATGCAGACGGCACAATCCCGGATCCCGATCATAGCGCTGACGGCCGATGCCATGAAAGGCGATAAGGAAAGATGTCTTGATGCAGGCATGAATAGCTATATATCCAAGCCGTTTAAACTGGAAGAGATAGAAGCAGTGCTAAGGGAATATGTATTGCTGGTATGAATTGAATTACTGGATAGCTGCCGTAGCGCTTTCCATTTTATTCCCGTCGAAAACATGCAGTTTAACTTTCCAGGAAGCCAGGTCCTTTTCCAGGCTGAGCTCAATTCTCAGGCTTTTCATTTCGCCAACCGCGGGAAGCAGTTCAAAGGGAATGGTATTCCTGTTCCTCATTTCGGTGGGGGTATGGTACTGACCGCTTAGAATGAAAGGCTTTTGCCCGTCCACCTTGATGATGGTGTTTTCGATCTGCTCGTAAATCTCTTTAAACTTCCCCCTGGCGATCGTAAAATCCTTTGTGTTAAGGGCTATGCAGCTCCAGCTGTAGATATCGCTGCTGGAAATATTTTGTTTGGAAACTGTGCAGGAACTGGCTCCCGGAACCACGATAGTGGACCGGTATTCCGCGGTGTTAGCCTGCTGGGAGATCATCTCTCCCTTTATATTGTGAAAACGGTTGGGATAGTCACGGATCACTTTCTCCAGCGCCTGGTTGGTTTTGTTTGAAAAAACATCATCCTGGGAAAGGAGGCTGGAAGCGCTCAGCATCAGGGGGATGGCTATTAAGATACTTCTCATGGAATGGATTTGAGGTCTAAAGTAATAAGAAACCGAAAGAAGTACAATAGCAAAAATACGGGCTTCGTTTAACATCTTTTTACAAAATAAAACGGCCGGAATTGCGTTAAAAAGCTTCATATTTACTTTCTAAGACGCATTGAAATGAAAACACAAGTAAAATTGGAGACCCAGCGGGCCTGGGTATATCGGAAAAGCTACCGGCCATCGGGCAATATTTATCATTTTTTCAAGTCTGTCATGGTCGTTCTGCTGGAAGGACAATCTACCTATGGTTCTTCCCATCCCTATTCCCGAAAGAAAAAGTAGCTGTCTTATTAAACCTTATTCACCTCAGTTTTAGGGTTTCCCGGTTTTAGGTACCGGTGCAGGTGCCGGAGCAGTTTTTAACTGGTCCATCTGGCGTTGCATATTCCTGGGCATTCCTGGCATCCCCTTATTATTCCTTGTATTAACTCCAGCCCTGTTCAGATTATAGGTGAAGGTCAGCATGAAATACTGTTTGAGCACCGTAGAACGGGTATCCAGGGTGTAGTAATCGCTGATGGTGCGCGTAATGCTTTGATTCTGATTCAGGATATCATTTACTGATAACTTGATCTCCGCATTCTTTTTTTTGAGGATTTCCCTGGCGATGCTGGCATTCCATAAGGGTATGGTCTGGTTGAATCCGCTTGTGCGTCCGCTATTGATATACTCATTGAAATCGGTGTAGAGGATCCAGTCCCTGATAAAATACCAGGAAATATCGGCAGTATAAATCTGCTGGTAATAGGTATTGTTCTCGCTGGCCTGCGCCGAGTAACTCGCCTGATTATAAGCCACACTGGCATTAAGACCCAAGTTCAGCTTGTCATTAAAATCCAGGTTGACGCCGGCCGTCTGGGTGATCACCAGCGTGGAAGAATAATTCGTCAGGCCATACAGGAGACTGGGCGTATGATTGAAAGAAATGGAGTTATTAAAGTTGAGGTTGCTACCCTTGAACCTGCCCTTTAGCGGAATACCCAGGGTGATAAAAGAACTGCCCGAATAAGTGCCATTCATGTTCACCGGCC
>CAJDUL010000027.1_pt1 | contig 11054 bp, 5 predicted proteins | sample 7390691 | NCBI WGS metagenome assembly CAJDUL01 (sample SAMEA7055677, study PRJEB34461) | soil metagenome | biome: terrestrial ecosystem; feature: Peninsula; material: soil | place: Antarctica | collected 2016
AGATTAGGCAATTCTAAATTAGAAACGGTAGAGGATTTTACTAAAAATAATAATATTAAATCTGGAGTAGGGTTTCAACTACTCACACAAAAGAAGGACAAACCAAAGTATTCTGAAACATTAACTGATTTGAAATACCTGGATGCTGATTTTATAACCAAATATTATACCCCAGATAATTTATTAGACAACGTAATAATGTCTATCAAAAGCCCGAAAGCCATTAAATTTTATAAAGAATTTCATAACGTAGAAAATATTACCGAGATTAAAAAACTAACTGCATTTAGAAGATTAGGAGATATAGATGCATTTACTAACCCACATATTGTAATTAAAAAAGGATTAGAGCAAAATAGCGTTTGTGCTTCCTTTATCGAAGAAGAATGTTCTTTCAGAGATGGTGTTTATGGCTTTTATTCAAATGAAGACAGTATTAATGAATTGTATTTACTAATGAGTTATTTCAACTCAAAGTTGAGTACATATTATTTGTTTATGACCATTTCGTCATACGGAATTGAAAGGGAGCAAATAATGAAAAACGAATACGTTGCCCTGATGGGTCCCTCCGGCTCCGGCAAGAGTACGCTCATGAATATCCTGGGATGTCTGGACTCGCCTACAGAAGGGAAATACATACTGAGCGGACATGATGTTAGCCAGATGGCCGATGATGATCTGGCCGACGTGCGCAACAAAGAAATTGGATTTGTATTTCAGCAGTTTAATTTATTACCCAGGCTCACGGCCGCAGAGAATGTTGCCCTTCCGCTCGTATACGCGGGTGTCGCAAAAAAAACACGGATGGAAATGGCGATGGAAGTGCTGGAAAAAGTGAGTCTGACGGACAGAAGCCATCATAAACCCAATGAATTGTCCGGTGGCCAGTGCCAGCGCGTGGCCATAGCGAGGGCGCTGGTGAATAATCCCTCCCTAATCCTGGCGGATGAACCCACAGGTAACCTGGATTCCAAAACTTCCGTTGAGATCATGGAAATATTCAACAAGATCCAGGCCGCAGGAAATACCGTAGTGCTCGTGACGCATGAAGAAGATATTTCGAAATATGCGCATCGGGTAGTGCGGCTGAAAGACGGCGTTATTGAAACGGATAAGAAAAGGGAAGGAATATATGAACCTGCCCTGTAATTTTCTTTTGCATCATGTCGCGCAAAATTTATACAAAAACGGGAGATGCGGGCAAAACCAGTCTGCTCGGTGGAACCAGGGTTTCTAAAAGTCATATTCGCATTCAGGCCTATGGCGATGTGGATGAGCTGAATTCCTTTATCGGCCTCCTAAGTGATCAGTATCCCGAAGAAGCCGGTCGCCTGATGTTAAAGGAAATCCAGGATCGTCTCTTCACCATTGGTTCTGCGCTGGCCTGCGATCCGAAAAAAGAAATTGCGTTAAAAATCCCCGACCTGCTGGAGGAAGACGTGCTGCTCCTAGAAAAAGAAATTGACCAGATGAGTTCCCATTTGCCTCCCATGAAATCTTTTATCCTTCCCGGAGGTCACGTAGTGGTTTCAACGGCGCATATCTGTCGTTGCGTGTGCCGGCGCGCGGAACGGGTTACCGTGCAACTCGATGCGGACGAGCCCATCGGCCAGCCCCTCGTAATCAAATACCTGAACCGGCTGAGTGACTATTTATTTATGCTGGCCAGGTATGCGGGTCATTTGCTGGGTGCGGAAGAGGTGGCGTGGAAACCGAGGAGGAATGTGGAAATGTGATAATGTGGAAATGTGGAAATGTGTAGATGTGAAAATGAAATGCACTTTATTTCCACATCTACACATTTCCACATTATCACATTATCAAACTATCATTCCATCGCGCATCCGTAACACCCTGTCGCTCTGCTCCGCCAGCGTTTCGTTATGGGTTACGATCAGGAAGGTCTGGTTAAATTGTTTGCGCAGATCGAAAAACAACTGGTGCAGTTCCCGGGCATTCGCGGTATCCAGGTTTCCGGTGGGTTCATCCGCAAAAACGATGTCCGGATTATTGATCAGGGCCCGGCATACCGCCACCCTTTGCTGTTCGCCGCCCGATAGGGCGGATGGCTTGTTTTCCAGGCGGTGACTCACGCCAAGCAGGTCTAAAAGCTGCATCCCCCGGGTTTTTACCTCCGACTTCTTCCTGCCGGCGATCCATCCGGGGATACAGACGTTCTCCAGGGCAGTAAATTCCGGAAGAAGATGGTGAAACTGAAATACGAAACCAATGTGCCGGTTCCGGAAGGCAGCCAGGGATTTGCCTTTGAGGGTCTGCAGACGCCGGTTCTCCAGAAGGATCTCCCCGGACGCCGGTTCGTCCAAAGTGCCCAGAATATGTAAAAGCGTGCTTTTCCCGGACCCTGAAGGACCGACCATGCTAACGATCTCTCCCCTGTTAACATCAAGGTTTACACCCTTTAAAACATGCAGTTCTCCGTAATATTTCTCAATATTTCTGGCCGAAAGGATGGGCACGGAAGCTTCAGATGGGATCATCAGCAAATATAACAACCTTGTTTTAAGCAGGATATCCCGCATTTACTTAGTATAAATGGTATTTGGTTGTTTCATTATAAAAATTACTTTTGCGAAAAATTAAAGGCAGCCTTTCCGCCATTCTCCGGTAGGCCGCGTTGATCTGACCTTATTAATAACATTCAGAAATTAAATACCGGAATACAGATGTTTTGGACACTCGAATTAGCCAGTTACCTTGAAGACGCCCCCTGGCCCGCCACCAAAGACGAATTGATTGATTACGCCATCCGCTCGGGCGCTCCGATCGAAGTGGTTGAAAACCTCCAGGAACTGGAAGATGAAGGAGAGATTTATGAGGGGATAGATGATATCTGGCCGGATTACCCCAGCCAGGAAGATTTCTTTTTTAATGAAGATGAATATTGAGCAACCACCCCTGTGGATAATAAAATTCCCTCTTTGGAGGGAATTTTATTTTTCAGGAAGGCCGGCTTCCCCTACCTGTTCAGGCAGATTTTTATTTTACAACCCCCGAATTATTTTTCTCTATTTCCAGAATAACCGCTTCCGTTACGCCGGTAAAGGAAAATCCGCCATCGTGAAACAGGTTCTGCATGGTCACCATCCTGGTCAGGTCACTGAATAAACTGGCACAATATCCTGCACAGGCATCCGCACTGGCATTGCCCAGCGGACTCATTTTATCTGCGTAAGCCTGAAATCCATCAAAACTTTTTACACCGCTTCCGGCGGTTGTTTTGGTTGGCGATTGGGATACCGTATTGATCCGGACCTTATTCTTAATGCCGAAATAATATCCGAAATTCCGCGCCACACTTTCCAGCAGGGCCTTGGCATCAGCCATTTCATTGTAGTCCGGGAACACGCGCTGTGCGGCAATATAACTCAGCGCCACCACACTTCCCCAATCATTGAGGGCATCCATTTCGTATGCGGTTTGTAAAACGCGGTGCAGCGACATCGCAGATATATCCAGCGTTTTCTGGTTAAACCCATAATCCAGTCCCGTATACGGTTTATTTTTTCTGATGTTAAGGCTCATGCCCACGGAATGCAGGATAAAATCAATCTTCCCGCCGAAATGATTCATGGCGCCTTCAAAAAGTTTTTTCAGGTCCTCCATGCTGGTGACATCGGCAGAGATAACCGGGGCCTTCACATCGGCTGCCAGTTTGTTGATCTCTCCAAGACGCAGGGCAACAGGGGCATTGGTCAGCACCAGTGCGGCGCCTTCTTCATAACAACGCAAGGCTGTTCTCCAGGCAAGCGACTTTTCGTCGAGTGCACCGAAAATAATTCCCTTTTTCCCATTGAGCAGTTGATAAGCCATAAGCCCCGATAGATTTTATGTTGGTAAAAATAAGAAGATATTTCCATCGGCAACGCCTTTCCCGCGATATGCTTTTTTGTATATTAACGCCAGCAAACCGATTAACCCCCACAACTATGCGCTTAAAACTTCCGGGCTGGACAACCTGCGGGCTACTTATTCTTTTATTCGCCTGTAACCGGAATCTGGTGGGCTTGGATTATACCAATGCGAAAGACGAAGTGCCGGCACTGACCAATCTGATTTTCCGGTTTGATAAACCGCTGGTGGATGATTCGCTCACCAACCACTGGGATTCCACCCGTTATATTTCATTTGAACCGGCTATTCCCGGAAAGTTCCGATGGGAACATCCGGATGAACTGATTTTTTCACCTTCCATTCCTTTATCGCCGGCAACGAGCTACAGAGCCACCCTGAAAAGCGATGTCCTTCAATACAGCAAATACGATCATTTCAAAAACGGGGAAAATATCCTTTTCCATACCGCGTCATTAAAACTTGAAAACACGAACGCCGCCTGGGTACTGGCGGATGAGAACAGCCACCTCGCCCTTCCGCAGGTGGATCTGTATTTTAATTACCCGCTCGATCCGCTTGTGCTGAAGGATAAAATGAAACTTTCCGTAGACGGGAAGCCGGCCGCTTTTATACTGCAAACGCTTTCTCCTTCTACGAAAATATCCGTGCGACTGACCGGGGTTAAAATGGAAGACAAGGATTATGAAACAAAGATCAGTCTGGATAAGGGCGTTGTTCCCGTAGGCGGAAATAACGGCACCATGCAGTCAACCGAAATCAGTTCCGTTATTCCTTCTCCTTTTGTGCTGCGCATCAACAACGTTACGGCCAGCCAGGTAGGAATCGGGGGTACCATCCAGGTGTTCACCAGCCAGCAGGTGAATGCCACCGATCTGGCGGCCTATGTAAAAATAAGTCCCGCGGTAAAATTCAACACGGAAATAACAGAAAACGGATTTCAGATCCACAGTGATCAGTTTGGTGCCGACAAAAGTTACCAGCTAACCCTGAACAAAGGAATACATGGAAAAATCGGCGGCACGCTGCAGGAGGATTACCTGAACAACCTCAGCTTCGGGGAACTGGAGCCTTCCGTAAGTTTTGCCAACAGCAAAGGCATTTACCTGGCTGCCAAAGGAGAAAGGAATATCGAAATCCGCATCACCAATGTACCAAAACTGAAATTAGTCATTTCGAAAATTTACGAAAACAACCTGCTGAGCGCACAGCGCAACGGTTACAACCCGCAGGAAACTACCGGCGAAAACGGAGGGTATGAAGAAGAGACCAGTGCAACACCGGGAGATGTAATCTATGAACAGGAAGTGGATACGCGTTTGCTGCCCAAATACGGCAATGGCAGGATCTTTCATTTTGACATTCAGGACAAGCTGTCCGATTTCAAGGGCATCTATCACATCATGATCCGTTCGGCAACAGATTACTGGGTGCGGGACAGCCGTTTTCTTTCCCTGTCCGACATCGGACTCATCGCCAAAGATGCGAGTGACAACATGCTGGTGTTTGCCAATTCCATTCAAACCGCATTGCCCATGAAGGGTATAAATATTATTGCTTACGGTGCGAATAACCAGGTATTGGGTATGGCTGCAACAAACGACAGCGGCGTTGCGGAAATCAAATACAAACGACGGGAATTTGCAGGCTTCCGGCCCGCCCTGGTGATTGCCAATTCGGCTGACGATTTTAATTATCTTCCTTTCAATAATACAAAAGTAAATACCTCCCGGTTCGAGGTGGACGGAAAGATTCCCCATGCCAGCGGACTGGATGCTTTCATTTATCCGGAAAGGGACATCTACCGGCCGGGGGAAAAAATCAATTATTCCGTTATTGTCCGGGATTATGCCTGGCATTCGCCGGGAGAAATTCCCATGAAACTGAAATTTCTTTTACCCAATGGAAAGGACCTGAAAACTTTCCGCAAAAATCTCAACGAACAGGGCTCCCTGGAAGGAAATATCGATTTGCCGGCAACGGCCATCACCGGATCCTATTCACTGGAAGTATACACCTCCAACGATGTGCTGCTGAATTCCCAGCCTTTCCGGGTGGAAGAATTCGTACCCGACCGGATTAAGGTAACGGCAAAGCTGAACAAAGATTTTCTGCAACCAGGAGACACGGGAATGCTCAGTATCCATGCGGATAATTTTTTCGGACCACCCGCCGCTAACCGGAACTATGAATGTGAGATCCGGTTGAAACAGAAATCTTTCACTCCTAAAAAATACAACAATTACGATTTCAGTCTGGCCAATCAGAAGACTTTTTATGACAAAGTGGTGCGGGAAGGTAAAACGAACATGGAAGGCAATGCTAAGGAAAAATACGAAGTGCAGGACATGTACCGCAACATCGGGTTGCTGCAGGCAGATTTTTATACCACGGTATTCGATGAAACGGGCCGGCCGGTCAGCCGGCAGACCTCAATCCCCATCTATACGCAACTACATTATTTTGGCATTGGCAATGACGGAAACTGGTATTACCGCCTGAATCAGCCAGTACGATTTCCGCTGATTGCGCTGGACAAAGAAGAGAAGTTGCTGAACGCCATCCCCGCATCCGTTTCCGTAATCAAACACGAATACCGCACAGTGCTCACCAAAAGCGGCAGTTTTTTCCGTTATGAGTCCCAGAAAGAAGATAAACTGATTACTTCGGCCATCACCACGGTAAGCGGGGAACAAACAGCCTTTAGTTTTACCCCGCGTTCGCCCGGTGAGTATGAGATCCGGATAGCCGTTGCCGGGGCAAACAGCTATGTGAGCAAAGCCTTTTACAGTTACGGATATTGGGGAAGTGACCAGACATCCTTCGAAGTCAATAATGAGGGACATGTGGATATTCAACTGGATAAAACATCCTATTATAACGGCGAAAGCGTGAAGGCCCTTTTCAAAGCACCATTTGACGGCCGCTTACTGGTAACCCTGGAGACCGCCAAACTCATCAGCTATCAATATGTACAGGTAGTGAACCGCACGGCGACCATCGACCTGAAACTTACCGCAGAGGCCATTCCCAATGCCTACATCACGGCGACGCTCATCAAGCCGCATGGCATATCCGATATTCCGTTAACCGTGGCCCACGGATTTGAAAATGTGAAGGTGGAAGAAAAAAGCAGGAAGATTCCGGTGGAAATTGTGGCGGCAGCCTTCGTTCGTTCCAAAACCCGTCAGGAGATAACGGTGAAAGCCGCTCCGAACAGCCTGGTTACGCTGGCCGCCGTGGACAACGGGGTGTTACAGGTTTCCGGTTTTGAAACACCGGATCCCTATGCTTATTTCTATGCCCCGCGTGCGCTGTCCGTGGATGCTTACGACCTGTATCCGCTACTGCTACCCGAATTGAAGGGCAGGCTGAGCAGTACGGGCGGAGATACGGAAACGGACATGACCAAACGGACAAACCCCATGCCGGCCAAAAGGATCCACATCCTTTCCTACTGGAGCGGCATCAAACAGGCAAATAAACAGGGAGAGGTCCGTTTCCAGCTGGATGTACCCCGGTTTTCCGGTGAAGTGCGGTTGATGGCCGTTTCCTACCGCAATGAACAGTTCGGCTCCGGAGAGTCCAAAATGACCGTTGCGGACCCATTGGTCCTGAGCACGGCGCTGCCCCGTTTTCTGGCACCATCTGATTCGGCGCTGGTACCGGTGACCATTTCTAATACCACTTCAAAAAGTGCCACGGGAACTGCCGAATTAAAAACATCCGGGAGCATACTGGCCAGCGGGGGCCGGCAGGATTTCAGTCTGCTGCCCCACAGCGAGAAACGTTTATACTTCAACGTTATAGCCAAACCGGAGATGGGTTTGGGGAAAGTGAGTGTGCTGGTGAACGGACTGGGTGAACAATTCTCCGACGAAACAGAGATCGGAGTAAGGCCGGCCGCTTCCCTGCAAAAAAATACCGGCAGCGGCGTGCTGAAAGGCGGAGCGAGCCAGATGCTGGATTTTGATAAATCCGATTTCATTCCTTCGAGTATCAGCGGTCAGTTGCTGCTGAGTAGTTTTCCGGGAGCGGCACTGGCCAAATACCTCGGTGCGCTGCTGCAATACCCATACGGATGCACGGAACAAACAGTTTCGGCCGCCTTTCCCCAATTGTATTTTAGTGAGCTGACGGATGCGCTGCATCAGCAAAAGGGTGCGGTAAACAACGCCAATTACAACATACAGGAGGCCATACGGAAAATTAAAATGCGACAGTTGTACAACGGGGCCGTCACATTGTGGGATGATGAAGGAACGGCCAGCTGGTGGACAACCATCTATGCGGCCCATTTCCTGGTGGAAGCGGGTAAGGCCGGTTTTGATGTTGACAAAACCCTGCTGGAAACCATGCTGGGTTATATCGACGGGCAGTTCCGTGACCGTAAAACCATCAAATATTATTATAACCGCGATCAGCAAAAAAAGATTGTTCCCAAAGAAACGATCTATGGATTGTATGTTTTGGCGCTTGCCGGAAAACCAAATGTACCGGTGATGAATTATTACAAGGCCAACCCAGCCCTGCTGAGCCTGGATTGCAAATACCTGCTGGCGGCGGCTTATGCCATTACCGGCGACCGGAACGCTTACCGTCAGTTCCTGCCCACCCGGTTTGCGGGCGAGGAATCGGTGGCCCAGACGGGCGGCAGTTTTTATTCGGATATCCGGGATGAGGCGATTGCCCTGAACGTGCTGGTGGATGTGGATCCTGAAAATGCACAGATACCGGAGATGGCGAAACACGTGTCCGATAAACTCAAACGACGCAACTGGTACAGTACGCAGGAACTGGCTTTTGGATTCCTCGCCCTGGGCAAGATCGCAAAACAACAAGGGGCATCGGACGCGACTGCAGAGATCCGGGTCAATGGCAAAACCATTGCGCATTTTACCGGTTCGGATCTTCGCATCCATCCGGACCAGCTGAGAACCGGCAACCCGGAAATCATCAGTTCCGGAAAAGGAAATATTTATTATTACTGGGAACAGGAAGGTATTTCAGCCGGCGGAACCATGAAAGCGTCGGATAATTTTCTCAGGGTCCGGAAACGGTTTTTCAATCGTTACGGAATACCCGTTTCGGGAACCAGTTTCAAGCAGAATGAACTGCTGATCGTGCAGGTCAGCATCGAGAAATCATACAGCGGAGATGTGGATAACGTGGTGATCACAGATCTCCTGCCTGCCGGATTTGAAATTGAGAATCCGAGAACGAAAGAGATTCCCGGCATGAACTGGATCAAAGATGACGATAAGCCCACCTCACTGGACGTACGGGACGACCGCATTAATCTCTTTGTGAACCTGCATGGTGCCCGGCAGACATACTATTATGCCGTGCGCGCCGTTTCCCCCGGCGTGTTCAGGATGGGCCCCATCAGTGCAGATGCCATGTACAACGGGGAATACCATTCGTATAATGGCGGGGGAACGATCCGGATCACTGAGTAAGGATTAAAAAATAAAAAAGGCAGTTCCCTGTTTTACTTTTTAATCTCAATGTATAATTCCTTCAGTTGTTTATCGTCTATGGTTGATGGCGCATCCAGCATCACATCGCGGCCGCTGTTGTTTTTGGGAAAAGCGATAAAATCCCGGATGCTTTCGCTTCCGCCCAGGATGGCACAGAGTCTGTCGAATCCAAAAGCGATTCCGCCATGTGGAGGGGCTCCATATTCAAAAGCGCCCAGCAAGAATCCGAATTTGTGGTTGGCCTCGTCGCGGGTCATGCCCAGCGCGTCGAACATTTTTTCCTGGAGTTCCCGTTGATAGATCCGGATAGAACCACCGCCGATCTCATTTCCGTTCAGCACCATATCGTAAGCGTTTGCTTTAATGCCGGCGTAAGGATGCTCCAGGTATTGATCCGCCTGGCGAATGGCCGGATCATTATCGATCATCACCGCAATCTGATCAGGTTTTGGCGCGGTAAAGGGATGATGACGGGCTACCCAGCGATTGTCTTCCTCACTGTATTCAAATAAAGGAAAATCGAGCACCCACAACAATTTAAATTCTTCTTTATTTCTCAGATTCAGTTGCTGGCCCATTTCCAAACGCAATTCGCTGATGGCCTTCCGGGTTTTTTCTTCCCTGCCGGCAAGGATCAGGATGGCTTCGCCTTTTTTTGCTCCGCAGAAAACAGCGATGGCAGTTAGTCTTTCCTCATCATAAAATTTGTCCACGCTGCTCTTCAGTGTTCCGTCTTCATTATAACGGATATATACCAAACCCTGCATGCCGATCTGGGGACGTTTCACCCAATCCGTGAGGATATCAAATTGTTTGCGCGTGTAGGCAGCCGCTCCCGGAACGGAGATGGCAAGCACCGTTTCAGACTGATCAAATACGTTAAAGCCGGCGTGGGATACAATCTCTCCCCCTGCTTCCCGGGCGCCATTTCTTTTTAAAGGGGATTTGAGGTTGGTTACTTTCATCCCGAAGCGGATATCGGGTTTATCGTTCCCGTAATTCCACACAGCATCCTCCCAGCTCATTCTTTCCACCGGATGGCTATAGTCTATCCCCTTTACCTGTTTAAAAATAAATTTGATCAGTCCTTCGAACATCCGGAGAATATCATCCTGTTCAATAAAACTCATTTCGCAGTCTATCTGTGTAAATTCCGGCTGGCGGTCGGCCCTCAAATCCTCATCGCGAAAACATTTTACCACCTGATAATAGCGGTCGTAACCGCTCACCATCAGCAGTTGCTTAAAAGTCTGCGGACTCTGCGGAAGGGCATAAAACTGACCGGGGTTCATGCGTGAGGGCACCACAAAATCGCGAGCCCCTTCAGGCGTGGATTTGATCAGAAAAGGTGTTTCGATATCCAGGAACCGATGCTGATGCAGATAATCCCTTGCGGCCCGGTTCACGGCATAACGCAGTTCCAGGTTTTTCTTCAGCTCGTTCCTGCGCAGGTCGAGATACCGGTATTTCATCCGGATATCATCTCCCCCGTCGGTATCATCCTGAATGGTAAAGGGCGGGGTCGCCGATTTGTTCAAAATGGCAAACCGGCTCACTTTGATCTCAATTTCCCCCGTTGGGATTTGAAGGTTCTTATTTGACCTTTCAGACACGGTTCCGGTGGCCTGAATTACGAATTCCCGGCCTAACGGGGTTTCTATCAGCGCTTTATTCTGGGCTTCATCCAATAATAACTGTGTA
>CAJDUL010000076.1_pt2 | contig 11047 bp, 7 predicted proteins | sample 7390691 | NCBI WGS metagenome assembly CAJDUL01 (sample SAMEA7055677, study PRJEB34461) | soil metagenome | biome: terrestrial ecosystem; feature: Peninsula; material: soil | place: Antarctica | collected 2016
GTTGTACTTGGTCGACATCAGGTTGAGGTTTGCAGAAAAGGTTTGTCCGGGCCGCGCCTTGCTGTCCACGACGTGGCTCCAGGAAAGACTGTAGGTTTTGGTATCCTGATAGGGTGTTTTTCCGGAATTGCTGAGCAGGCGGGTGAGCTGATAATTAAAGTTCACGCGCCCGCTGTACCGGTAGCGGACCCGGTATTCCGGCGTAAAAAAGATACTGTAGCCCCCGTAAGAATACAAATTCGTCCGGAGGGCGGCATCAAAATTATCATTCAGCACTTTATAATAGCCGATGCCCTCCAAGCCCAAACCATACTGGGAACTCACGTTAAAAGTAGGCGGCAGAAATCCGGAATGCCGGCCCTGTGAAATGGGGAAAAAACCAAAGGGAATATAAATCGGGAGGGGCACGCCTTCAAACTCCGGATGAACGGGTCCGGAAATCGCCATTTTTTTATTGATCAATTCCATTTTGTTGGTCCGGAAAGCAAAATGGGGAACATCCAGGTTACAGGTGGTGAAGCGTCCATGAAAAACATAATACTCGTCTTTGGAAATCTTCTTCATTTTTTCGCCCATCACAAACATTTCACCGCTCTGGCTAAGGGAATTAACCGTGATGCCCTTCTGGGTTTTCATGTTGAATAACATGGAATCGGATGTCAGATTACCGTCCGTCTGTTTCATGGAAGGTTTCCCGATGATCCGGTTTGCCGTATCCCTGATAAATGAGGCTGTAAGGAGATTGTTTGGCTGATCCATCCGGATTTCATAGGCCGTCAGGTCTATATCCTTATACTTAACATTGGCCTTGTTATACAGCGTCACATTCTTGGTTGGTACATCCAGCACCACCGAATCCGCGGCGCTATAGGTGATGGGTGCGTCCAGCGAATCTTTGGAAACTGCAAAATGAACAGTATCCGTTCGCTGACCCGCGGAATCGGTCCGGAACGGAATACTGTCCGTTACACTGGAGTCGCCCGGAATAGTATCTCTGTGCGGAGCAACAATTTTTTGCGGGATACTGTCGTTTGAAATGCTGGTGCGAGGGTGAGAAGCATTTGAATAACGCGCTGAACTATTAACAGTTATACAAAAGAATAACAACGCAAAAATCAACGTGGAAACGTATTTTAAGCTAATTTTGCCTCCGTTATTCATACAGTGTAATGGTACAAAAATAGGAGTATCCTGTCTAAGAAATTGTGAAGATTAACATCTTGACTGTCAAAAAGAAAAGCATGCTGAGAACGGTATACGGATTCACCATTTCCTTCGTCATTTTACTTCTCCTGACTTCCTTTTACCGGGGCAGCGGTTCAAATCCGAATCCAAGATCGCCAAAGGTCCGCATCCTCGTTATTGATCCGGGTCATGGGGGACCGTATCCCGGAACCCGGGGACTGATCTCCACAGAAAAAGACGTTACCCTGGATATTTCCCTGAAACTGGGGGAGGCTGTTAAAAAAAATTTCCCGGGAATAAAGGTGGTCTTTACGCGCACCACCGATGCCGCTGTCAATAATGCCAGTAATCTGAAAGATGATCTTCATGGCCGTGCCCAGATCGCCAACCAGGCCAAGGGCGACCTCTTCATCAGCATACATTGCAATGCCACCCGGCAGCCGGCAGGCGGGTATTATGAAAAAAGGGTGATTGGTCATAAAAGAAAACTCGTTTATGTGGGTCGCGGGAAAAAGAAAAGAAAAAGATGGGTCAATGCCCCGGTGTATGAATCCTACTGGGTAAAAAATATGCGCGTCGGTACCGAAACCTATATCTGGAAAGCCGGCAAACAGGGTAGTAAAAATGACGCTATCAATGAAACGGAAGAAAGTGGCGAAGACGTTACGGACAGTACAGCCAATGAAGAGGCTTTTGACCTGAGTTCACCGGAGGCCCGTATGCGCGCGACTTTATACGAAAAGAAATATTTTGACAACAGCGCCCTTTTTGCCACCCTGGTGGAACAGTCCTTTGCCGCCGCGGGCCGGCAGAGTTATGGGGTAAAGCAAAGGGACGTCGGCATACAGGTACTCCAGGCCACCGGAATGCCCAGCGTACTGATTGAAGTAGGTTTCCTCAGCAATAAGGAAGAAGAAGAATATCTCAACAGTGACAAGGGTCAGGATGAAGTGGTGGAGAATATTGTGGAGGCCCTGAAACGCTACAAGGATCAGCTGGAGGGCAATTCCGACACCATAGAAGCAGCCCCTGTCGATTCCACCAAATAACAAACCGCCGTCCGTTCCCCCGATCCATCTTTGCCCAATGATCTTTTTCCTGTAGGTTTGTGAGCGTATAACCAGATGTAAAAGAAGACATAGCGAGGTATTCCATAAAAAGACCCCGGATGAAAATTTCAAATGAAACCAAAATAGGCGCGCTGACCGCCATTGCTATTGCCCTCCTGATCCTCGGATTTAATTTTCTGAAGGGTAAGGACCTGTTTGAACACAGTAAAAAGATCTACGCGGTCTTTAAAAGCGTGGAAGGATTGGAGACCTCCAATTCAGTGAAAATAAAGGGGCTGGAAGTGGGCTCCGTATATACGATCAGTCCCGTGGATAAAAATGTGGACGGCATTGTGGTGGCCATCAGCATGAAAAAAGACGTGAACATTCCCAAAAACTCTGTTGCCCTAATCGATGCCGGCCTGATCGGATCCGCAGACATCATCATTAAAAAAGGGGATTCCCAGGATCTGATCAATGATGGTGATACGCTAACCACGCAGGAAAAAGGCAACTTGTTGTCTGAAGTACAGAGCAACCTCAGCCCCGTTGTTTCCCGGCTGAGCAGTACCCTGGGATCGCTCGATTCCCTGATCAGGGTGATCGGGGGACTTTTCGACCCCACGGTTAAAAACAATTTCGCGGCCATCATCGGCAATCTGGCAAGGTCATCGGCTTCCCTGCAAGTGATCCTGAATGAAAAAACCGGCGCCCTCGCCCATTCCATGGTCCACCTGGACAGCTTCACCAATAACCTGGCGAATAATAACCAGCGGATCACCGGAACCCTCGATAACCTGGAAAAAACCACCGGCAAACTGGCCAATGCCAAAATAGACGAAACGCTGAAAAGCGCACAGGATGCGATGACCTCCCTCAACAACGCCGTAAATAAAATGAACAGTACCAGCGGCACCCTCGGTTTATTGCTGAACGATAAGAAACTGTATCAGAATCTGGAAAGCACCACGCGCAGCCTCAATACCCTGCTGGATGATCTGCGCGTGCATCCGAAACGGTATGTAAGTATTTCCATATTCGGCAAAAAGGACAAAAGCGGACCGCTCAGTGCCCCGCTCAGCGATTCCACAAACCAGAAATGATGCCGTTGACCACCCATTCGACCCATAAAAATTAACGGATGAAACTAACGGCGCTTTGGCTGGTAATCTTCGGCTGCTGCCTGTGCCTTTGTACAACCGCCCAGGTTGCCGTTCCTTTCAAATCGAAAAACGGCGATAGCACCCGCACCGTTTATATCTGGCATACCGACACCCTGCGTGAGCTGCAGAAGGATTCTGTCGCCATCCAGAGTTTGTTCGGTCATGTAAAACTGCAAAGCGATAAAACATTATTTTACTGCGACAGTCTCGCCATCAACCACAAGGAAAATTTCATGGAGGCCTTCGGAAATGTGCACATCAACGACAATGATTCCACTGATATCTACTCTCAGTACATGAAATATTTCGTGGATACAAAATACATTATTTTTCAGAAGAAAGTAGTGCTGAAAGACGGTAAGGGCGTACTCAGTACCGAAGATCTGAACTACGATATGAACCAGCATATCGGCAACTACCTCAACGGGGGGAAGGTGGTGAACGAAAGCACCACCGTCACCAGCAAAGAGGGCACTTATTACGCAGAAACCAAAGATGTATTGTTTAAAAAAGATGTGGTGCTGACAGATCCCGCCTACAGTCTCACTGCGGATTCTCTGCTGTACAACAACGACCGTCAGATCGCTACTTTCATTACCATGACCCATATCCGGGACAGCAGCGGCCGCACCGTGGACACCCGGGAAGGATATTACGATCTGAAAAATCACCGCGCACATTTTGCAAAAAGGGCCACCGTCACAGATGGTTCCCAGGCCATTACCGCCGATTCCATTCAGTTCGACGACAGCCTGGGGCTCAGCACAGCCATTGGAAATGCAGTTTACCGGGATACGGCACAGGGTTTTACACTGATCTCCGGCAATATGGTTGGCGATAAAAAAAACAATACCCTGCTGGCCACGCAGACCCCGCTGATGATCCTGAAGGGTGATGATCAGGATTCGGTGTACATCCGTGCGGACACCTTATTTTCCGGAGTGATTCCCGATTCCGTTTTGAAACAGGTCGATTCCGTGCAGGACATGCCCATCCTGAAAACTGCCCGCAATCCAAACGACAGCACCCTGCGTTTCCTGAAAGCTTATCATCACGTGCGCATCTTTTCCGATTCCCTGCAGGCCGTGGCAGACAGCCTCTATTATTCCGGACAGGATTCCATCTTCCGCTTATTTTACGATCCGGTGGCCTGGGCCGGCGGATACCAGGTATCCGGAGATACCCTGTTCATGTATACGAAGAACAAAAAACCGGAGCGTTTGTATGTTTTTGAGAATGGCCTCGTCGTGGGGAAAGTAGGTGCGTATATGTTTAACCAGGTAAAAGGAAACACCATCAATGGTTATTTCAAAAATGGGGTAATTGATTTCATGCGTGCCAAAGGAAGTGCCGAAGCGGTGTATTATGTAAAGGACGACAGCATGGCCCTGGTGGGCGTGAACCGGGTAAACAAGGCCGATGTGATTGATCTGATCTTCTTAAAAAAAGTTCTGAATAAAGTAGTTCTCCGGAATGATGCGGACGGTATTATCACCCCCATCCGCAAAGTGAAATTCGATGACATGAAACTCCGCAATTTTAAATGGCTGGAAGAGCGAAGACCGAAGACGAAGGCTGAACTTTTGAAGAACTGAAATTCCCGTGGATAGTATATGGTTGATGGTACATGGACTTAAATTTCGAATTCGCAATAAATACCCATCTACCATCGACTATATACCATCAACCCTTTCCTCAGTGGGGAAAGAAAAAATAAGCAATCACAATCGCCGTAACAATCGCTGCGAGGTCGGCGAGCAGCGCCGCCGGAATGGCATAACGGATTTTTTTTATGCCCACGGAACCAAAATACAAGGCAGCGATATAAAAAGTGGAATCCGCTGTACCCTGGAAAATACCGGAAAGCTGGCCGGGAAAAGAATCCGGGCCATAGGTCTTCATGGTATCGATCATCATGGCCCTCCCCCCGCTCCCGCTTAGCGGTCGCATCAGCGCCGTGGGCAGCGCCGAAACAAAATCGGTATTTACGTGCAGCATAACAAAAAAAGAACCGATGGCCTTTACGATATAATCAAACACACCACAACTTCTGAGCACGCTGATGGCCACGAGCATGCCTACCAGGTAAGGAATGATGGTCACTGCCACCTGGAAGCCCTCTTTCGCACCGTCAATAAAAGCTTCATAAACATTGATCTTTTTAATCATGCCGCCGATGATGAAAATGGTAAACAACAGCATGATGAGCCCGTTGCTGAAGATGTTTGAGAAAGGAACAATGTAGCTGGTGTGCATGTGCAACACATACACCAGCGAAGCGATGAGCGCGGAAATGCCCCCGATCCAGAGCAGGATCACAGGCTGGAATAAATTGATCCGCTGTTTGACGGCCACGACCGTCAGCGCCACAACCGTGGCAGCGAACGTGACAATCATGCAGGGGATGAAAATGCTGGTTGGATTGGTTGATTTCAGGATGGCCCTTTGGGCAATGATGCTCACCGGAATAATGGTAAGCCCCGAAGCATGCAGTACCATGAACATGATCTGCGCATTCGATGCCGTGTCTTTAACCGGGTTCAGTTCCTGAAGACTGATCATGGCTTTTAAACCAAAAGGCGTAGCGGCATTATCCAGGCCCAGCAGGTTAGCAGAAAAATTCATGACCATATGACCCATGGAAGGATGATTCTTTGGCACCTCCGGAAAAAGACGATTGAAAAACGGACCGATGATGCGGGACAGGAACCGGACCCCGCCAGCCTTTTCACCCACATTCATAAATCCCAGGAAAAGCGCCATGATCCCGATGAGTCCGATGGCAATCTGCACACTCACATTGGCCGAATCAAAAACACCATCCACCATGGTTTTGAAAATATCGGTCTCTCCGTAAAAAACCAGCCTGATCAGGGCCGTGATAAAGGCAATCAGAAAGAAAATGATCCAGATGAGGTTCAGCGCCATATCCCGTCATTATTTAAGGCTTGAATATAAGTAATAAAATAACCATCTCTTAAATACTTCTATCTTTGCGGGCGCAAAATCAATCCGTTTCCAACAATAAAAATAATATAAGTCATGGCACTAAAGGCAGGTATCGTCGGTTTACCGAATGTTGGCAAATCCACCCTGTTCAATGCGGTAAGTACCAGTGCAAAGGCCCAGGCTAGCAATTACCGTTTCTGCACCATCGAACCCAACATCGGTCTCGTGGATGTTCCGGATAACCGTTTAAATAAACTGGCGGAGCTGGTTCATCCGGACCGGATCGTGCCCACTCAGATTGAAATTGTTGACATTGCGGGACTGGTAAAAGGTGCCAGCAAAGGAGAAGGACTGGGAAATAAATTTCTGGCCAATATCCGCGAAGTGGATGCCATCGTGCATGTGATCCGTTGTTTTGAGGATGAAAATATCCTGCGGGACGAAGGTGCCATCAATCCCATTTCCGACAAGGAAATCATTGATACGGAACTTCAACTGAAGGATCTGGACAGTGTGGAAAGAAAATTTTACCGTACGGAAAAATTATTGCGCACGGCCGATCCGAAAATAAAAGCAGAATATGAAGTGCTGAAACACTGCAAGGAACACCTCGAAAAAGGAAAGAATATTCGGGAACTTGATCTCAGCAAAACGGAAAAAACAGCCATCGCCGATCTGTTTCTGCTTACAGATAAACCGGTTTTGTACATCGCCAATGTAGACGAAACCTCCATGCATACGGGAAATAAATTTTCCGAAGCGTTGACAAAAGGAATTGATGGGGAAGATGCAGACGTGATCGTGATGAACAATTCCATCGAACAGCAGATTGCGGAACTGGAGAATGCTGACGATAAAGCCATGTTCATGGAAGAATATCAGATGAAGGAACCAGCACTGAATAAAATGATAAGGGCGGTGTATCATTTGCTTTCCCTGCAAACCTATTTCACAGCAGGTGTGCAGGAAGTGCGGGCATGGACCATCCACACCGGCTGGAAGGCGCCCCAGGCCGCCAGTGTCATCCATACGGATTTTGAGAAAGGATTTATCAAAGCGGAGGTGATTGCCTACGACGACTTTTTAAAATACAAATCCGAAGCCGCATGCCGTGAGGCCGGAAAGCTCCGGATAGAAGGAAAAGAATATATCGTCAAAGACGGGGACGTGATGCATTTCCGCTTCAACGTATGAGTTGACAATGAACAATTTTTTATAAGTCTACCGGTCGGAGATTAACCGTCAACTGTTCTCATAAATTATACCCAAGACTGATATAATACAAACCTCCGATGTTTGCATTGCCAATGGCATCCACATAATATTTATTCAGCAGGTTGGTAGCACCCAGTTTTATAGTGCCATGCAGCTTCGGCAATTTCATGCTGATCTGTCCGTCCAGCGTGCCGAATGCGGGCGTGTTGCCGCTGACGAAAGAAGATTCATAAAGGTAACTTTGCTGCCAGCGATAGGTCAAATTGAATCCATAGAATTTCGCAATGGTATAGTTCGCCACAGAAAAATTAAATTTTATTTTCGGCGTGTTGAACTGGGTGAGCACCGTAATATCCTTGTTGGAAATATCATTGTATGCAATATTACCGGAAGCAATAAATCCCATCGGCAGTGCGTATTCCAGCCCCAGACCGGCACCGACGGTATTCACTTTGTTGCCGCTGTTCGTGTATATGCCGAAGGTATTCCGGTTCGTTTGGCCCAGGGTAAAGGGATCCTTGATCAGCACTGCGAGCGATAAGCGCCTTGTATCCCAGTTCCCAGGAAGCAACTGATTCCGGTTTAAATTCTTTGAACTGGTATTGGACTGGCTGCGTGCCGGTTCGCTGAAAATTACCAAGGGCAGCCGTGTCATACGTATTTGATCTCAATCCATAAGCATCTATGAACTGGGGTAATCCCCCAATCAGCCGCGCGGATCCGGTTTGCAGGTTGATGTATTGATTCTGGGTGGAAGGAAAACGGTATGCCGTTTGAAATGAAGCCCGGATAAATTGATCCCGCGCAACCCGGTAAACAGCCGTCAGCCTGGGTGTAAAACGACCGGCGAAATTGGAGTTCTTATCATATCGGGCAGCAACCGTTATCTTCAGCAGATCATTAAAAAATCCTTTCTGTACCTGGGCAAAAGCGCCGCTTTCGTTGATCTTAATGGTTCCTGCGGTGTCGGCAAATATGGTCCCATGCGAATTCAGCACAAATTCGCGCGTGGACGCCCCCACGGTTATGTCGGCCCAATGGATGAGGTCGGAAAAATTGTACATGCCTTCCCCCACATATAAATTGGTCTGGTCATTGAACTTGCCTCCTGCAGGGATGGCCAGTCGTTTCAGGGAATCCAGAGACTTATTAAAAGCCGGCGTACCCGGCTGTAACCGGTTCGCATCGGCATAACCTCTGGCGGCGGCGCTGGCTGTAACATAGGCCTGGTCAGGGGTTTGTCCCCCGCCATAAGCCGCTCCAAAGGTTTGCGCATAAGCATTGATGTAATTCGGGGCCCAGACAGTAGCCGTGGGCGCATAGGCTTCATTCAGCAGGGTGGCGGCGGCCACCATATCATAAGAATCTCCCGCCTGTTCCTGCGTGGTGTAGGCCCTGACATAAAAACGCTTACCGGTTACTTCCGCTTTATACTGGCCGATCCGCACATTGCGCAAACTGTAGCGGTCCGTTCCCTGATAAACCGTATTGGTGCTCCCAAAATTTCCGGAAAGGCTGGCCGTGGTATTGTCTGTTATTTTATAAAATAACCCGGCGGAGGCTTTGAAATTGTAGGCCTTATAATCGGTGAGTGTATTTTCATTATACCCCGTGCGGCTGACACCCGAATTGGCAGGCGTCAGGCTGGCGATGCCATTCAGCTGGGCGGCGGTCACCGGGTCCCCTGCTGCCAGATAAGCGGCAGCAGCTTTTTTCAACTGATCCTGAACATTGAAATAAGCACTTTCATCACCATAGCTGTTTACCCCGTTGTAATCAGGCAGACGCCTGTCTCCCGCTATGGGCTGGCCCTTTAAAGCACTGTAATTCCGGTAATCAGAAACCATCCAGTCTTTGGCCTGGGTGTATTCAGCAGAAACCCGGAACGCCAGTTTATTATTAAATGCCTTTGCGTACCGCGCCATCCAGTCGTAAAAAGGCGCAGCCTTGCTGTTATCGTCACCCAGGTGATTTACGCCCTGTTTTATCTGCACACTCAGACCCTGGTATTTAAAAGGATCCTTGCTGGTCATGAGAATAGTGCCCGTCATGCCACCGGATCCGTACAATGCGGAAGATGCGCCCGGTAGCAGTTCCACGTTATCCACATCCAGTTCATTCAGGCCCACAATATTTCCCACGGAAAAATTCAATCCCGGCGCCTGGTTATCCATGCCGTCCACCAGTTGATTCATCCTCAGGTTTCCGCTGCCATTAAAACCTCTTGTTCCCAGTGTTTTAAACATGATGGAAGAAGTAACGGCATCCACGCCTTTAAGGTTTGCCAGGGCGTCGTAAAAAGAAGGCGCAGGCACTTCCCGGATGGCGGCAATGCCCATTCTTTCAATGGAAACCGGGGACTCCAGACTCCTGATCTGCGAACGGGTGGCAGAAACCACCACTTCCTTTCCAATCTCCGATGCCGGCTGCAGTTCGATGTCCAATACCACTGCATTATTGTCCACCACCACTTCTTTGGATTCATAACCGACGGACGAGATTTCGAGCGTTGCAGGGAAATTGCTGATATTTAATTTGAACGCTCCCCGGCTATCGGTAAATGTTCCTGTGGAAGCAGCTTTCAGCAAAACCGAAGCCGCCGGAATGGCTTCCTTTGTTTCGGTATTACTGACTTTTCCGGAGATGATCGTCTTTTGAGCGAAGGCTTTTGGCTGACACAGAAATCCTATGGCTAAGGCAAGTACAAAGCTGAACAGGTGTTTCATAAAAAGTCGTTTAGATGATTGAATTCGTTAGCTTTTATTGAGTAATCAAAATCAAATCCTAATATTTGCAATCAAATTCACTGCATGAATCCTTTTATTTTTCCGGATCAGACCGCTTTCTACCGCGGAAAGGTCCGCGATGTGTACAGCATTAAAAACGACTGGCTGGTCATGATCGTATCCGACAGGATATCCGCTTTTGATGTGATCCTGCCGAGACCGATCCCCTATAAAGGACAAGTTTTGAACCAGATTGCTGCATACATGCTGAACGCCACCCTGGATATTTGTCCTAACTGGCTCTTATCCACGCCCGCACCGCAGGTCAGTATCGGAAAACGCTGCGTTCCTTATCGTGTGGAGATGGTGGTTAGGGGGAATCTGACCGGTCATTCCTGGCGCACCTATTCAGCGGGGAAAAGGGTTTTGTGCGGCGTGGCATTGCCGGAGAGACTAAGGGAAAACGATTACTTTCCCCAACCCATCATCACGCCTTCCACCAAAGCAGAAGCAGGTCATGATGAAGATATTTCACGCGGGGAAATTATTTCCCGCGGCGTTGTGCCGGAAGCCGACTATGCTGTTCTCGAAAAATATACGCTGGCACTTTTTCAACGCGGAAAAGAGATCGCTGCTAAAAGAGGGTTAATCCTCGTGGACACCAAATACGAATTCGGAAAAATCGGCGATACTATATACCTGATGGATGAGATCCACACACCGGATTCCTCTCGTTATTTCTATGCAGATGGCTTTGAAG
>CAJDUL010000107.1_pt1 | contig 11029 bp, 12 predicted proteins | sample 7390691 | NCBI WGS metagenome assembly CAJDUL01 (sample SAMEA7055677, study PRJEB34461) | soil metagenome | biome: terrestrial ecosystem; feature: Peninsula; material: soil | place: Antarctica | collected 2016
GGCGACAAAGAAGAAGAGGGCGATCAGAAAACCAACATCTCCGATGCGATTCATAATGAAGGCCTTTTTTGCGGCGTCATCGTATTCGATGTTTTTGAACCAGTAGCCGATCAGCAGATAAGAACAGAGTCCGACTCCTTCCCATCCGATAAAGAGGATGACAAAATTCGATCCCAGCACGAGCAGCAGCATGAAAAAAACAAAGAGATTCAGGAACGAAAAATATTTTGCGTAACCAGCGGCGTCTTCCTCCTTCATGTAAGCGGTGGAATATACATGGATCAGGAATCCCACGCCCGTGATGAAGAGCAGGAATACAGTGGACAGCGGATCTACCAGGAAGGAAAATGGAATTTTGAGGTTGCCCGCATGAATAAACTGAAACAGGGTGATGGTTACGGACTGAAAACTTTCCTGTTTCACTTCAAAGAAAATGCCGGCACTTACAATAAATGAAGCCAGTATCATGGCCGACCCGATAAAACCCGACAGGGTTTTGGAAATCGAATTCCTGAACAGGCCATTTATCAAAAATCCGATCAGTGGAAACAGCGGAACGAGGTATATGTAATTACTCATGCAGGCTGAAGGCTTAAAGCTTTTTTAATTATTGATTACTGACTACCGATTACTAATTCGCTAACTATTTTGAAAATTCACCACCACGCCGTCCTCAGTTTAGTGTTTAAGCCGGTTCAGGAAATTCACATCTACCGAATGCGTATTCCGGTACATCATGGCGATGATTGCCAGTCCCACACTCACTTCCGCCGCTGCGACCACCATGATAAAAAAAACAAAAATCTGTCCGTTGATACCCGCATTCGGATCCGCCACGCCCGCAGTCGCATGGTGCATTTTCGAAAATGCGATCAGCAACAGATTCACAGCATTGAGCATCAATTCCACGCACATAAAAATGATGATCGCGTTTCTGCGCGTCAGCACACCGGCCACACCGATGCAAAAAAGCGCCACGGAGAGAAAGATGTAGTAGTTTATGGGCATGGGGGTAATTTGAAAATTTGAAGATTTGAAAATGTGTAAATGGAAATACACTTCATTTTATATTTGTTTATATATGTTGAAATTCCCGCTGGTACATTTTAGCATCAGCATCTTACCCTGCCCTCATTTTCAAATCTTCAAATCCTCAAATTTTCAAATCCTTTCGTAATCCCAAAATCTCCCTAATCCTTCTTCCCGATCACCACCGCGCCGACCATGGCGCTTAAAAAAAGGACACTGCTGATTTCAAAGGGAATCACATATTCCCGAAACAACGCGAGACCGAGGTTGTGAATCAGACCGATATCGCCGCTACCCGTCTGCGCCATCCGGTTGCGGGTGTCGGCATCCTTGAGCGCTGCCACGAGTACCAGCAACAGGGCACCTCCACCGATGACACCGGCAATTTTGAGCCATTTATTTTTCTGAGGCTCCGTTTCCGCATTGAGATTCATCAGCATGATCACAAATAAAAAAAGCACCATGATGGCGCCTGCATATACGATGAGATTAACGATGGCGAGGAACTGCGCGTTGAGCAGAATATAGTGGCCGGAGATGGTAAAAAATACAATGATCAGCCACAAAACACTGTGCACAGGATTCTTGCTGATCACCACCATAATGGCACTGAACAGGGCCAGCGCACTTAAAAACCAAAACAGGATCTGGGTCAGGCTCATGAATTAATTAATAATTTGAAAATGTGGACATGTGAAAATAGAGAGGTCTCCGATATAGCTACTCCACAAATTCGTAAATAGGAAAATCTTACCACGGTTTATCTTTAAATTATTAAAACTGATCTTCGCATTTTCACCCACGACGCTGGCAGCCAGCACATTTTCACATCAACACATCTTCACATCAACACATCTTCACATCAACACATCTTCACACCAGCACATCAACCCCTCTTCTCTCCTCTTGCTTTTGCAAATCCTTCCGGATCCGTCAAAGGATGCGGAATCAGCATTTCTTCCTTTCCGTATACAAAGGATTCCCGGTTGAAATTGGCCGGCACGAGGGTTTCGGATAAATAAACGGCGTCCTTGGGACAGGCTTCTTCACACAATCCACAAAAGATACAGCGCAGCATGTTGATTTCGTACCGCGCAGCATATTTTTCTTCCCTGTACAGATGTTCTTCTCCCGGTAAACGCTCCGCGGCTTCCATGGTAATGGCCTCCGCTGGGCAGGCCACGGCGCATAGCCCGCAGGCCGTGCAACATTCCCTTCCCTCCTCGTCCCGGTTCAATATCTGTACTCCCCGGAACACAGGACTGAACGTCCGGGTCTGTTCCGGATAACTGATGGTGGCCTTTTTCCTGAACATATGACCAAAAGTAATCAGCATGCCCTTGGCAATAACCGGAATGTATAACTTCTCCCAGAATGTCATCGGCTTCCTGCCCACGGTCTTTGCCTTTGTTGTTAATGCCTGCATAATATTTTTTCTTTTATCCCCGGCTCCGGCTCACTTCCCTGCTGCAAAAATATTTTTATCGTGTCAACCCTCCAATTAAATTCTCACGGCCATGAATCCCCGATTAAAAATGCCAGTGATTCTGTTTGAGCAGGATCACAAATCCGGTAACCAGCATATTCAGCAGCGCCAGCGGGATCATCGTTTTCCAGCCCAGCTTCATCAGCTGATCGTACCGGAATCGTGGTACCGTCCAGCGCACCCACATAAAAAGGAATATGAACAAAGCGATTTTTATAAACAGGCTCAGCACCTGCAGGAAGGCCAGGAGATTCACCCCGTGATGTGCACCGAAAGCAGCATCATTGACGAAGGGAATATCGTAACCACCCCAGAAAACCGTGGCCATCACCGCACTGCTGATGAACATGTTCACGTATTCTGCAAAAAGGTAAAACCCGAGTTTCATGGAAGAATATTCCTGGTGATAGCCGAAATTCAATTCACTTTCCGCTTCAGAAAGATCGAAGGGCGTTCGGTTGCATTCTGCAAATGCGCAAACCAGGAAGATCAGAAATCCGAGTGGCTGATAGGCCACATAATACCAGCCGGTCTGCTGTTGTTCCACGATGGTATGCAAACTCAGAGAACCGGTCAACATCAGCAGGGCGATGAGGCTGAGCCCCATGGCCAGTTCGTAAGAGATGATCTGGGACGCACCGCGGATGGCCGCGAGCAGGGAAAATTTATTGTTGGATGCCCATCCTCCGATCATCAAACCGTAAACGCCCATGCTCACCACCCCGAATATATACAGGATACCAATGTTCACATCAGCGATCTGGAGGGCAATATCCCGTCCGAAAATATGAATGTGTCCGCCCCAGGGCACGACGGCGCTGGTCATCATGGCTGTAAGCATGGCCAGGCCCGGACCCAGAATAAAAAGGAATTTATTCGAATGGTTCGGAACGATCTCTTCTTTGCTGAATAATTTAAGGCCATCTGCCAGCGGTTGAAAAATGCCAAATGGTCCCGCCCGGTTCGGCCCGCGCCTGTCCTGGATATAGGCAGCCACCTTTCTTTCCGCATAGGTCTCATACATGGCTATTAACAGGGACATGCCAATGACGATGGAAATGAGCACAGCTTTCTCTATAATCAGGGGCCAGTCGACAGATAATAATAATGCGTGCATGTTATCCTGATAAAGTTTCTTCGTTTTTTTTTATAATGCCCGATGTGATTGAAAATACTGATGAGTAGTGCGGCAACAGCAAATCAGTTTATTGAATAGTATCATGGTTCTCCGTTTTCCTTGTCAAAGTCCATCGAATGGGCAGGTCCCTGGATTTCCGAAAGATCAATTTCCGGTCTGTTCACTTCACTTACCGAATGGATGTCCATCAGCAATTTCGGCTTTCTTCCGCCCATAACAGCAGGTAAGGTTTCCCGTGATTCAACCGTATCCAGATAATGCCCCTGGGAAATAACGGAATGGCGGCTGATGCGCGTAGGGCCTTCGATCACCCAGTCTGCCACCTTCTTCTTTTCGAACCGGCATTCGTTGCAGATAAATTCTTTTACCTCACCCCACTGGTCCTTGCGGCCCGTAACCCGGTATACTTCATCGCCGCGATTCCAGAGGGTTACTTTCCCCGAACATTTCGGACAATCCCGGTGTGCGTCCTGGGGTTTCAGAAACCAGACCCTGTTTTTAAAACGGAAAGTTTTATCGGTCAATGCGCCTACGGGGCAAACATCGATCACGTTCCCGATGAAGTCGTTTTCGAGCGCCTTATGAATATAGGTTGCAATTTCAGAACGATCTCCTCTGTCCAGAATGCCGTGTTCGCGTTTTTGGGTGAGTTGATCGGCCACATAAACGCAACGGTAACAGAGTATGCAGCGGGTCATGTGCAATTGAATGTAAGGACCTATGTCGTGCTTTTCAAATACACGTCGTTTAAACTCGTACCGTGTTCCTTCTTCGCCGTGATCGTAACTCAGATCCTGCAGGTAACATTCTCCGGCCTGATCGCAGATGGGACAATCCAGCGGATGATTGATGAGCAGGAACTCCACAACACCTCTCCGGGCATCCAGTGCTTTTTCGCTGGTTATATTTTTTACGATCATGCCATCCATCACATTGGTCCGGCAACTCGCCACCAGTTTCGGCATCGGCCTCGGATCCGCGGTGGATCCGGAAGCCACTTCCACAAGACAGGTCCGGCATTTGCCGCCACTTCCCTTCAGGGTGCTGTAATAGCACATGGCCGGAGGGGCCACCTCGCCGCCTATTTTGCGGGCGGCATTGAGTATGGTGGTACCCGGCTCTACTTCAATCGAGATGTTATCGATCGTTACTTTGAATAATCTTTTTTCTTCAGCCATAATTCCTTTTTACTGGTGCTATACTGTGGCCACTGCAGGTTCCATCGGATCCGCATAATGGGCGAGTCCGTAATTCCTCACCTGGCTATCTCGCGGATTCAGCACATGCCATTCGAACTCATCCCGGAAATGACGGATCGCGGCCGCCACCGGCCAGGCAGCGGCATCTCCCAGCGGGCAGATGGTATTGCCTTCAATCCTGCGCTGAATATCCCACAACAGATCGATATCGCTCATCTTTCCTTTGCCGGTCTCGAAGTTTTTTAATATTTTCTCCATCCATCCGGTTCCTTCCCGGCAGGGAGAACATTGTCCGCAGCTTTCATGACGATAAAACCTGGCCAGCGTATACGTGTGTTTTACTACGCACTGGTCCTCATCCAGCACAATGAACCCACCTGATCCCATCATAGAGCCTTTGGCAAATCCGCCATCGGAGAGGCTTTCATAATTCATCAGCCTTTTTTCGCCTTTTGCCGTAGTGAGTAAAAGATTGGCGGGCAGTATGGGAACCGAGGAACCACCGGGAATACAGGCTTTCAGTTTTTTACCGTTGGCTATGCCACCGCAGTATTCATCACTATAAATAAAATCCTCTACAGAAATGGTCATGTCAATTTCATAAACGCCCGGCTTATTGATGTTGCCACAGGCGGAAATGAGTTTGGTTCCGGTTGATTTTCCAACGCCTATCTTCGCATACTCCTCCCCACCCATCAGGATGATGGGTACCACGGCCGCCAGCGTTTCCACGTTGTTCACTACGGTGGGCCGGTCCCACACACCTTTCACTGCAGGAAATGGCGGTTTGATGCGGGGCAGTCCGCGTTTGCCTTCCAGGCTTTCCAGCAGGGCCGTTTCTTCTCCGCAGATATAGGCCCCGGCACCACGGTGCACATAAATTTCAAGATTAAATCCCGTTCCTAAAATATTCTCTCCCAGCCAGCCATTGGCTTTTGCTTCGCTGATGGCCGTTTCCAGGATATCAATGATCCACGAATATTCTCCCCGTACATACACATAGGTAAGATGACTGCCCAGCGCGTAAGAGGAAACGATCAGCCCTTCAATCAGCAGATGGGGAAGGAATTCCATCAGGTACCTGTCTTTGAAAGTGCCCGGTTCGCTCTCATCGGCGTTGCAAACGAGGTGACGGGGAACGCCTTCCGGTTTGGCAATAAAGCTCCACTTCATACCAGCCGGGAAACCCGCGCCGCCGCGGCCGCGCAATCCACTCTTTTTAACCTCGTCCGTAATCTGGTCGGGGTTCATTTCCTTAAACGCCTTCTCCACGCTGCGGTACCCGCCTTCCCGCCGGTAAACATCATATCCGCGGATCCCCTCTACATGCGCTTTCTCCAGTAATAATTTTCTACCCATGTGCTATAGATTAGTATGGACGGCGTTTATCCTTAAACAATTTGGGACTAACAGCAAATAATATACACTGAACCAGCGCAGCGAGCCCCATACCTGCAGAAAGCCCAAAAGACATCCGTTTCATCTGGCCCTCCGTAAAAAGGCCCAACAGAACCAGGATGCCGCCAGAAACCAGCAGCAGGAGCAGTACCGTTTTAAAATTTCTCCTGTAATTCATAAAATTCGCTTCACATTCAATTGTTCGCCGCTGAAATTTTGCGGCATTCTGCTATAATCGCATCCACTTTTTCTTCAGTCAGGTGTTCCCTGTAAAATTTCCCCATCTGCATCATCGGCGCATAACCACATGCTCCCAGGCATTCTACCGTTTTCAGGGTAAACAACCCATCGCTGCTGGTCTCTCCTACTTTGATGTTCAGGGTTTCCTGAATATATTGAATGATCCTGTCACTGCCGTTGATCATACAGGGGCCCGTTTGGCAAACTTCAAAAACGAATTTCCCCACAGGTTTCATGTTGTACATAGAATAAAAAGTAGCTACTTCATACACTTCCACCGGCAGAAGATGCAGTAATTCCGCCACATAATCCATGGTTTCCGTGCTCAGCCAGCCCCCGGAAATATCCTGCGCAAGATGCAATACCGGAAGGATGGCACTCTTTTGTTTGCCTTCCGGATAGTGGCTGATCAGTTCTTTTACTCTGGCCAGTTTCTCTGGCGGAAAAATATTGGTCAAGTGTTGCTGGTTTTAATACAATTTGAAAAATTTGAAAATTAAAAACGCCGGATGCTGAACTGGCGTAATAAATTCTTCGCATTTCCCTGCTTTCATTTTCAAATTTTAAAATTCTCAAATTGTTAAATACATTACGCATCCATCTCCCCCGCTATCAGATTCAAACTGCTCATGGTGAGCACGGCATCACTCAGCATCGAGCCTTTGGTCAGTTCGGAATAAGCCTGATAATAAATAAAACAGGGTCTGCGGAAATGCAGCCGGTAGGGAGAGCGGCCGCCATCACTGATAAAATAAAACCCGAGCTCCCCGTTGCCGCCTTCCACGCTCAGGTAAACTTCTCCCGGAGGGATTTCCGTTTCCCCCATCACAATCTTGAAGTGCCAGATAAGCGCTTCCATTTTTGTATATACATCTTGTTTGGGGGGAAGGTAATATTCAGGCACATCGGCATGATACACATCGGCATCAGTGCCCTTAAACGCCTGCACCTTTCGGTAGGCCTGCTCAATAATGCCCAGGGATTCCCACATCTCCTGGTTGCGCACCAGGAAACGGTCGTAGTTATCGCCCGTTTTTCCAACCGGTATATGAAAATCAAAATCTTCGTAGCTGGAATAGGGAGAATGCACGCGGACATCATAATCCACGCCGGCTGCCCGGAGGTTGGGTCCTGTAAATCCGTAATTCAGCGCCCTTTCCGCGCCAATACCCCCGGTTCCTATGGTGCGATCCATGAATATGCGGTTGCGGTTGAACAGGTTTTCAAATTCCCGGAGCACATCGGGATATTCTTTCATGAACCGGTCCAGCTTTTCAAAAGCCGCCTGGCTGAAATTCCGTTCAAACCCCCCGATCCTGCCCATGTTGGTAGTTAGCCGGGAACCGCAGATCTCTTCATAGATCTCATAGATCAGCTCGCGGTATTGCATCACATAGAGGAATCCGGTGAAGGCGCCGGAATCCACCCCCACTACGGAATTACAGATCAGGTGATCGGAAATCCGGGCCAGTTCCATGATGATCACGCGCAAATAATCAACCCGTTTGGGCGTTTTCACCCCCAGCAGTTTTTCGCAGGTCAGGTGCCAGCCCATATTGTTGATCGGAGACGAACAATAATTCAGCCGGTCGGTGAGGGGCGTGATCTGATATCAAATGCGCGGTGAATATACCCTATCGTTTGTTCGGCAGAAACAATACGTTCTCCGTCAAGCTCGAGAATGTTTTGAAATACGCCATGGGTTGCCGGATGCGTGGGGCCCAGGTTTAAGGTAGTCGTTGTTTTCTCGATGCTGCCTTCGGGAAGCTTTATATGCGGAGATTCCATTTGCGTTTAATTTGAAAATCTGAAGATTTGAAAATCTGAAAATGAATTCAAATCAATCAATTTTCTTATCTGCCGGGTCTTATCATAATTAATTCCATTCATGAATAGTGATTTCCAATTTCCAAACTTGCAGCCTCTTCGCCATTATTCCACTAACCGCTTCATTTAAGCTTTGGTGGATAGAAGATATCTGGTTTTCAGAGAAGAAAAGCATTGTCAAATTCTCAAATTTCCACATTCCCCTTCATCCTCTTCCAAACATCTCATCATCTTTATCCACCCTGGTCTGATCTTCGAGCGGATATTCTTTCCGCAACGGGAAATAGTCCATCTCATCCACATTGAGGATTCGCTTCAGGTTGGGATGACCGACAAAATTCACCCCAAAAAAATCAAAAGTTTCCCTTTCCATCCAGTTGGCGGCGGCATACAACCTGGTTACGGTGAACACATCCGGCTGCTTAATATCGGTGAATACCTTAAACCGGATCCGCACATTATCCACCAGGTTGTGCAGGTGATAAACCACGGCCAGTTCCCGGCCCGGCAGGTTGGGATAATGCACGGCGGTGAGGTCGGTCAGAAACTGAAAACGCAATGTTGCATCGTCATAGAGGAACTGCATTACTTTCAGGTTAAGTTCCTTAGGCGCTTCGAAGCTGAGCATCCCGTAACGTTCTTCGAACCGCACCAGTTGCCCCTCGAATTGTTTCTCCAGCCTTCTCTGTATCGTTTCGTTCGTAAGCAACATGGGGTTAATTTGAAAATGTGAAAATGTGAAAATGAATTCAATTCAGCCATTCTTCAAATCTTTTGGAATTTACTATTATTTAAAAATTATAAATATTCAAACTTTCCTTCATTTTCACATTAGCACATTTCCACATTAGCACATTTCCACATTTATTTTATCCCATAACTCTGCATCAGCTCCTTATATTTCTCACTGCTTCTTCTCCGCACCGATTCTCCGGCCACCAGGTCCTGGATCCGCATAAATCCGTCGAGTATGCCTTCCGGACGAGGAGGGCATCCCGGAACATATACGTCAACGGGAATGATCTGGTCAATACCCTGCAAAACGGAATAGGAATCAAAGATGCCCCCGGAAGAGGCGCAGGCACCAACGGCCATTACCCAGCGCGGTTCGGCCATCTGGAGATAAACCTGTTTAACAATAGGTCCCATTTTTTTTGCGATGGTGCCGATCACCATCAGCAGATCGCACTGACGGGGCGAAAATCCCAGCCTTTCTGCACCAAAGCGGCCCAGATCGTAGTGCGAGGCCATGGTGGCCATGAATTCTATTCCGCAACAGGAAGTGGCAAAGGGCAATGGCCAGAGTGAATTCTTCCTCGCCAATCCCACCACATCACTCAGTTTGGTAGCAAAGAATCCTTCACCGGCATGCCCCTCGGGCATATCCACGATGCCAATCGAATTTTTTGTATCAGCGGGTTTGGTATTTACGTTAAATCGTACTGGTCTCGACATTTCAAAATCGTTTAAAAACACGTTCAGCACTTCCGGTCGCTTTACCGCCGGTTCAGTCTTCCCATTGCAAGGCCCCTTTTTTAATGATATAAACAAATCCAATCAGGAAAAAGGCAACAAACAACAATACCTCCGCAAAACCGCTCCAGCCCAGCTCCCTGAAATTGACGGCATAGGGATAGAAGAAAATCACTTCCACATCGAATAATACAAACAGGATAGCTATCAGGAAATATTTGATGGCCATGGGCTGTCGCGCATTACCGACGGCTGCAATACCACTTTCAAAATTCTGAAGTTTTTCATCTGTGCTCCTTTTAGGCCCCAATAGATGGGTAACTCCGAGAACAAGGAATACAAATGCCCCGGCAAACAGCAACTGGATGCCGATGGGAAGATAATCGCTTGAGCTGTTTGTTTTTGAAACCAGATTTGTCGCCTGCAGCAGAATGGAATTCATAAGAATTGTTCAATAGGCATTGTTCAATTGCCCAACAAAAGTAATACAGCATGGGCAGATTTCCATTGGATTGTTTTTAGATGGCCGTTCCTGGGAAACCCGCAAAAAGTTGACGGTTGACGGATAACCGTCAACCGTCAACAAAATTTTAAAACCGTCACCTTATCGCCGGCTCTTCCCCCCTGAACTCTTTCCTTTCGGAGCGGGCGCCGCTACCCTTTTGGGAGGGGCGGTAAGCTGTGCGATGATGCCTTTGGCACTGGCATTGTCCGGATCCACTTCCAGTACTTTTTGCATATATCCAATGGCCTTTTGTTTATCTTTTTTTATGTCGTTGTAATAACTGGCCAGGTAATAATAGGATGAGATGATCTGGCTTTTATATTTCGCTGAATCAGGAATAGACCGCGCGAAATGGGCGAGCTTTTCATAAGCATCAACGGCCAGTCCCTGGGAATTCGTACTATCGTCCTGGGCCTGCATACTTTTTGCACACCAGAGATAACCGTAAATTTCATTCGGGTATTTGGATTCATACATGCCACAGAAAATGCTATCCGCCTTTTTGAAATTCCCGGCAGAATAATTCGCCATGCCATATTTATACAAGTCAGAATTGGATGGATCCTTGATGGAGTTGTATACGGCGGCGGACAATTTGGTTGTTGCGTCCGTGTCTTTTAATTTTTTAGCAAGTTCCAATCCTGCACTGGCGTATTTCTCGCGGTTCGCCGCAAGCGTGTCTTCAGCAATGGCCTTATAATAATAAGGGAAGGCCTGTACCTGCGAAGCAGAAT
>CAJDUL010000055.1_pt1 | contig 10953 bp, 10 predicted proteins | sample 7390691 | NCBI WGS metagenome assembly CAJDUL01 (sample SAMEA7055677, study PRJEB34461) | soil metagenome | biome: terrestrial ecosystem; feature: Peninsula; material: soil | place: Antarctica | collected 2016
CGGCGAAAACCTGACGATCAGCCTTGGCGTGGGCACCACATTTGCTGCTTTACGGACAATCTCCTGTTCCGTATCAGCAGGCAGAATGGATACGTAATTCGATTGCGCGTGTGCTGTTATAACTGCCAGTAAAAACGGCAATGACTGAATTAATTTTTTCACCCTTTATCTTTTATCTTTCTCATTCAAAAATCAAATACCCAATGCCACGACGAAATGAAAATTAATTCAATCTGTTTTCGAGTTCATCTTTTTTAACATTCACCCGTAGTCCGACTGGTTTACCATCCCGGTACGTGATCACATTCAGGTCTGTTGATCCGGGCGGAAATTTAACGGGCACGCCCTTATATTCTGGGTAGTAATTATCCGGAAAGGTTCCGTCAAAAGAATAATAAATATCGAGGCCTTTTATTTCTGAAGACAGTTTCACTTGCAGTTCATCTTCTTTTGTTCGCGCGGGTGTGCAGATGGCGTTGTAAACACTGCGCGCATATTTAATTCCCGCCGCATCCAGACGTGGGAACTGGGCTTCCATCCTTACAACAAAATCGTCCCAGTTGCGGTCGGCCTTCGGACTCCAGTATACTTCTGCCAGCGCGAGTCCCCGGGGCCAGGTCATATACTCCGCGTGCCGGAAATTGGGCACTCTTTCCGTCCATAGATTTCCCTGACCTCCCAAAATAAATTTTTCATCCACACTTTCGGGAACCGGATCATAATTATAGGAAGCGCTTAACAGGCACATCCCATAGGTTGGCGGCTCTGCACTGGGTTCTCCCTGATAGAGATCGAGGTAAGTAAAATCCCAGGGCGACATCACCACGCGATGGTTCATCTTCGCCGCCTGTATTCCACCTTTCATGCCTCTCCAGCTCATGACGGTGGCATCCGGCGCCAGTCCCCCTTCCAGGATCTCATCCCAGCCAATCAGTTTTTTTCCTTTGCTCTGCAATATTTTTTCCACTCTTTTAATAAAATAGCTTTGGAGTTCCTCCACATCTTTCAAATGTTCATCCTGCATCCGTTTCTTACACTTCGGGCAATCGGCCCAAAAACCTTTATAGGCTTCATCACCGCCGATGTGAATATATTCGGAAGGAAAGATCGCAGCCAGTTCGGTAAATATTTTATCCAGCACGAGATATACGGAATCGTTACCAATACATAAAGTATTATCATCCCTGACCGGCGTTTTAAATCCGGCGTTAACACTGTAAGGCAACTGGGTGCAGGAAAGATTGGGATAAGAAGCAATCAGGGCGAGGCTGTGTGCGGGTATATCTATCTCGGGCAGGATGGTCACGTGGCGACCCTGTGCGTACTGAACGATTTCGCGCATGTCATCCTGTGTATAAAACCCGCCATCTGTAGCCGGTTCCTGGGCCAGGGCTGGCAGGGATTCCCCCCAGCCGCCCGTCCGGCTCACCCGCCATGCACCCACCCGGGTCAGTTGCGGAAGACTTTTTATTTCTATGCGCCAGCCCTGATCATCACTGAGATGCAGGTGTAAAACATTGAATTTGTACATGACCATTTCATCAATATATCGTTCCACCTCCTGCTTTGAAAAGAAATGGCGGCTCACGTCAAGCATCAGCCCGCGCCAGCCAAAACGTGGATAGTCTGTAATATCAGCACAGGGAAAGTTCAGTGGTTTTATTCCGTCAACTGCTTTTCCATTAGCATTCACCGGCAATAACTGCAAGATGGTCTGCATCCCATAAAAAATACCCGTCGTACTGTTCGCGCTTAAGGTTATACCGGAAGGCGTTACCATTAATACATAACCTTCCTTTCCGATCTTGCTTTTACTCCCGTCTGTAATGAGATGCAATTGAATGGTTTTGCCACCCGTCTTTTTCTCTGGCATGGAAATACCGGTCATGACCCTCAGCTCGTCTCTGAACCATTGCGCTGTTTCCTTCAATGAGGGATCTGCTGTGTTCATTTGCAGGGAAACTTTCTGGTCAAAGACAAACTGGCCCGGTTTTTCAGTCACGCTCACCGGTTCCGGAATAATGTGAATGGCCGGTCCGTTTGCAGCCTGAATATTCTTCAGCGCCAACACAAAAAAGAGAAAAATAACGAATGAGCGCGTCGCTGTTCTTTGCATCTTTAAGATTTAATGTTAACAGTTGTTGTTTTTTGTGATCCTAAAGTCAAAAGTATGAAATAGTATCTGTCTTCGCCTGGAGGCCCTCCCTCCGTTTGGCGAGTCACTTATCAAACCGTTTCGGCAGAAACACATCGCAGAGGTCGAGCCGGGTCTGTTAAAGAATCGCCCTATCTTTCCCATGGGTAAACGGGCTTCCGTTATCCTTGTCCATGATCCCGGATAAATAAAAAATCATGAAATTCTATATTATCCTCCTTTCGTTTTTATGCCCCCATGGTTTTCCCTGGTAGAGCATTCATTTATCCGTCGGTTCATTCCCCACATGTTCCGGTCGGCCAATACCGAAAAAATACATTACCGGATGGAACTGGTGCAAATGCTTCCTTTGTGGAAACAGATCCGGGAGAACCGTTCTCATTTTATTGCGCGGACCAAAAGAAAGGCGATCCGTCAGAATATCCTGGATGTGCAGAATATCATTAAAACGCACGCAACACGGTTTTGACCAGGCGGGTAGCATATCAACAGATGCTTTTGGGCGGCGTTTATTTACCTTTGCCCTATGGCTGCCGTTTCTCATGATTAAGCGAAAACCAAGAATTGATATGGTTAATGAAGTCCTGGAAGAATGCATCCTGGCTTATCCCGTTTCTTCGTTCATCATCAGCCTGTATAAACAATACCAGCAAAGAGGTAGCCTGAGCAGAAAGCAAATGCAGGGCCTTTACGGGAAAGCTTCCCTCATTAAAGAACTTCCTCCGGGAAAGTTGGCCGCTATTGAACTCATCATTAAGAAAATGCCCAGCAGGCACAAGGCGGAATTACCGGAAGCAACAGCCCCGTTTCAAAAAGAAGAGGGCATTGGGCAAATGATCGCGGAAATATTAAACAAATATCCCAATCACAAAAGGGTGCTGTTTCTTAAGGTCAAATACGACAACAATGAAATGCTTTCACCGGCGGATCTGGGCGACTTAAAAAAATTTAGAGAAATATGCACCCGCAATGTTTAGTTACCCTTCAAGTGTCGCTGCCACCTCTCTAAATGATAATCCGGTATGTACCTGAAGGCTGGCATGATATTATCATATACCATATTGCCGCTTCTTAATAACGAGGACGAAAATCATGAACCGGTGGAATGACGATCCTGAATCGGTCCTACTTTCTCTTTTTTGTTTTTATGATCTTTTTTTTAACGGGGTGCGCTGGTTTTTTGAGGACAGATTTTTTCGATGGAGCAGCTTTCGTTATTTTTTTGACCGCCTTCTTAGTTGACGAACGAATTGCTTTTTTAGGGGCTGCTCCGGATAATCTGCTCACCGGTTTTTTGGCCGCCTTTTTTGTTTGCTTAACGGGTTTTTTAACCCTGGTCCTTTTTTTCTTAAATTCCTGAATACTGGTTTTTACTGAATCGAATGCATCTCCCGCAATTTCTACAAGATGATCTTTACCGGCCACCAGTTCTTCTTTTACATGGGAAGCCTGATCTCCTAGTTTTTCTAAAAATGTTTTTTCATGAGCCGGCAACGGCTGTTTTTTACTTGCCATATGTTGGTTTTAAGGAACTAAATATAAGCTATGTATGATCAGAGGCTGCGAAAAAAAATATCCGGATTCAGCATCTACCGCCAGGAGGGACTGGCAATTAAAACGGTTTTTATTGAGAAAAGCGAAGATCTTTAACTACGTAAATACCAAAACACAATCTATTGTCACATAGAAGGTTATGAAACCCTCCTTATTAATCCACAACCTGGAAAATTGAACGGCATGAAGACCAATAAAAAGAACAACATCCCTAAAACACCTACCGGAATCCATGGTCTTGATGAAATCACGAAAGGCGGGCTTACCGAAAGGAAGGCCAACCCTGATCTGCGGAAGCGCAGGTTGCGGCAAAACCCTGTTCGCTGTTCAGTTCCTGGTGAAGGCATTACAGAGTTCAATGAACCCGGCGTTTTCATGAGTTTCGAAGAATCTGCAAAGGACCTTTCGGATAATGTTGGTTCCCTGTGCTTTGATCTGCATTGGCCTGGCCATCTGCAAGAAAATTGTTCAAAACTATCAGGGGGTTATCAACGCAACAGGCCAGGAAGGAGTCGGCTCCGTGATAGACATATACCTGCCGAAAATAAAATAGAAATACCTGACCGGGGTACTAATCCATTTACAATTTACAGGACAGCGTGGCTGAAAATTCCCGGGGTGCAATGGGATTGATGCTTTCATCGTCATGCGCATAATAACCCAGCGTATTGAACAGGTTGGATAATTTCACCCGTATGTCTGCTTTGTTGAAATGATAACCCAGTACTGCATCCATCTGCGTAAAATCGGGAAGCGGAATCAGTTTCCGGTTGTCGTTTGGTACTGTTATCCGTGTTTCCTTGCCGGGCTGCATGCCGCCCACATAGAATCCGGTTAGTCCCACGCTAAATCCCTTAAGTCCGTGATTGGCAGGGAACCCATAATATACGCTCGCATTCGCCGTGTTGGACGGAGCATATTGCAAAGGGCTCCCATTTTTGTAGGTATTGCTTTTGGTATAGCGGGTATTGTTATAACTGTATCCCGCCATAATTGTAAATCCGCTCATGGGTCGACTGGAGATATCCACCTCCACGCCCTTGCTGGTAACCTGTCCCTCCAGTTCTTTGATGTTTGAGTTTGTATTGCCGTTGGCATGTCTGGTTTGTGCCAGGTTGCTGTTTAGAATCTTATAGGCCGTAACATTAAACGACAACAGGTGATCAAACCAATCCGATTTGAACCCGGCTTCATACTGATTGATGAAAGAGGCTGGCAGCGCTTTGCCGCTGGTGTCCACACCGGTATTCAGGTTAAAAGAGTTGGAATAGCTGGCGAATAACGATAGCGCAGTTGCCGGCTGGTATACGATGCCAAAGCGCGGCGTAAAGGGATGGGCATCGATTTTGGTCATCGCTTCTGTTTGCGCGGCAAAGCTGTATATATGGCTGACGGTTTGCTGGGAATTAAATCGAACCCCGGCCAGTAATTTGAGCTTATCGGTAATGCTTAGCAGATCCTGAGCATAAATACCCAGCACGTTCACCGGAGCACGGGTCAGGGTATTTCGGGATAAGCCGGGAATATCGGTTCGCTGCGGGTACTTGCTTAAATCAAATACATTGATGGAATCATACATAAACAGGGGATTGTAGGTAAGGGTATGCGGCATGTCTTTATAGATCACCGCGCCAAACAGCAATTGGTGTTTCAACGATCCGGTTTTTAATTTGCCGGTCACATCGAACTGGGTCTGATAAAAATCCTCATTTGATCCATTGCGTACGACGCCCCTTACCCAGTTTCCATTGGACTGCATATCCACTCCTCCCTGATCTCCGGGCCTGGTGGTTCCATACATGTCCGCCGTATAGTTATAAAACCCGCTTATGTTACGCAACTGCCAGTTGGCATTGAACTGATGGGTGGTCGTTACCGTTACGCTGCTTTCCTGTGCCTCGTTATAACTCCAGGCTGCCCCGAGAAAACGGTTACGCGGGATATCATTAATCTTAAAATCGATCGCCCCCACGCCTATATCCGGTGTACGGCGGTCGGTAAGATAATCCCCTTCCACCAGCACGGTCGTTTTATCATCCACCATGATTAAAAAAGAAGGATTGATGTAAAAACGTTCCGCCCTCACATCATTTCTGAAACTTCTCTCCTTCTCGTAAGTAGCGTTTACCCTGTATGCCACCGATTTACTGTCTCCCAGCGGTCCATAGAAATCCAATGTGGGCTTATAAAAATCATAACTGCCCATGCGCATCCCCATCTCTCCGCCTTTCTCAAAGAGAGGCTTTTTGGTAACGATGTTCAGCACACCACCTGCCGTAACATTTCCCAGCAAGATGGCAGCGCTTCCCTTTAAAAATTCAACGCGTTCCGCCGCACTCATTTCCGGCATGACACTATTATTAAAGAGTATACCGTTCTTGAAGGTATTTGTGTTATTAAACGCATAGCCCCGCGCACCGATCTCCTGCTGCGTTCCACCCGTGGCGCCCATCATGTAAACCCCATTCACATGCATGAGGGCATCACCCAGGGTAAGCATCTGCTGCTGTTCCATTATCTCTTTATCAATCACCGTGACTGCCTGGGGGAGATCCCGGGCCGCAATATCCGCCTTTCCCAACGTCAGTTTTCTTTCATTGGGTGTGCGGGCGGAATTGACGACGACTTCCTGAAGTTCTTTGGCTGAAATCTCTATCTGAATGGAAAGATCCGTTGTCCGGTCGTTCTCCACCACCAGGCCGCGGCGGATCGTTTGATATCCGATCACCGATATTTCGATTTCATAACTACCGGCCTTGATATGATGAAAGACAAAATCCCCCTGTTCGTTCGTGATGGCGTTCCTGTTAAGATTTTTTATAGTAACGGTGACGCCGGCTGCAGGCATATTGTCCGCTGTGGCTACCTTTCCTTTAACGGTTCCACCGGGCTCTCCCGTGCTCCAGCCAAATATGGATTGACCGGTAAACAGCATAATAAAAGGAATAAGCATTAACCTCAAGGATCTCTGACAAATGAAAAACCCTTTCATAAGCTGTTAATTTGCCGGCAAAATTGAAGGAATTTGAGCCAGAGAGAACGCGGTATCGGGAAAATCTGTTTCGAAAAGAGGAAAATATAAGATACTGACTCGGTCTGTCCCCTATTTTATTTATCTGGAAACACTTCGTCCGGGTGATCCTGCTTCCACGCTTCCATGAAATATTTGCTCGAGCGGAGAATGTACTCGTAATAGTCATAATCGTTATAGCATCCCTGTATAAAATCATAGCTGGGCCGGTATTGGGCCATGAAACTATCCAGCAGCGGGGACTCCAGCCCGGTGATCCGCCTGACCAGGGTTTTGCTGAAATGATGATCAACATAATTTTCCCGTTCCTCATACAGCAACCGTTTCTGAAAAGCCAGCATCCTGCGGTTTTTGGCCCCTTCAAAAAGCAGGTCAAAATTAAACCCGAAACCCACACCGGAGGGATGGCTGTCGAACATCTCCGGACCATCATAGTCAAATACTTTTTGATATTCCCGCCGGGTTTCCAGGGAATCGAGGATATAGTTCTTGGAACGGACGAATACTGTTTGAAGGGAGTCGACACCCACCGGCAGGCTCATGTCAAATTCCTGCGGATAAGTAATGTCGCGGACCGGGAATTTTTGAGTGGGTTTGCCCAGATAAGAAAAATACAGGGAATCCGAGGCGGCTAAACCGATCTGGTAGTGCCCCGACGAATCCGTTACCGTTCCCGCTCCGGAAGTTCCGAGCACACTCACACCCTGCATCGCGAACCTTTCCGTCCGGTCGTAAACCGCTCCCCTGATCAACACCTGAGCCGCGGCCGTTTGACCATACAACAGAAGGATAAGAAGAAGCAGGTTGCAGAATAGTTGTTTTGGTAAGTTCATCTCGGCCAAAATAGTTTACAACTGAATGGCCCATCGCAAACAGGTTGTTATTTAACAGTTTTTACATCGGGATCGCTACAGGCTACCTTCTTTTCTTAAAATGTTTCGCAAGCAACAGGGCATTATAGGTGTTCACAATACCACCCGATACACAAAGAGACGAAAAAGGAATCAGTCGCCTGACCCCGCTTCCGTCTTTAACGATCACCGGATGATCCACCCTGCTTACGGATTGCAGAATAATTTCTTTTACCTGCAGGGCCGTCAGCTTTGGATAGTATTCCCGGATGAGTGCAGCCAGACCGGCCACAACGGGCGACGCCATGCTGGTACCGCTATAATAATCATATTGGGAACCGGGTGTGGTCGAATAAATCTGCACGCCGGGTGCAAATACATCCACGTTTATTTTACCGTAATTGGAAAAATTGGCGACTAGCGTTGAATCATCTTTCATATCCGACGCGCCAACCTCGATCCACGCTCCTGCCTCCCCGCCCTGCACATATCTTCGGTTTGGAAAATTATCCATGCTATCCAGGTTGATGCCCTCATTGCCGGCTGCATGCACAATCAGCACATCCTTGCTCATGGCGTATTTAACCGCATCATCCACTACTGATTTTTTAGGAGAATACCCTTTGCCAAAACTCATGTTAATGACCCGTGCCCCGTTGTCAGCCGCATAACGGATACCGTTAGCAACATCCTTATCCCTTTCATCACCGTCCGGCACTACGCGGACCGACATGATCTGCACGTGGTCCGCCACGCCATTGATACCGATCTGGTTATTGCGCACGGCGCCGATGATTCCTGAAACATGGGAACCGTGATGCGCATCCGGACCCATGACATCGTTATTTCCGTAATTTCTTTGCACACTGTCCCGAACATCATCTCCCACAACAGAACGGGGATTGTAAGCGAGATTCAGATGGTAATTAAGTTCTGTTTTGAAATGATCCAGGGTGTTGTTGATGTCTTTTGTAAAAGCGGAAAAATCAGGGTTTCCCTGAAGCTGGTGCAGAACGAGCTCCCTGACCCTTTTTTCATGATCATCTCCGGGCCGGAAATTCCGGAAATCGTCTTCAGAGGGATTCTCTTTGCCGATCTTCTGTATTATGGAATCCAACACGCCCTTAAAACGGCTCACACCGCTGACCATTTTCTGCGCCTCCGAAAGCTGTTTATCATATTCCGCTTTCATTTTGCGGTACCTCCCGGGTAACTCTGCATCTGTCAGGCTATCGTAGGCACTCTGTTCTTTCCGTATCAGTCGGGTAAGTTCCAGGGTTTCATACCGGACGTCTCCACCGGGCCCACCGATAAAATCCCAGCCGTGCAGGTCATCGGCGTATCCGTTGTGATCATCATCTATTCCGTTGACCGTTTCTCCGGGATTATTCCAGATTACGGCTTTCAGATCTTCATGCGCCGTGTCCACACCGCCGTCTATTACCGCAACCAGAACGGTTTTGGCTCTTTTATGTTTCAATAAGGAGGAATAGGCCCGGTCTGTACTGATGCCGAATACGGAATCCTTTTGAAGGTCCTTGTTCTGCCAATTGGGAGTTTGTGCACTGACAACGACGGATAGCCAAAGAAAAATAAGAAACAAGGCCGGCTTCATTGATTTTTGTATTTAATTATTGCGGTTTTGGCGAACAGTCAAATGGATATAATCCGCAAATTTCAGATACACCGCATACTTTTGCAAATTTCATACCTTTAAACTGAAAGGTCAGGCAATTATTTTAAAGGATATCAATATTCAGAGCGCGCACTCCCATTTAATCCACAATTGCCGGTACTTTAACATTGCTCATCCGCCGGCCATGCATTTTAGCCGCTGGTTCATCAGCAGGCATTTTTCGTAAAAAATGCGGGATTTGAAATTTCCCTGTCTAACTTTAAAAATAATCATCGCATTCATGATCTCCGGCCCTGCTTTCAAAAAAATATTTCAAATGTCAATTGTCGTTATATCTCTCTTCTCCTGCGGGCAGATGCGGTCCGCTCCCCTTCCTTCCAATATAATCAATTTGTTTCATGGTTGCAGATGGACACGATAGCCGGTCCGAAAACAAATGAATATCCTTCGGCGTGTAGAGCCTATGATAATCTTATTCATGATATCGGTACGATTGAAAAACAGGTGGCGGGAGTGGAAATCAGCATGGCCATGTTCATTACGGTTTGTCATAACAGCATTTACAATACACCGCGTGCAGGCATTAATATTGGAGTCGGGTGCTGGGGTGGCGACACGATCGAATACAATGATGTATTCAATACCGTTTTGGAAACCGGAGACCATGGTGCCTTCAATTCCTGGGGACGCGACCGGTATTGGCTGCCGGATCGAAAAAAAGTGGACAGCATGGTGGATTTATATCCCTCGCTACCCTTGAAAGATGCGACTGAACCCATCGTTCTGCATAATAACCGCTTTATGTGGACTGCAATTTTTTTTCGCAAGCCGCTTCGCTGGAAGCCGCACATAAATGGATCAGACGCCCATAGCCTGTCCGGCGATCCGGGGTTTGTGAATGCCGGAGCCGGCAATTTCAACGTAAACCAGGGCTCTCCCGCAAAGAATATCGGATTTAACAATTTCTCTGTAAATGAATTTGGGGTACAAAGCAAACGTTTGCGGAACGCTGCCGGCAAGCCTCCTGTTCCCGTTTTACGAACAGTGCTGATAAATAAACGCAGCAAAGTGACCGGATGGATCGGAACAACCTTTAAGAATATTGAAACCCAGGGAGAACAATCCGCTTGTGGCTTGCCAGATAAAAACGGTGTGCTGCTTTTGCGCGTGTCGGGGGGGAAGCGACCATTATCCCCCTTCAGCAGGAAAAACATTTGACTATTTTTTTGAAATAGCGGAATACAGGAAGTTTCCTGCACGGATTATAAAATAAAAATATTGAATTACCTTGGGTGATCTTAGCATCCTTTCACTAAATAAAAATTTGTTTTAATGTCAACACCTCAAAAACGACAGCCAGGGGGCCGGAATTCACGGCGCCGCTTCCTAAAGAATGCATTGACAGCCTCTGCGGGATTCTACATTGTTCCCCGGCATGTTCTGGGAAGGGGATTTATTGCTCCCAGCGATAAACTCACCGTGGCCTCTATCGGGGCCGGCGGAAAAGGCCACGATGACATCAATCATTTCTTTAAAAGCGGGAAAGCAAACATCGCTTATCTCTGTGATGTAGACGACAGACAAACGGTGGAGACACGAAATAGTTTTCCCAATGCGAAGTACTATAAGGACTTCCGCGAAATGCTGGAAAAAGAAAGTAAACACATCGATGCGGTGTCAGTATCCACTCCGGATCACACCCATGCCGTGGCTGCGATGGCTGCTA
>CAJDUL010000211.1_pt1 | contig 10757 bp, 8 predicted proteins | sample 7390691 | NCBI WGS metagenome assembly CAJDUL01 (sample SAMEA7055677, study PRJEB34461) | soil metagenome | biome: terrestrial ecosystem; feature: Peninsula; material: soil | place: Antarctica | collected 2016
GTATTGGATACCAGCACGTTTTATGTTGTTCCGGATGAAAAATACCTGTTGGATGATTACACGAGGTTCCAGACCATGGAAGAAGTACTGCGGGAATATGTGCGGTCCGTTAACGTGGTCAGAAAGCGGGATAAGTTCCAGTTGTATGTTTTCAATCCCCCGTTCAAGGAATTCTTTAGCGGGAAGCCATTGATTCTCTTTGATGGGGTTCCTGTATTCGAACCGGATAAGCTGTTCCATCAGGATCCGATGAAGATCCGCCGGCTGGACCTGGTGACTCAAAATTATTTTCTGGGATACAAATCCTTCGATGGCATTGTGAATGTTACCACCTATCGCGGAGACCTGGATGGATTTGAACTGGATCCGCGGGCCACGGTGCTCGACTATCCGGGTATACCGGAACAGCGGGAATTCTTTTCTCCCGTTTATGAAACGGAGCAGGAGGTTAGCAGCCGGATACCCGATTTCAGAACCCTGTTGTATTGGACCCCACAGATAAAAACCGGAATTTCAGGAAAAGAAAAACTGCGTTTTTTTACTTCCGATGTTCCGGGCCGGTATGCCATCGTGATACAGGGCATTACCGCCAGCGGTGAACCGGGGAGCAGGACCATTTATTTTACCGTTAAAAAATAATGAGCGGATACTGTTTTGATTCCGCATCAGCCCGCGGGCACACGGATTTTATTTCTTTTCCCGCCGATATCCGGCAGGAATCCCGTCAGCAATCCGATCAATGGTAAAAAAGCACAAATCTGGTAAACATAAATGATGTTGGTGCGGTCCGCCAGCGCGCCGAGGAACGCAGAACCCAGTCCCCCCATACCAAAAGCAAATCCATAGAACAATCCGGAGATCATGCCGATCTTGCCTGGCAATAATTCCTGCGCGTAAACCAGGATGGCAGGAAAGGCGGAAGACAGGACCACGCCGATGATCACGGTGAGGACGCCCGTCCAGAAGAGATCAACATGCGGCAGAAGCAGGGAGAACGGCGCAACACCCAGGATAGAAAACCAGATCACGTATTTTCTTCCGAAACGATCACCCAGCGGTCCGCCCAGGATGGTACCAGCGGCCACCGAAAGTAAAAAAATAAACAAATAGATCTGGGAATGCTGAACGGTGACGTGGAACTTGCTGATCAGGTAAAAAGTGAAGTAGCTGGTCATGGAAGCCAGGTAAAAATATTTTGAAAAAATGAGCACCAGCAGGATGGTGATCGAAGTAACAATTTTGAACCGGGATAAATGATGTTCCTCGCCGGAAGCATGTTTTGCTTTCCCTTTTATCCGGCTGGTATTTGTTTTGTACCAACGGCCTACCATAATCAATACGGCGATGGCCGAAAGCGGAAGAATGGTGAACCAGCTGATACTCCCCTGGCCGAAAGGCACAATGATCAGCGCTGCGAGCAGGGGACCAAGGGAACTACCCGCATTTCCACCTACCTGAAATATGGACTGCGCCAGCCCGCGTTTGCCACCCGACGCCATATAGGCAACCTTCGAGGCTTCCGGATGGAAAATGGAAGAACCCACACCGATCAGTCCGACGGAAATCAGCAGCACCTCGAAACTACCCGCTTCCGATAAAAGCAGCAGCCCCACCAGCGAGAATCCCATGCCCGTAACCAGCGAAAAAGGTTTTGGCTTCCGGTCCGTATACGTGCCCACCAGCGGCTGCAGCAGCGAAGCCGCCATCTGGAAAGTGAGCGTGATCAGGCCCACCTGCGTGAAGTTAAGATGAAAACTATTTTTTACTACCGGATAAATAGATGGGATGAGGGACTGGATCGTATCATTGAGCAGATGGGAAATGCTGATCATGATCAGGATGGGGTACACCGTGGTCTGGGTTATCTCCTTCAACTTTTCCGGAACCGTTGTTCCCGCGTTGCTCATCGTATAGTTATTTTATTTTACAGGCCGAAACCCGGGAAAGTATTAATTGTTTTTCTTATCCCCATCTGTTCCCTTCCATTTTTCGTTCAGACGCATGAGAAAAGGTTTGGGAAGATTGGGCAATTCAGTGGTCGTTTCAAAGCGGGTATTGGAATGGATGACATTGTAAATATATTGGCCTTCCACCTTTTTTTCAATAAAAGGAATATGATTTTCAATGAAGCGTTCCCGGTTACTGGTAAACGGACGATAAGCGCAATACTCTACCGATATGGTTTGGGACAAAGCTTTCAGCTGGGCCAGTTGATAATTGATGTGGGACGACACCATGATATTGAAAAAGATGCCGCACAGCACCCAGGCCACATTCAACGCCAGGCTCGCATACAGCAGGGTTTTCAGGGGCCTGATGCGGGAAGCCGGCAGTAATTCTGCCATCAGTAAAATGATCACCGGGAACAACCAGAGTTGCGGAACGAACCGCGCCCACCAGGGATCTGGAATAATCAAAACGGTCAATAAAATAATCCCCAGTGCGGCCAGCGTATAGCCGAAAACAGGATGCCTGTAAGAACGGAATGAGGTTGCCAGTAGCAGCAGGATCGAAACCAGCAGGGCACCCCCGAAAAAAGGACCGAAAGCAGCAAATTTCAACTCCGGGTTATTGGCATTTAATAATTCCTTTTTATTGACGGAGAAAGGGATTTTGAGCATTTCTTTTCCAGCAGCTTTGTCTGCCGCATCCTCTTCTGAATGCGTAGCCAGGGAAAGGAATAATTTGTCAAAACGGTTCTTTCCCCTGATCAGCGAAGGCGTAATGTCGTAAATTTCGTTCCGGGTTTCCGGCAGACCATAAAACAGCTGGTTGGTAGCAATGAGATTCGTGACATAAGGATGAAAGCCAATAAAGAGAAGGCCCAGGCTGGCCGATAAGGCGCAGGTATAAAAAGAATTTTTAGTATACGCCCATTTTTTCCTGACCAGTAACAGGAGTAAAAAACCGGTGCAGAAAATAGCCGTATAAACCAGTGACGTGTATTTGATGTTCACACTGATCATAATCAGCAGCCCCAGCAGAAACCGGTAATATTTATTGTTCTCCAGGAAAAGGAAACAAAACAGAAGCAGCTGACACACCAAAAGCGATGCCATCAGGCCATCCACACAATAGCTGCTGAGTTGCGTGATGGTAATGGGATTGAAGCAGACCAGCGTGGCGGTCAGCCATTTTATCCTGGTAGAGAACCGGTCGATTTTATATACCAGGGAAAGACAGAGGAAAAATGATCCGGCCAGAATAATGAGGTTAACCGCTTTCCCGGTTTCAATCCGGTTGGTTAAACGGAAGATGGCAGCTGCCACTATTTCTGCCGCCTTGGGCATGTGATTAATATCCAGGTACATTAAATTGACCGCGGGCGAACCGGCCGTCGAATCATTTTCGGTCCGGTCGGGGCCCGAACACCATACCTCTTTGGTGCCCCCGGAACTTTCAACATCCGGTAAGGGCAAAGTTTTGTAATAAGGATTAAACCCATTTTTTATCTGACTGACCGTTTCCTGGTGGTACCATTGGCCGTCGAACGACAAATCATAGATGGCATTGGCAAAAATCAAAGAAACAAGACAAACAGCCAACACGATGCCGCCTGTTTTAAAAAAAATGTTTTTTGATTTTTTGCCAAACAAATGTTTGCAGGCGAAAAACTGGGAAACCAGCGTGATTAGTATGGCCAGCGGAAATTGCCAGAAGGAAAGAGGATATCCGCGAACAAAACTGAGCGCACAGAGGAGGAGGGTAAAAACAACCAGGCTGACCAGTCCGAAGCCCAGTAAAAAATATTGATGCGAGATGCGGATATTCTTTTCCAAGCCATTTCCTATTTTTGTAAAGATCCTCAAAAATATTTCATCATGCACCGAATACTTTGGCTGGCGTTTATGTTTAGTGGTTTGTATGCCGGCGCACAAAAAACAGACCGGTGCCTGCAGAAACAGCTGCAGGATCTCGTGGCTGGTTTTCATGGCAGCGTGGGTATTTATGTGCATGATCTGAAAAAAAACCGGATCGCTGCTGTAAACGCGGATACCTTATTTCCGACAGCCAGCGTGGTAAAAATCCCCATACTCATCGGTATCATGAGCCGGATACAAAAACAGGAACTGGATTATAACCAGGTGATGGTGTATCAGGATACGATCAATTATGATCCGGGGGAAGACGTGCTGGCCTCCTTCAAACCCGGTGAAAAGATTCTGCTGAGTAAACTGATGTTGCTCTCCATATCCCTGAGCGATAACACGGCCAGCCTGATGCTGCAGGGTCTGGCCGGTGGCGGAACACGCATCAATGCATTGATGGATAGTCTTGGGTATACCTATACCCGGGTGAACAGCCGTACGCCCGGACGGGAAAAGAACCGGGAGGAATACGGATGGGGCCAAACCACTCCGCGGGAGATAGCGGGCCTGATGGAACAGATTGCTTTGGGAAAAATATTGGATGGGCGAATGAGCGAACGCATGCTGCGTATTCTGGGCCGTCAATACTGGGATGCGGAAGCCATTTCGCAGATACCCCCGAATGTTTTTGTTGCTGCCAAAAGCGGCGCCGTGGATGAGAGCCGTAATGAAGTACTGTATGTAAATGCGCCGCACCCTTATGTGTTCAGCATCTTCACTAAAAACAACACGGATAAAAGCTGGGAATACAATAATGAAGCCTGGGTGATGACCAGAAAATTATCTGCACTGCTTTGGAAATATTTTAATCCTTCCTCAATTTTTTCTCTTATTCTGTTGTTGGTGAGTTCCTGTATCACACCGATGGCCTATATCATGAGTCCTGTGGATATCAATACAAATCCTTACCAGTCCATTCCCAACACCGCCGATTCCCAAAAATCGGCAACCTATTTGAGTCTTGCAATTAATGGCGGCGGATCGAATCAAACGTTGAAAGACCAGGTTATTGGTGGTCGGGCGAGCCTCAGCCGCAGTTACCGGTTCGGACACTTCCAGGCGTATTACGGCGGCGGTATCAGCCTCGGGAATTATGGTTTGAAGGATGCTTATCATTACAACAATTACTATTATTCCAATTCGAACAACGATACCACTTTTCATTACAAAAGCGCTAATTATTTTTTTGGAATCTATGGGTTCAGCGGAGGTATTAACCTGGTGATTCCTTTCGGAAACGGAAGGGGTGAATGGCGGGTGATTGGTTTGGAAACGTCTTATCAGAAAGAATTCGGAGATTATGTTCACTACCGTAAACAGTTGTCCGATTCAGTTACTGATATCCTGGCTACGTACGGACAGGTTTTCAAGTTTGGCGGTACCACGGAGCTGGTGGGGATAAGCCGGCATGGTACAGAAATCGGTTATAAAGTGGCCGTGGGTACGGTTCAGATGCCGAAGGGAAGTTATGAGGGAATCAGCAGCAGTTTCAGGCCTTACTATATGTCCCATTCGTTACATGTAACCAAACAGCAAGTCACCGGCTTTGTTCAGTTCAATATCGGTGCTCATGCGGCGAGCTTTCAGTTTGGGGTGAATTATAATCTGAGTAAAAGAAAAAAATGAAATTCCGGTCAATGAAAAAATCATTTCTTCCCTTCCTGTTGCTATTGTTGGTTACGGCAGCCAGCGCCCAGCCTTCCTTTAACGACAGCCTGGCGCAATCCAGAAACCGTATCACCCAAAATGCCATGCTCACGCTGGGCGCGCTTACTGGAACGTCATCAACCTCGGACTCGCCGGTATGGGGTATCTCAACGCACGAAGGGCTCTGTCAAAAAAATATGGGCTGGCGGATAATCTGTCTGCCCAGCAGGCCATTGAAAAATTATATGTTTTTAATCTCGGCCTGGACCTGGTTTATATCACCGGCGGTTTTTATTTGCGGGAAAGGGGCAATTCGGAAACCAAACCGGATGGGCGCGATCAGTTTAAAGGCTATGGTACAAGCATCGCCGTTCAGGGTGGATTCCTGTTGCTGATGGATGGCGTCATGCTCATGCTGCATCATAAAAACAGCCTTCGATTAAACAACAAAGTACGCCGCTGGGAACTGAATGCCGGACCCGGTGGCCTGGGTGTTGCCTGCCATTTTTAAATACTGATCATCCGTTGCCGGGCAATTACTTTCCATGTTTCCAGCCAATGGCCCTTTTCAATCACCATGGCCTTGTCGTACAGGGCTACGGAAGGACAAACATGCCAGGGAACGCCATAGAGTGCCTGTCCGACCTTATAATTACGTGTGTCCGGGACCGTTAGCATAAGGTGTTCTTCACTTTGACCAACGGGAATGGCTTCGGGGGCATTCAGGAAAAAAACACGGGGCTGGGGATTTTCCGCAGCAACGGCCTTATGGCCCAGGTCCACACACAGTAAATGCGAAGAGGATATGGATATCACCCGGCATAAAAGCAGCGCGGCAATTTGAAAGGGCTGTTCGCTTAATTTTTCCGAATAACTTTTATCCCAGAATATGAAAGTGCCCGGGCTGCATTCCCGGTCTTCCTGCGAAGCATGGATTAGGAACGTGGGTGATCCGCCGGCAATAAGTATGAGCGAACGGCCGGCCTTTAATTCAAGTTGTTTTTTTAATTCGGGAATCCCTGTAAACGCTTCCAGGCACCGCTTCCGGCGAAGCTCCGGATCGGTATCCTGGATATGTCCGTCGTAAGCATGCAGTCCCGCTACCCGGATTCCTTTCAGCAAATGAATGGCTTCATACAATGTCAGGGCCCCTGCAGGTAAAATGCCGGTCCGGTTCATGCCCACGTTCAGATCTATATACACATCGCCCCTGAGCTGCTCCGCAATAAAGTTTTCAGAAAGGGAACCAGCGGCTACTGCGGAATCCACCAGGGAGGAGAAAACCGTGTCCGGATATTTTTTCATCAGCCGGATTAGCCGGCCGGTTTTTGGGCTCACTACAGGATATGCCAGCAGCACATCTTTGGCCCCTGCCATGCCGAGCATTTCGGCTTCCGCAATGGTTGCACATTTAAATTTGCCAATACCGGCATCCATCATCATGCGGGAAATCTCCAGCATCTTATGGGTCTTTACATGCGGTCGCAGCCGCTGCGCCGGTACGGTCCGGATCAGCAGGCGTATATTCTCGGCAACACGCTCCTTATAAATGCATAAGGCGGGGGAATCAATGTTGTCTTCCTCATCTATCACAAACCAGTCCTGATTTTTCATACGCGAAGTTTATGCTAATTCAAACAAAGCCTCGATTTCCACCGGGATATTATCCGGCAGGGATCCCATGCCCACGGCGCTCCTCACGCCGATGCCGTTTTCCCTTCCCCATACCTGCGCAAATAATTCGCTGCAACCGTTTACGACAAAAGGATGTTTGTCGAAAGCCGGGTCGGCATTCACCATGCCCAGCACCTTGATCACGCGTTTGACTTTATCGAGGCTGCCGAGATGAGATCTTAAGGTGGCCAGGATGGTTAACCCCACCTGTCTTGCGGCCAGCTTGCCGTCTTCCATACTCATGCCCGCGCCGATTCTGCCACTGATCATTTTTTTATCCGGAAGAACCGGACCATGCCCGGAAACATAACAATGTTTACCATCTATCAGCAGTGGTATGTAAACGCCCATAGGCGTTGGTGCAGGAGGCAGTTCGAGGCCGAGGCTTTTGAAATTTTCTTCAGGCGACATAAAAATTTATTTAATGACTGATAAAAAAATTAATTACGAAAACCATGAGCAGCCCCACAACGGACACGATGGTTTCCATCAGACTCCAGGTTTTAAGGGTATCCTTAATGCTGAGATTAAAATATTCCTTAAACATCCAGAAGCCTCCGTCGTTTACATGCGAGAACATTAAACTTCCCGCACCCGTGGCTAACACGATCAGGCTGGGATTAACCGAGCTGCCAACCAGCATGGGCGCCACAATACCGGCAGCGGTGAGTCCCGCGACCGTAGCAGATCCCAGGCACACGCGGATGAAGGCTGCAATACCCCAGGCGGCCAGGATGGGATGCATGCTGAAACTATGCAGGGACGAGGCGATCTGATCGCCCATGCCGCTATCCATCAATACCTGTTTCAGGGCTCCGGCGCCGGCGATGATCAGCAATATCATCGCAATGTCCTTCACGGCCTCCGTCAGGGAGATCATGCAGGGTTCCAGCTTTTTTCCTTTCTTCAATACCAGCGCGTATAACGCGTAAGCGAGGGTGAGCAACAGGGCCACGATCGGATCGCCAAACACGACAATGGTTTTGGTAAGGACGTTTTCATCAACCCCCGATAATCTGACGACCGTGGCGGCGCCAATCAGGATCACCGGCAGCAGCGCGGTGATCAGGCTGTCGGCCAGTCCGGGCAGGTCCTTCTCCTCCATGGGTATTCCGGCGAAAGTGATCAAAGGCTTTTGCGTATATTTTTTCAGGGTCATGGCAAACAGGGGACCCGCAACAATAATCGTGGGCACGGCGGCAATGAATCCATACAGTAATGTGAGGCCGAGGTCCGCATGATACTGCCTCACCAGCGCCACGGGCGACGGGTGCGGAGGCAGGTAACCGTGAGTAACCGATAAAGAGGCCAGCATGGGAAGACCGATGTAAACGGCCGGAATATCATACTTGTAGGAAAGTGTGATCACCAGGGGGACCAGCAGTACAAAACCGATACCGTAAAACAGCGGTATGCCGACCAGGAAAGCGGTGATCACGAGCGCCCATACAATGTATTTTCTTCCGAAACGCTGCATGAGGGAACCGACAATACGCTGTGCTGCGCCATTGTCGGCAATCAGCTTTCCCAGCATGGCGCCAATGACCAGGATCACCACCAGGGATCCCAGCAGATCGCCCATGCCCTTCTGAACGGAATCGGTAATGGCCGTGACCGACATGCCCTTCGCAAATCCGATACCCAGGGAAACGACCAGGAAAGCCAGGAATGCATTCAGCTTGAACCAGGTGATTAAGAGTATGAGCAGGAGAATGCCCGAGAACAAAATGATAAAGGTCATGCGTTTTCCAAATGAAAATTGAAAGATCAAATTAAGCCATTTCGGGTGTAATTTGCAGTTATGTTTATTATAGACGCCCACCTGGACCTCGCCATGAATGTGATGGAATGGAACAGAAACCTGAAACTGCCGGTTCGTGAAATCCGGGAACGGGAAGCCGGTCTGAGCGATAAACCGGACCGCGGGAAAAACATGGTTTCTCTGCCGGCCCTGCGGGAAGGAAAGATCGGATTGGTGGTCGCCACACAAATTGCCCGGTTCGTAAGGAAGGGAAGTGCCCTGCCGGGCTGGCATTCGCCCGAACAGGCCTGGTCGCAAACGCAGGCCCAGCTTGCCTGGTACAGGACGATGACCGAAGAAGGGGAAATGGTGCAGATCAGGGACGCCGATGGTTTGGAAGCGCATATGAAAGTTTGGGAAGATGAAACGGTACCTGATCAGCAGAAGCCCGTGGGATTTATACTGAGTCTCGAAGGCGCCGATTCCCTCGTGGACCTTTCCTATCTGGACAAGGCGCATGCCTATGGCCTGCGTGCCCTGGGACCCGCCCATTATGGTGAGGGCCGTTATGCCGGCGGCACCGGAACGGAAGACGGATTCAGTACCGAAGGAAAATCGCTGCTGAAAAAAATGGAATCGCTGAACATCATCCTGGATATAACGCATCTTACAGACAAAGGATTCAACGAGGCCATGGATATTTTTAGCGGAAATATCTGGGCCAGTCATCACAACTGCCGCGCCCTTGTAAAAAATCAACGGCAGCTGACCGATGAACAAATCAAAATACTGGTTGAAAAAGGAGCCGTTATCGGTGGTGTGCTGGATGCCTGGATGCTTACCGATGGCTGGTTGCGCGGGGTTTCCCTTCCAAAGGCAACGGGAACTGACCTGAACAGGCTAATCGATCACTATGATCACATCTGCCAGATAGCGGGTAACAGTAATCATGTGGCCATCGGCAGTGATCTGGATGGAATGTTTGGAACAGAACAGTCGCCTTACGATATGAATACGATTGCCGATCTTCAAAAACTGCCGGCCTTATTAAAGGCCCGCGGATATTCCGAAGCCGATACGGGAAATATATTACATGGCAACTGGCTGCGTTTTTTGCGGAATGCGTTGAAAAAATAAGTTTATTCTATTTCTAAAAAAACTCCTCCTCCCTTTCGGGAGAATCTGCCCGCCCTAGGGATCCCGTCTGCCGTATTGCAGAAAGTACAAGTATCCGATCGGTTTGAAAAGAACGGGTTTCCGGCACCCGCAGAATGATTCGCCGCAGCCACAGATAAACGCAAAATTGCCAGATAAATCAGTCCTATCGCATTGCTACCTTTCCGTGTATTTTAAAATTCTCAATAGCGTTTTTATATTTTAGAATCATTGCTCCGGTATATAAGAAATTACTGTTATCGAATGTGCCTGCTTCAGTCATGTTTATGGTTATATTATAACCCTGTCCTGCAAAATAGTCCTTAAATTGATTGGCCCTTACGACCGTTCTTCTCACTTTTTTTAAAAGAATAAATTTTCCGGCAGTACTTATAAATCCAACATTTCTTGCGCCGACGATAAATATATAGCTATTCCGATCCAGAGCGGTCGTATCATAAGTATAGAAACTGCAACCGCCATCAATTTTAATTGGATAATCTTTTATAAAATCAATTTTTGGCGGGGTAGAAACCTGTCCAAATCCCTGATTCAGACGCATAGATGCTAAACAAAACGAAATGAAGTAATATTTCATGTTTATAAATATACATATACTAAAAGCATTTAATAATGAAAATAGATTAGAAGTAAATCCATATAAACTTTTT
>CAJDUL010000133.1_pt1 | contig 10713 bp, 8 predicted proteins | sample 7390691 | NCBI WGS metagenome assembly CAJDUL01 (sample SAMEA7055677, study PRJEB34461) | soil metagenome | biome: terrestrial ecosystem; feature: Peninsula; material: soil | place: Antarctica | collected 2016
GGCGACCAAGGTGTATGTGTGCAATCTGATGACGCAGGCCAACGAGTCGCTCGGACTAAGCGCTTCTCAGCACATTGAGAAAATCCTCGACCACGCCGGTGCTCAGATTTTCGATTACGCGCTGATCAACGGCAAACGATCCGTTTACATCCCCGTGGTAAAAACGGCCGAAGCCTCTACCTGGGACGTAGTGCAGCATTTGAAATCGAAGCTGCCCGAAATGAAAAGCCTGTTGCCCGATGATGTAAACATCAGTTATGAATTTGATCAGTCCGTATTTGTAATGAATTCCGTAATGAGCCTGATGACAGAAGGCATACTCGGCGCCATACTCACCGGATTAATGGTATTGCTGTTCCTTCGTGACTGGCGGAGCAGCCTGGTGGTGATCATCACCATACCGGTAGCGATATTAAGCAGCGTTTTGTTTCTGAACCTGTTCGGACAAACTATCAATATCATGACGCTGAGCGGACTGGCGCTGGCCATCGGGGTGTTGGTTGACCAGGCAACCGTTACCATCGAAAATATTCACCAGCATCTGGAGATGGGCAAGCCGAAACGCCAGGCAATCCTGGATGCCTGCGAAGAGATTTCATTTCCGTTGTTACTGATCTTATTGTGTATCCTGGCCGTCTTCGCTCCTTCGTTTGTGATGACGGGCGTACCCAGGGCCATGTTTCTTCCCTTGTCCTTGTCCATCGGCTTTGCCATGATCTTTTCTTTTATTGCGGCCCAGACCCTGGTTCCTGTTATATCCAACTGGCTTCTGAAGGAGGATATGTTCCGGTACCAGCATACCGGATTTCATGCGCATGCCGGACTCGCATTGGACGAAGGCGAAACAAAGGAGGTTACTGCGCATACCCGGCAGGACAGCCAGCATGCAAAGGAGAACAGTTTCTTCCAGCGCATAAAAATGAGGCTGACTCGGAGACTGGAAAAATGGATGCCGAAACGCAAGCTGATCGTTTCCGTATATGTTGTTCTTTCCCTTGCGGCAGCAGGCATTTGTTTTGTGATCATCGGAAAGGACCTGCTGCCAAAATCCAATGCCGGTGAATTGCAGATCCGCATCAGGGAACCGGATGGAACCCGGCTGGAAAAAACAGCTTCAACAGTCAATGGCATATTAAGCGTTTTGGATTCAACGGTAAACGGACACGTGGCCATCAGTTCAACCTACGTAGGGCTTGTTCCCAGCAGTTATGGCAGCAGCAACCTGTATATTTTCAACAGTGGCACCAATGAGGCGCTGATGGAAATAGCGCTGGACAAATCTTACAAAACCAACCTGGATCAGTTAAAAGACAGACTCAGGGAAAATATTCACGCCGCTTATCCGGCGGTAGACATTTCGTTTGAACCGATTGAACTCACGGAAAAAATTATGGCACAGGGGGCGGCAACCCCCATCGAAGTGCGCGTGGCAGGAAAAAATTTCGATCATATAAAGGATTATTCTGAGAAGCTTGTTGCCAAACTGAAACAAATCAGTTACCTGCGGGACGTGCAGATTGCGCAGCCCCTGCATTTTCCCACCATCAGCATGCACATCGACCGATACCGGATTGCGCAGATGGGATTAAACTTAAATGACGTTGCCCGAAGCATTACCGACGCCACTTCATCCAGTCGTTTTACAGAAAAAGTGCAATGGCTGGATACTAAGGTGGCCTATACCTACCAGGTACAGGTGGAAGTGCCGGAATACCTGATGAATTCCATAGAACAATTAAAATCCATTCCGCTCGTAAAGGGTAAAGACAGGCCTGTGTTGTCTGACATCACACAATTCAGCATGGATACCCTGCCGGGCGAATATGACCGTTCCGGGCCGCGGAGGTTTCTAACGGTTAGCGCCAATATCAATCACCAGGATCTGGGAACCGCAACTGCTGCCGTTCAGAAAGCCATCGAATCTTTGGGAACACCACCCACAGGACTGGTTGCCGGTATTCGCGGCATGTCTTCACTACTCACGGAAACATTAAATTCCTTGCAGACGGGCCTGCTGGTCGCCATCGTGGTTATCCTGTTGCTGCTCGCGGCTAACTATCAGTCATTCGGACTGGCCATTTCGGTTCTGGCTACCGTACCGGCGGTACTGTTGGGCGCCATGCTGATGCTGCTCGCAACAGGAGCCACGCTCAATCTGCAATCCTATATGGGTATAATTATGTCCACCGGAGTATCGGTAGCCAATGCCATCCTCATTGTAACGAATGCCGAAACGCTGCGGCTCGAATATAAAGATCCATTCAAGGCAGCCTGGGTGAGTGCGGGCATCCGGCTGCGGCCCATACTGATGACCAGCATGGCTATGATCGCCGGCATGATCCCGATGGCCAGCGGCATCGGTGATGCGGGGGATCAGTCCGCGCCACTGGGCGCCGCCGTGATCGGGGGCCTTGCCGCATCCACGTTTGCGGCGTTGTTCATAGTACCCTTGGTTTACGGCTGGGTGCGTCAAAAGGCTTCCTTCCGTTCTGTCTCCTTATTGCCTGAACTTATAAAACCATTAAATATTCCATCATGAAATATTATCTTCTGATCGTCTTTCCGTTCATGCTTTTCGAGGCTTGCTCATCGGGTTCTGCCGCAGATAAAAATGCAGAAAAAAAAACAAAGGTGGCCGTGCATTTCGAATTAACTGCCATTGAACAAAAAGGAGCATCTTCAGAGATCAAACTTCCCGGACAACTTGCGGCATACGAGGAAGTGAGCATCTATCCTAAAGTGAATGGTTATGTAAAATCGGTTCCGGTAGACATTGGCTCCCGTGTTACCAGGGGTCAGGTGCTGATGGTGCTCGAGGCGCCGGAATTGCTGCAGGCCAGCCTGGAAGCCCGGGAAAAATATGCACGCAGTCAGGCCGATTTTACGATTGACCGCGAACATTATCAAAGACTACTGGAGGCATCCCGCACGGAGGGCGCCATATCACCCCTGGATCTTTCTACCCTGAGATCCAGGATGGCCGCAGACAGTGCCCTGAGCAATGCCGTAAAGAGCAACTGGCAAATGCAGGAAACCATGCTGTCTTATCTTAAAATTACCGCACCTTTTGATGGGGTAATTACGGACCGGAATGTGCACCCTGGCGCCCTCATCAGCGCGGCGGCAAAAGACAAACCCATGCTGGAACTCAGGGAGGTTGCCAAGTTGCGGCTCCAGGTGGATATTCCTGAAAATATAGCGGTGAATCTGAATGACCGGGACAGTATTTCGTTTTATACGAGTGCGTGGCCAGACAAAAAACTAACAGGGTTCATCAGCCGAAAATCCATGAATGTTAATCCACAATTCCGTTCCGAAAGAATGGAAATAGATGTGAACAATAATGCGGGACATCTTTCCCCGGGCATGTACGCGGATGTAATTGTTTATTCAAAAGGAAATCCCAATGCCTGGCTGGTACCAATATCAGCGGTAATAACCAGCACGGAAAGAAAATACGTGATCATTGCGCATAATCAAAAGGCATCAAAAGTGGATGTAACTACGGGCAATCGGGCGTCCGGAAAAATTGAAGTGTATGGAGATTTACATAACGGCGATCAGATCATTATTCATCCGGATGAAGATATCAGGGACGGAGATACCATCAATTAACCAGGGTCCTCGTGTACGTTAGGAAAAGGAGGAAATTACAAATCGCAAACTTTGCCTAATTTCATCTTTAAAATCAGTAAAACAGCATGGCGACTACGAGGATTACCGTGAAAAGCAATGGTTCTTTGAAATTAGAAGGAGATTTTGAGATTGTGGATGCCCGCGGATCAGCTTACGATCTGGGAGGAAGGGAGATCATTTCCAGCCATTTTGAACATGACGCTGTTGCCTTTGCCCTGCCACCGAGGCAAGCCCTGTGATTCAATTAATATGTTAGGTTATTAAATTGCTTCACCAATTGGGGTGATAAGCTTTTGTCATATATTCTGATCTCATCAATTACGCCATTAAAATTGTAGGGAAAGACGGTATTCTCGGTCTTTCCGATATATAAATCACTGGCATTTGCAATGAACTCGGCTGGGGATTGTATTTGGGTTTTTTGTAGGTGCCCGTTAACGTACAAACTAGTCTGAAAGCCATCAAAGGTACAAACCAGGGTATACCAAGTGCCTGTTTGTACTATAACAGACGAGTCGATAATGGTATGGGCTCCGTCGCCATAGAATCCCATAAAGATCTCGGTCGTATTGTCCAACGGTGCGCCTATATCGAAGGAGGTAGGGTGCACACGGAGACCATATATGCCCGAAGCCTGATCTGCAGGACCCTTCATTAAGATTTGATTCCCATAGCTCTCGCCTGTATAGGTTGTGCCGTTAAATTGAAAGGCATTTCCGGCATTTCCAAAACGATCGCTAGCTAATACTGCATTATTAAATACAATATTATTTCCCCAGCCACTACTGTCATTCAGATTACCATTATTGAAATTATAATACGCAATCAAGCCGTCCGCCAGATCATACAAACTGTCCTGAATTATCGTTGTATCTCTAACAGTCTTTATCGTCGTATCATGAACGGTTACTGTTTTAGTACAGGAAACAAGAGAGGTAGTTGTCGAAAAGAAAAAAATGCAGACTAAGAACGCGCCCAGCGCCAGACGTAACAATTTCATAAACAGGTTTTTAGGGGGGTTAAGGTGCCTTCGCTTATCACCTGGAAACACAAATATAAAAAAAAAGTCTTATACTTCAAAACACGCCGAAAATGCGTGTATTAGACGGTGGTGACAACATTGGTTTACCGCTTAATTTCATTTATTCTTTGTGGACGTAAATATATTCCGCGAATCCCAACATATCCCAAAAAATATTACCAATTAATTTTCTGCCACGAATCCAATGGCCCAGTATTCTAAAAGGCGCAGCCATAATAAAATATAGATTCCTTCTAACGCCTCCTTTTATTACTCTACAACCATTCTTCTCAAACAATTCTGTCAACTCTTTTACCGAATAAATCCTCACATGAGACAAATCATCATAAAAATTTAGTGAACCATACATAGAAGGCAGCCTTGTACTTTTCATTCCGGGATACTCAATATATATATATCCTCCTGCCTTCAGCTTTTTTATCAGAATTTCTATTACTTTATCTCCATTATGAAGATGTTCTATAACATGAACCATCCAGATGCCGTCAAAATGTTGATCCGGGATTAGGTCAAAATCCAAATTAGTAAGATCCATCTCGTAAAAACATTTCATCACGGTAAAATCTTCATTGTTATTATTATAGTCCCTGTTTAAATCCACGCCGAAATATTCACAAGCTGGAAAAAGGCGCACAGTTTTAGATGGCGAGTGATTACCCACACCCACATCGAGTAGCTTAAAAGCACTATTACCAAAAGAGTTCCTTAAAAAAACAAACTTCGAGTTTCGCCCTTTGAATAATCTCTTTATTTCAATTTTGATATTTTTCATTTCGTATCTCACTTGGTGTCGTTTTTAGGATTAAAAGGAATCTCAGCTTAGTATTTTATTTAAATCATTTACAAGTTTTTATTTGACCTTCAGGTTTCCCATTGCTCACTCTCCATACTTCCTCTTAAACCCATAAGCACAATGCCTGCATCCGCTGCGGCAGCAATATCCGCGTGAAATATGATAGAATTCGGTGAACACCCTGTATACATCTTCATTATAATAATGAACACCTTCCACCAGTTCCCCTCCCCTTCCGGGGAAAGGGTATTCCTTTTCACGCGCAACCAGTTCATCCAGGGTCTGCAGGCATTCGTTGCAGAGACAATCATAAAATGTTTTGGCGAGGAATTCCCTGGTCTCGTTGTGCAAGGCAATTTTTGCACAGGCGCAGCCGGCGATATTTTGTTTGTTACAGGTAAATGCTTTTTTGCACCGGGGGCAATATTTTTGAATTTCGCTCATGCTGTATCACAGGTATCCCTTGGCCTGCAGGTTGAACAATTCCGCATACATGCCCTTTTTTGCAATCAGTTCCTCATGTGTTCCGGATTCCATCAGTTCCCCATGCTGCAATACCAGAATACGGTCGGCCATGCGTACGGTGGAGAAACGGTGTGAGATCAGTACGGCCGTTTTGCCCCTCGTGAGCGCCGCAAACCGCTGGAACACTTCAAATTCAGCACGTGCATCCAGTGCCGCCGTCGGTTCATCCAGTATTAATACCTGCGCATCGCGCATATAGGCGCGGGCCAGCGCCACCTTCTGCCATTCGCCGCCAGATAGTTCAACACCCTCCTGGAAACGCCTGCCGAGCATCTGGTCATATTTTGACGGCAAACTGTTTACGAGGCTCGCGGCCAGACTTTGCTCCGCTGCCGTTATAATCTTCGGTTTATTTTCTTTTTCGCGGATATTCCCCACGGCAATATTATCCGACACGCGCATCTGATACCGGATATAATCCTGGAAAATCACACCGATATTGTGACGGAGACTGGTCAGATCATATTCTTTCAGGTCTATGCCGTCCAGCAGAATCCGGCCTTCGGTGGGCTCATATAACCTGGCTAACAATTTCACCAGTGTGGTTTTCCCTGCACCGTTTTCTCCGACCAGGGCAATTTTTTCGCCGGCTTTCAGGGTAAAATGGAGATGGCGTGATGCCCATTGATCGGCATGCTGATAACGAAAGCCGACATTTTCAAAAGTAAATCCGCGCTGGATCTGTTTGGGAAATGGAATGGCCTTTTTTCCGGAAAGGATCCGTGGCTTAATTTCAAAAAATTCAAAAAAATCGCTGAGATAAATGGCCCCCTGCGAAACAGCGGTGAAACGGGTAAGTACAGATTCCATCAGGGATTTCAACTGGCGGAAAGAACCGGCAAGAAAAGTGAGCTGACCAATGCTTATCATTCCCTGGATGGTTTCCACAATAATATATACATAGGCTCCGTAATAGCCCAGGCTGCCCAGCAACGTAAATGCCGTTCCCCATATTGACCGGTTCATGGCGATGCGGCGGTTGCTGAGGTAAAACTTATCAGCAAGCACTTTGAACTTATCGATAATAAATGCGGAGAGGTTAAAGATCTTGACCTCTTTGGCCGTTTCGTCGCTGGCACCGAGGAAGCGCAGGTAGTCCAGTTCCCTACGTTCGGGAGTTTGGCGCCGGTTGAGCGCATAGGTCTGATCGTTGAAATAAGATTCGCCTATAAAAGACGGGAGGATACTGATGAAAAGCAGAAGGATCAGCCAGGGATTAAACAAAACAAGGCCCGCGGCAAGAAAACCCATGGTGATCAGATCCTGCACCTGACTCAATATCTGCGAGAGTAACACCGTCCTGCCCGTCGTCTGCTGACGCGCTCTTTCGAGCTTATCATAAAAAACAGCATCCTCAAATTGTTCCAGGTCCAGTTTGGCCGCATGCTCCATGATCTGCACAGAGCTCATATTGCCAAAAAGATCACCCAGCAGACTGTCCAGCAGGGAAATGCATCGTCCCAGGGCATCATTGATCAGCGCCAGGGCAAACTCAATGGCGATCAGGGTCCACATATGGGTCATGGGTCCATGACCGTGATCCCTGTTCAGGAAAATCACCTCATCGATGATGAGGCGGCCAATATACAGCACCGAGACCGGAATTGCGGAGCGCAAAAGGCGGAGACCTACATTGGAAAGGGTCATCCAGGGACTGACCGCCCAGACCAGTTTAAAAAAGGCCGGCAGGTTCCGAAGGGCTTTCAGCCGGTCTTTCCAACTGGGTTTTTGTTGATTGGAAACCATTTTTTAGTGGGTGTAATTTACAGATTCCGCTCCGTAATGCCGAAGCCGTTTGCCTGGTATGATGTTTTCAGTAGCTATTCCAAACAACAACTCATGAAAAGTTTGGGAATCATCCTCATCGTTATCGGAATCGCCATGATCATCATCAGGGGCGTATCGGTACCCACACAGAAAAAAGTCATCGATATCGGCTCACTGGAAATCAACAAAACTGAAAACAAGTGGATTGGGTGGCCAACCTATGCGGGAGCCATCGTGGCCATTGTGGGTGTAGTGCTCACGGTTTCTTCCAAGAAGAGAAGCTGACGCCTCTTGGCAAACGGCCTTTCCCATCATGTACCCGCAGGCTTTTTAGGATATTTCAGCTTTTCGGCGGGCGTTGGAGGCCGCACCCAGGAATTGTCGTACGGTTTAAAGGCAGCGTTTTCGAGTACGGATTTCAGGGGGATCTTATTATCCATAAAACCGGCGAGGGCTTCAAAAGCGGCCCGGTTTTCTTTTTTGAGGATCAGCAGAGAAGCATTGGCGCCGGCCTTGGCGGCGATGGGAACCCCTCCGCCCAGTTCGGCCCAATGGCCACCCAGGATCAGGTTCTTCACGGGCGTGCGGTAATGGGAAATTTTGTTCTGCATGTTTTTACGGCCGGGACGTGCACCCATCATGGTTCCATTTTTATTTCCGGTATAACGCCAATGGGTAACCGGAGTGGCCACTTCATAGAACAGGATATGAGAACGCAGTCCCGGTGCCAGCTTTTCTTCCACCCGTCCGATGATCACATCGGCCACCTGCTGTTTAAGCCGGTGGTAGGCTTCGCCCCGTAACCGGTTCCCGCCTGCATCCATCTCCGTTTGCCATTCGTCCCGGTAGTTCATGAAGGCGGGCATGTACAAAGTAAGGGTACCCTCGCCCTCCGGGGCCAGGGATTTGTCGCGCAGAGAAGGCGCAATGATGCTGATCTCGGTGGTGAGGGGATCGCCGGAAACCTGGGCCTCGTAGGGCTGATTCTCATCAACGAGGTGAATCAGCTCCTCATTAAATCCGAGCTGCTCTGCCGTACAATCCAGCGCCAGGGAAATGGTGATGGATGAGCTGTACAGGTCCGCCTGTTTTAATTTCCTTTTTAATTTCGCCGGAACCTCCCCCGGGGGAAGCATTTGTTCGTACACCGTTTCCACATCGCAGGCCGCAATCACGTATTTACTTTCCACCTGCTGTTGCCGGCCGTGGTGCTCAAAGCTGAGTCCCACACAACGGCGATCCCTGACCAGAATTCTTTTTACATTGCACTGAAGGGCCACCTGGTTATTGTAATAAAACACCACATGCTGTAACCATTGCGGAATTACCTGGCTTCCGCCCAGTGGGGGGCTCTGGAAATCGCCAAAATACGCCCATCCTATGGGCACCAGGCAACCCAGCAATTCATTCTCTCCGGTGAACAGCTTTTGCAGCGCAGCATCTTTGAAAAAACGGCTGAGTCCCTTTTTTAACCCGCTTTCGCCGGAATAAGAAATATACGGAATGAACGGAATGGCAAATTCCAGCATACTGAATTTATTCCTCAGCTTTTCAAGAAAAGACATGCTTTCGGATGACCTGAAAATGCGGTTGTAATTTTTAAACGACCGGCCGATTTTTCGCGCCTGTTTAAACATTCTGTTGATCCCTTTTTTCTCGTGTGGGAAGTTCAGGATCAACTGATCCCTGAGTTCATCGGGATTATTCGTCAGTAAGAAATCGAAATGTTCGCCTTTATACCGGCGGATGCGGGTTTGAGGGATGGCCAGCGGATGGTCACTGCCCAGTACGCTGAATAATTTATCCAGCATGCCATCCTTACCATATTGGTTCAGCCAGTGAATGGCCGTATCGAACAGAAAATGTTTTCTCCGGAAGCCGGCGAGGTATCCGCCCACACGGGGCTCTTTCTCGAGTACCAAAACGGAAAGTCCGGCCTTGCTCAATAATGCCGCTGCGGTTAATCCGCCCACCCCCGCGCCGATGATCACAACATCATAGCGGGCTTTAAAGTCCTGATTAACCATCCAGAAATTTACACCATTCTTCCCATAAAAGGATCGCTGAAGCCGTGTTTGCCGGTTTCCACACGACCGGCATATCGTTTTTCAAAATGCTGCGCTCCGGTCACTTTTACTGAGAAATCGTACCAGCCGTAACTTTTGGACAGGTTGATGATGAGGCTGGTCTTGCCCGGCTTCAGGATTTTTTTGATGGGCGCTGACTTATAGGCGTGGTCTGTAATTTCTACAGTATACGTCTTTTCGCCAGCATTCGACAGTTTCAGATCCACGCTTCCGGACAGCTTATTTTTTGATCCCGGCTTGTTTTCGTATCCGCAAAATACTTCCAGTTGCGGGTCGGCTGCATCCCCTTTGAATTCCCGGAAAAATCCGTTCGGACCATATACGCACAAATGGTATTGCTCATTTTCAAAGTCCTCCAGAGGCCAGGTATCACTCAGCCGGTCCGCCGCTTTTACGGTATAGGCCCAGGTTCGGACAGACTCAAAACCGGATGGATCTTTTGCCATCCGGTATTTCCCCGGTGCATATACATTAAATGGTGATCCGCTGGCTAAATCCCCAAATACCACGTTGCTGGCCTCGAAACGGATGCCAAAGGATTTTTTATCATCACCCAGTTTGCCATCGACATAGAGTTGGTAAGGCAGCGCACAGGAAGCGCGGATCCCTTTTTCCTGATGGGTCATGTAGGGAGAATCGTATAGGGATTTTTTCATGGCCTCCACATCTTCCGCAGAAAGCCGTTTAAAATCGGATGGCACCTTTTTGAACCGGGCCTTATTTATCTCCTCCAGCAGCATATCTTTATTCACCGGTTGAGGAGTTTCTATCTTTTCTCCATTATAGGGCCTGAACGTGGAATTCAGGTTTCCGCAAATGGTGCGGCGCCAGTCGCTGATGTTGGTCTCTTTGATTTTCTTTCC
>CAJDUL010000030.1_pt1 | contig 10612 bp, 9 predicted proteins | sample 7390691 | NCBI WGS metagenome assembly CAJDUL01 (sample SAMEA7055677, study PRJEB34461) | soil metagenome | biome: terrestrial ecosystem; feature: Peninsula; material: soil | place: Antarctica | collected 2016
TAAATAAAAAAACAGGCCAGGGTCCTGGCAGGTGAATTGTATGGATCCGGTTAAAGTAAATTATGCCGGAAGGGCCTTCCATACTGATTGCAAAAGAAGCCCTGCTGCCTTTTATCGGAAAAAAGGTAACGGGGACAGATGGAAATGCTAAAATAGACAAATCCATCCTGCATAAGCAAACCATCACCGATATCAAAACCTGGGGAAAACAACTGCTGATCTGCTTTCCTGGTTTCTGCCTGCGCATCCACTTTTTAATGTTCGGGACCTACCTGATCAACGAAAGGAAAAAAACACCGTTGCGGCTTTCGCTAAGATTCAAAAAAGAAGAAGTAAATCTTTACACCTGTTCGGTCAGGGTAATTACCGGGCTGCTAGAGGAACTGTATGATTTCAGTGCCGATGTGCTGAACGATCAATGGAACCCCCGCAGGGCAGGTCAAAAACTAAAAGCAGATCCAGACCGTTCGGTTTGTGATGTGCTCCTGGATCAGGAAATCTTTTCCGGAGTCGGAAACATTATTAAAAATGAAGTTTTATTCCGCATCCGGGTGCATCCGAAATCCACCGTGGGTAAACTGCCGCCAAGGCAGCGATCCGCCCTGATACGGGAAGCGCGTAACTATAGCTTTGATTTCCTCCGGTGGAAACGGGAATATGATTTGAAGAAACACTGGCTGATCTATACAAAAAGGACCTGTCCACGTGACCATCATCCGGTAAAAAAGGAATATTTAGGAGCAGGGAAGAGAAGAACGTTCTTCTGTGATGAATGCCAGGTGTTGTATATGTAATGGAGTCAGCGTTGTTTGTTTGTTGATGGTATATGGTGGATGGTGGATAGACTGGCTGTGAATGCAAAATAGTAAGGCAAAATGCCGTTGGGGTAAAATAGTCCACAATACGGGGCATACTCTTTGCCGCAATACGTTAAACCCTTATTATGGAAAAACGCGTTTTTGGGATAATTCTCACCGTATTGGGCATTGCCGGTCTGATCATGGCCGCTTACCAGTTTGTACAGGGAAATACAGCATCCAATCACAGTATCCGGGCCGTGACCATGTATGGCATCCTGGGACTGATCTTTTTCTTTGCCGGTATTGGTCTTATCCGCAGTACCCGCGATTTAACTAACCGCGAATAAAATCAAAAGGCCATCAACCATATACTATCACCAAGAATTCAATTACATATTCCTCCTATATTGCCCTCCCACCGCATACAAAGCATGTGTGATCTGGCCGAGGCTGCAAAATTTTACCGTTTCCATCAGCGTTTCAAATAAATTCCCGTTATCAACTGCCGCTTGTTTTAAATGCTGTAGTCGTTTCGCAGCTTTGGATTCATTGCGCTTGCGGAATTGCTGCAGGTTATTGATCTGATCTTCCCTTTCACTGCTTGTACTTCGAATGATTTCCCTCGGCGAAGACGCCGCGGATCCTGATTTGGGCAAAAAAGTATTCACACCAACGATCGGCAATTCTCCGGAATGTTTCAGGCTTTCATAATGGAGACTTTCTTCCTGGATTTTATTGCGCTGATACATCCGTTCCATTGCACCCATGACTCCACCTCTTTCCGTTAATCGGTCAAATTCTTTCAGCACGGCTTCTTCCACCAGGTCAGTAAGTTCCTCTATCAGGAAAGAACCCTGTATAAAATTTTCCGTTTTTATGGTACCCAGTTCCCGGTTGATGATGAGCTGGATGGCCATTGCCCGGCGTACGCTTTCTTCCGTAGGTGTAGTCACGGCTTCATCATAGGCATTGGTATGAAGTGAATTACAGTTATCATAAATAGCATACAATGCCTGGAGGGTAGTGCGTATATCGTTGAAATCAATTTCCTGCGCATGGAGGCTCCGGCCGCTCGTCTGAATATGATATTTCAGCATCTGGCTACGTTTGTTTGCCTTGTACCTGTACTTCATGGCCTTTGACCAGATGCGGCGGGCCACCCGGCCGATCACACTGTATTCAGCATCCATACCGTTGCTGAAAAAGAACGACAGGTTTGGTGCAAACTCATCGATGTCCATGCCCCTGCTTTTATAATATTCCACATAGGTAAATCCATTGGCCAGCGTAAAAGCCAGCTGGGTGACGGGATTGGCGCCGGCTTCCGCAATATGATATCCGCTGATGGAAACGCTGTAAAAATTCCTGACATGATTTAGCATAAAATATTCCTGCACGTCTCCCATCAGTTTCAATGCGAACTCGGTGGAGAAAATGCAGGTATTCTGGGCCTGGTCCTCTTTGAGAATGTCCGCCTGAACCGTTCCGCGCACCCCGTTTAGGGCTTTTGCCTTTAAAGAACTATAAACATCAGCTGGCAACACCTCATCTCCGCATACACCCAGCAGTTTCAATCCCAGTCCGCTGTGGCCCTCCGGCAGTTTTTCGGAACCCTGATCCCGATAGACCGGGCGGTTGCCCATGGCATATTTTTCATCGATCTGCCGGTTCACCTGATCCCAAAGACCATTTTCTGAAATATATTTTTCGCACTGCTGGTCGATGGCGGCATGCAGAAAGAAGGCCAGGATCATGGGCGCGGGTCCGTTGATCGTCATACTGACAGAGGTTGCGGGATCACAAAGGTCAAATCCACTGTACAATTTTTTGGCGTCATCCACCGTGCAGATACTCACTCCGCTGTTTCCAACTTTGCCAAAAATATCCGGTCGCGGATCCGGATCCTCCCCGTATAAAGTAACGGAATCAAATGCCGTACTCAGTCTGATATAAGGCTGACCCGCGGACACATAATGAAATCTCTTGTTGGTCCTCTCCGGTCCGCCTTCTCCCGCAAACATCCGGGTGGGATCTTCGGAGTTTCGTTTTAATGGAAAAACGCCCGCTGTAAATGGAAAGGATCCCGGAACATTTTCCTGCGCCTGCCAGCGCAGGATATCGCCCCAGTCGCTGTATTTCGGAAGAACCACTTTGGGAATGCGCGTTCCGGATAAGGTGTTCGTAAAAAGGGACTGTGTGATCTGCTGGTTACGCACCTGATAACTGTACTGATCCTGCCGGTAGGATTTTATTTTCTCCGGCCAGTTCCTGATTAATTTCCTGCTGACCGGCGTGAGCTGCGTTTCATAAAAAGCTATCCGCTGTTGCAGCAGCTTCATTAAACTGTCATCCCCGGTATCTCCTGCTGGTTTTTCATCGGAGATTCTATGGTTCATTTCATTCCGTGCACCCTGTAACTGGTAAATTGTGGTGGCGATGCGTGATTGTTCCTTTACCAGCGCATTGTATTCGCTGATCGCTTCGTGGATCTCGCTCAGGTAACGGACCCTGGCCGCAGGGATGATTGATTTTTCCGAATGTGTTTTTATTTCCGGCGAATGAATCTCCTCCGCCAGCCGCGTTCCGGAACGTTCATCCAGCATTTGCAGCAGGTGGTTGAACAAAAGCTGGATTCCCGCATCATTGAACAGGGACGCCGTGGTGGCATGTACGGGCAATTCATTGTCTTTCGCGGTCCATAACCCGTGGTTCCGTTTATATTGTTTCCGCACTTCGGTCAGGGCATCGGCGGCGCCCGGCTTATCGGATTTATTGATCACGATCAGATCGGCAAAATCGAGCATGTTGATTTTTTCCAGCTGACTGGCCGCTCCGTATTCGGGTGTCATCACATAGAGGTTCAGATCGCAATAATCCACTATAGAAGAATCACTCTGACCGGTACCCGCAGACTCCAGAATGATCAGATCGAAAGCAGCTGCCCGGCAAACATCCAGCGCATCCTGTACATAGGCGCTCAGGGCCACATCGGCCTCGCGGGTAGCCATGGAGCGCATATAGGCCCTGGGAGAATGAATGCTGTTCATCCGGATCCTGTCACCCAGCAAAGCGCCTCCCGATTTTTTCCTGGACGGGTCCACCGAAATAACGGCAATGGTCTTTTCTGAAAATCCCTGCAGGAAACGGCGCAAGATCTCATCGGTGACGCTGCTTTTCCCGGCGCCTCCCGTCCCGGTAATGCCGATGACCGGAGGAGAGTTCCCGGCTGGTTTCTTTCGTTCTTCTTTCACCCCCGCGGAACCATTCTCTGCGATGCTGATCTTCCGGGCAATACGGCGGATATCTTTGAATTCGCCCAGTGGCGGAATGCCATTCCAGCGCAAATCAGCCTTCCAGAATTGATTTCCTTCAGGTTCTTCAAATGTTTTTTCGGTTTGACGGATAAGGTCATCGATCATACCCCCGAGACCCATTTTTCTTCCGTCGTCTGGAGAATAAATGCGGCTGATACCGTATGCCTGCAATTCTTTTATTTCCGAAAGCGTAATGGTTCCCCCGCCTCCGCCAAACAGGCGGATATGCCCGCAACCACTTTCATCCAGCAGGTCCCTCAGGTACTTAAAGAACTCGATATGACCGCCCTGGTAAGAAGTAATGGCGATGGCCTGCACATCTTCTTCTATGGCCGCCTCTGCGATTTCGTGCGCACTCCGGTTATGCCCCAGGTGAATCACTTCCACACCTTTGCCCTGTAAGATCCGGCGCATGATGTTGATGGCCGCATCGTGCCCGTCGAACAGCGCAGTAGCCGTAACGATCCGTATGTGTTGCGTAGTACTCTCCATACAAAAACCAGCTGATAATCAACAAATTTAGCGCAAATAACTAATGGGCGTTAGTTTTTGGGCACGGCGGCCCGCGCGCCGTATTATGTGGATTTCCTTTTAAAGAGGGGCGAAAACCTGTAAATTTGTAGGCGTGGCAAAACCAATGAATAAACGCGCCGGCAAATAGGGTTACAAACTTGCCCGGATAACGAAAATTGATAAATCATGATATTTTAAAACGTATAGCATGAAAAATAACAGGTTAATCATTGCCATTTTAAAGACCATATTGAGCATGTTTGTCATGTTCGTGATAGGATATTTAGGGTACCATTACCCGGATGCCATGGTATGGGTGATTGTTGCAGCTGTTTTCTGCGCATTCTCCTATTATTTTTATTCAAAAGAGCAGGAAGATTAAAATCAAACCACCCGCCTGCCAGATACCCGTTTTTGAAAAACCAATTGTTGCATAGCTTTGCACAGAAATGTATCGACCATGACCATTGACGCGGAGGTTCACTTCTGGAAATACGGCAAAAGCGCCCATTCACCGCTAATCAGGAATAATAAAATATTACGGGAAGATTACCTGCCTTCCCAAATTGCCCAGAACCTGGAGCGAAATGGAGTGGATGCCTGCCTCGCCGTAGCCGCAGAACCGGCGGAAGTTGAATCGCGTTTTCTTTCGGAACTGGCGCTGACCCATCCCATGGTCCGCGGCGTTATCGGATGGATCGATCCGCAGGATAAAAAAGCATCAGATAAAATCAATGATCTTTCTTCCTATTCATCCATCCGGGGATATAAGATCGCCGCATCCGGAAACCTGTCATCGCTTGCACGGGTTATGGAATCCCTGGCGCAACACCAGTATACGCTGGATCTCAGCCTTTCTGCTGATACAGATACCGATGCCTGCGGCAAATGGATCGGTGCCTTCCGGGACCAGTCCTTTATTCTGGAAAACGGCGGAAACCCCGATACAAAAAAACCGCCCGATGCTGCCTGGATAAGTCAGGTTAAGCAACTTGCAAAGAATCAAAACCTGCATTGCAAGGTCGCCGGACTTTTCACGCTGGGCAACTGGAAATCCTGGCGGCCCGCTGATTTTTATCCGTTCCTCGACATCCTTCTTGAGTCCTTTGGGCCTCATCGCCTTTTATATGCCAGCGACTGGCCTTTTCTCCTGCTGTCGGGAGCCTATGTGCAATGGAAGAGCCTGCTCGGGAAATATTGCGAAAAATGGTCTGCAGAAGACAAAGAGAATTTTTTTGGAGAAAATACCCGGCGCCTTTATCAGGTCTGAATATCATTATTATTTACCGATGACATGAAAAAACGATTACTTCCCGTAAAATTCCTTTTTCTTTTCTGGCTGTTGCTCGGCGACATCATTCCTGCATTTACCCAAAACATAAACCCCTGGATCATTTCTGCTTCCCCGGTTAACCCTGCGGGTTATTATGGTGTTACGGTGGCCAATGGCATGATCGGCATCGTTTCCTCCCCCGAACCGTTTAAAGTAAAAGACGTAGTGCTGGCCGGCGCTTATGATGAATATGGCCGGGGACGGGTCAGCAATTTCCTGCGCAGTTTCAACCTGCTGAATATGCGGTTCAGTATAGACGGACAGGACCTCGGCGCCAAAGATGTAATGGACATGACACAGTCGCTCGAAATGCACCATGCCAGCTTTACCACTTCCTTTAATTACCTCGATAAAGCAACCGTCAGCTACACCTATTATGCTTTGCGCCAGCTTCCCTTTACCGTGTTGATGGACATTACGGTGACGGCAAAAAAAGACATCGAAATCACCCCGGCCAGCGTGATGGAAGCACCGGATGCGCTCCGCGATGTACAGAATTATTACAATGAAATCGACCGTCCCCATGTGCTCATTTCCTTACTGACCTCTTCAGCCAGGAGTCCCACAGGTAAATTACTGATGTGTGCCTCCAATACTTTTTTATTCAGCGAACCCCACGGTGAAGAGCCGCGTGTTATTCATGAGATGTGGGATACCAATCTGCACCTGATGAAATTTTATAAAAAGATCCGGGCCGGAGAAACCTATCATTTCTCCATCGCCGGTTCTTCCATTACCTCCGCGCATGACGAGGATCCGCTCAATGAAGCAGAACGGCTCACCATTTTTGCCAAACTGCAGGGACGCGACCGACTCATACAATTCCATAACCAGGCATGGGATGCGCTTTGGAAAAGCGATATCAGCATTGAGGGCGATGAGCAGTCCCAGCAGGACGTACACAGTATGCTCTATCACCTGTATTCCTTTTCCCGCGAAGGAACTGCACTTAGCCCGTCACCGATGGGTTTAAGCGGACTCGGATATAACGGACACGTATTCTGGGATGCCGACTTGTGGATGTTCCCGGCCCTACTGGTGCTCCATCCCGAAATCGCCCGGTCCATGGTTGAATACCGCTATGAAAGATTGGATGCGGCGAAAAAAAATGCCTTTTCCCATGGTTATCAGGGGGCCATGTTCCCCTGGGAAAGTGCCGCCAGCGGAGTGGAAGAAACCCCGGTCTGGGCCCTCTCGGGGCCTTTTGAACACCACATCACGGCCTGCGTGGGCCTTGCTGCCTGGCAATACTTTTGTGTTTCGCAGAACAAGGACTGGTTGAGGGAAAAAGGCTGGCCCATCCTTTCCGCCACGGCGGATTTCTGGGCCTCCCGCGTAGAAAGGAACGGGCCGGGACATTATGATATTAAAAATGTGGTTGCCGCAGATGAATGGGCGGAAAATGTTGATAATGATGCCTTTACCAATGGTGCCGCCGCCATGTTGCTGCGCCATGCAACGGAAGCCGCCAGGATCCTGGGTATCCCGGCGGATCCGGACTGGATAAAGGTTGCTGACAACATCCCCATACTCCGGATGGCCAATGGCGTGATCCGGGAACACGCTACTTATCAGGGCGAAGGCATTAAGCAGGCCGATGTAAACCTGCTGGCCTATCCCCTTGAGCTGGTCACAGATCCCGTCCAGATAAGAAAGGATCTGACCTATTATCATTCCCGTGTTCCGAATGCCGGAACGCCCGCTATGACACAAGCCATTTTTGCCTTGTTATATGCCCGGCTGGGCGAAGGCGGTACGGCATTCCATTATTTCCAGGAAGCATATCATCCGAATCTGAATCCGCCTTTCCGGGTGATTGCCGAAACCAAAGGGGGAACCAACCCTTATTTTGCTACCGGCGCCGGCGGGATACTTCAAAGCGTGCTGATGGGCTTTGGCGGTCTGGATATTACGGAGAAAGGAATCGTTCAGGTTCCTTCAAAACTACCCGCAGCCTGGAAAAAATTGAGCATAACCGGCGTGGGCAGGGACAAGAAAAATTATCAGGTTAAATAAAAAAATCACTAATTTAGCCCCAACTGTGAAGAGAATTATTGCCATACTGCTTATCTCCATACTCCTGTTTAACTGGGTCGGTTACCAGCTATATACCGCCATTATGGAAACGCGGGCAGATAATACCCTGATCGCAAGCCTGGATGAAAATAATTATACAGAATCCGAGCTCATTTCCATTAAAGTTCCCGCCGTTCATCTTTCCTACTATGTAAATACAAAAGAATTTGAACGCGTTGACGGAAAAGTGGAAATAGCAGGCGTACAGTACAGCTATGTAAAACGCCGTTACATCAACGACTCCCTGGAACTGATGTGCATCCCCAATAAAAGGGCCAATGAATTAAAGACTGCCAGGGAAGATTTTTTCAAACTGGTAAATGATCTTCAGCATCCCGGCCAGTCAAAAAAGGCCGATCAGCATGCTGCTTCTTTTAAATGCTTTAACGGGGAATATTACGCCGATCAGGATGCTTTTACATTAGCCGTACCCGCTTCGGTTTCCCTGAAGGCAACGGCCCATTATTTATTACAGATTGCTTCTGTTTCCCTCACCCGCGCAGGTCAGCCTCCCGATATCGCTTAGTGCCCCTGATGGCACACGCTTACCCTCCCGGGTAAAAGGTTTTTTTCCATAATCATTTCCGATCTTAAAATGCTTTATAGCTGTTCCCGTGCGGAGCCGGCGTATGCCGATCTCCCGCATAATGACTTTAGGACCATTAACCTTATCTTTTTAATTGTACCTGTGAGAATAAACGTGTATAACCAAAACTTTCCAACCAGCTGAAATGAAACAAATGAAAATCTTTAAAAAGCTCGTGGCCATGGTGCTCCTGGGATTTATGGCAACACAGGCGATGGCCCAAATGCCGGACGATGCCATCATGATGGGAAAAAAGCAATGGTGCAGTGGATTTAACTACATGCATTCCCAGTGGGACAAATATTGGGAAGGCAGCCTGAAAAGAGATAATCAGAACATAGGAAAGATGAGTACCCAATCCCTGATGTTCATGAGTGTTTTCGGGATCAGTGACAAACTTAACGTGATGGCCACAGTTCCCTATATGTGGACGAAAGCGTCTGCCGGAACGCTTCACGGACTGAAAGGATTTCAGGATTTCACTCTGGATCTCAAATGGGAAGCCATCAGCAAGAGCCTCGGTAAAGCAGGAAGGTTGAATATTTTTGCTGTCGGCGGCTTCAGCACTCCCCTCAGTCACTACGAAAATGATTTTCTGCCTATGTCCATCGGAATGGGCAGCACCAATATTACCGGGCGCATAACGGCTGACTATCAAAAAGGAATTTTCTTTATCACATTGGCCAGCGCCTATGTATGGAGAAGCAACGTGAAGATTGACAGGACCTCTTATTACACCACTGAACTGCACAATACCAACGAAGTGCAGATGCCGAATATGATCAACAGTAACCTGAACATTGGAATACGGAAGAAAAATCTGATTGCGGAAGCCGTGCTGATGAATATGACCACACTCGGTGGATTTGATATCCGCAGAAATGATATGCCCTTTGTCAGCAACCGGATGAACAGCACCAGCATCGGTGCCCATGCCAAATATTTTATTCCATTTGTCACCAACCTGGAATTCATTGGCGGTGCGGATTTCGTTATTGACGGAAAAAGCATTGGCCTGCCGAAGAGCCGGAATGTGGGTCAGTCACAGATGTATACTGTCGGACTATTTTATATTCTCAGTTTATAAAACGATAAAAATACCGGAATGAAAAATATATTAAACTCTTTTGCAGCGCTGACCATCCTGGTTGCCTGTACCACGGGGTGCAATAAAAGCATCAGCAACCGAACGGCCAATGTCCCCGCGATCAGTACGGACAACATTGATCTCCATGCGGGAACCTGGAAATCCGTTTATCTTTCCCGGGCAGATAGTTTTGCGGTGGCGGTCCCCGCGGCAACCAATTCCACAGCTTATCTGGCTGACCTGAACGAGATCAAATCCTTGCAGCAGAATATGTCGAAGGATCAGGAAAATTCCATTAAATACTGGGCGGCCGGTGGTGTGCTGAGGTGGAACGAAATCATGCGGAACCTCGTAGCCAAATACAATCTGCCGCCTTATCAGAAAGCTGATGGCACTTATCCCGCTCCCAGTGCGAACAATCCCCTCGCATATCCTTTGTTTCCTTTTTCCAATCCGCCTTATGCGGCAAGGGCTTACTGTTATGTGAGCGCCGCCCAGTATGATGCGCTGATCGCCTGCTGGTACTATAAAAACAAATTCAACCGCGCCGCCCCTTATACAGTGGATTCTTCCTTGGCGGCCAGATTCGTCAACAGATCGGATCTGCCATCCTATCCATCTGAAGCGGCAGTCCTAGCCGGCGTAACGGCTGAAATGATGAAATTACTTTTCCCTGGTGAAATTGCCAGCATCCGGCAGAAAGCGGTGGAAGCGGAACAGGCGGCCATTGCCAGCGGTGCGGCTACCCGTTCTGATGTGACCGCCGGAGAGGCATTGGGCAGGCAGGTTGCCCAACTTTTTATTGCCCGCGCCCGGGGAGATCATGCCGGTACCGCGGGGGGTAATCAAACAGTCTGGACGAATTTTGAAACTGTAACATTGGGCCTGGGAGAAATTCCATGG
>CAJDUL010000189.1_pt1 | contig 10513 bp, 6 predicted proteins | sample 7390691 | NCBI WGS metagenome assembly CAJDUL01 (sample SAMEA7055677, study PRJEB34461) | soil metagenome | biome: terrestrial ecosystem; feature: Peninsula; material: soil | place: Antarctica | collected 2016
AGCCTTGGCGCAATTGATTTTGGATTGATTGTAGATGGTGCCGTAATTATTGTGGAAGCGGTCATGCATAAATTGTCCGCTTCCGGCAACTTTGAAAATACATTAAGGATAAGTCAAAATGAAATGGACTCCGAAGTACAGGAAAGCGCTTCGCGTATGATGAATACGGCGGTTTTCGGGCAGATCATTATTCTGATTGTGTATCTGCCAATATTTTCTCTGCAGGGAATTGAAGGAAAAATGTTCCGTCCAATGGCAGAAACCGTCACCTTCGCGCTGATTGGCGCTTTCATTCTTTCCGTAACTTATATTCCCATGATGACATCTCTTCTTATCAGTAAGAAGATCAAACAGGGGAAAAATATAAGTCAGCGAATCATGTCCTTCCTGGAAAGAATTTATCAGCACTCTTTAAAATCCATACTGCGATACGCAAAGCCGGTAATTGCTTTGGCTGTCGTATTGTTTGGCCTAAGCATTTTTATTTTTTCGAGACTGGGCGGAGAGTTTATACCTACACTGGAAGAAGGCGACTTTGCTACAGAAACCCGGGTGATGATGGGCACCAATCTGCAAACCTCTGTTAACACCCTCCTGAAAGCCGCGCATATTTTGAAGCAAAAGTTTCCGGAGGTGGAAAAGGTAGTAGGTAAAAACGGCAGCAGTGAAATTCCGACGGACCCTATGCCAATAGATGCCAGTGATATGATGATAATTTTGAAAGACAAAAGCAAATGGACGAGTGCCAAAACTTTTGATGAACTGGCAGGAAAGATGAACCATGCCCTGCAAGATATACCTGGTGTTACTTTCGGATTCCAATATCCTGTGCAAATGCGTTTTAATGAGCTGATCAGCGGTGCCCGGCAGGACGTGGTTTGCAAAATCTTCGGGGAAGATCTGGATTCATTAGCGCTCTATGCGAACCGACTGGGCAGTATTGCAGGAAAAGTAAACGGAGCATCCGATTTATATGTTGAGAAAGTTACCGGCATGCCGCAAATTGTGGTCAAATATAACCGGGACGCAATTGCTCAATATGGCCTGAACATTGAAGACATGAACCGCTCTATTAATATGGCTTTTGCCGGTCAGAGTGCAGGCCAGGTATTTGAGAATGAACGACGATTTGATCTGATCGTCAGATTTACAAATAACCAGCGAAAGGATATTAGTGACGTACAAAACCTGCTGGTTTCCACGCCTAAAGGCGTTCAGATACCTCTATACCTGGTAGCCGATGTTCAGCTAACGGAAGGGCCCAATCAAATTCAGCGGGAAGATGCTAAACGTAGGATCATCGTGGGATTTAATGTGCGTGGCCGGGATGTTAAAAGCCTGGTTAATGAATTACAGCAAAAAATTCAACAACAGATTAAATTTCCGCCGGGCTATTTTGTGGTTTATGGAGGAGCTTTTGAAAACCTGAAAGCAGCTCAAAAACGCTTGGGTATTGCTGTTCCGATTTCCCTTTTACTCATTTTTATTATGTTATATTTCGCCTTTAAAAGCGTGAAACAGGGACTGCTGATTTATTCTGCCATTCCGCTTTCAGCTATTGGTGGTATCCTGGCATTAGCATTAAGAGGAATGCCTTTCAGTATTTCTGCCGGTATCGGTTTTATTGCGCTGTTTGGCGTAGCTGTTTTAAATGGCATTGTTTTGCTTTCCGAATTTAACAGGCTGAAGCAAAAAGGCGGTATGGACGAAAGACAAATTGTGCTCGAAGGGACAAAAAATCGCTTGCGACCTGTTCTTATGACCGCTTCAGTAGCTTCTCTTGGATTTATTCCGATGGCGCTGAGCAACGGAGCAGGCGCGGAAGTACAAAGACCGCTGGCAACCGTCGTTATCGGTGGGTTAGTTACAGCAACCTTTCTCACCTTATTTGTGCTGCCTATGTTATATGTGCTCTTTGAAAAGAGAAATAACATAAAGCCAGGAGTCATTTTAAAAACTACGACTTTGATTATATTTTGCTGTTTTGGAAGTGCCGTTGCCCTTAAAGCACAAACCCCTATTTCATTGCAGGACGCAATAGATACAGCCTTAAAAAACAATTTGACGACGAGATCATTTGCATTAAGCGTGCAATATAACCAGGAGTTAGTACGTAGTGCCGCAGATATTCCAAAAACAAATATAACGGCTGATTATGGACAAATAAACAGCATCAGCAATGACACCCGTTTCAGTGTTTCACAAACTATGAGTTTCCCAACTGTTTATAATAGGCAACGTTCCGTTTTGGAAAGTCTGGTAAGTAAATCCCAAAGTGAATTTACTTTAAAGCAAACGGATATTAAAGGGCAGGTAAAGCAGCTATTTTTTGACATTCTGGTATTTCAGGCCAGAAAAAAATTATTGCTTTATGCAGACAGTATATATGCAGAATTCTTACGGAGGGCGGAACTGCGTTTCCAAAAAGGGGAAACCAATATACTGGAAAGAACTTCTGCTGAAACTCAGCGAAAGCAAATTAATATGCAATTGCAATTGTTAAGATTGGATGTAAATATAGCTCTTCAGAATTTTAATATGTTGATCAATGCAAGGGAGATGTATATCCCGGTTTCATCTGAATTAAAGTTGCCCGTTTTGGTACCGCTAGATTCTGCGGTCATAAATCAATCGCCCGCTTTGCAGGCTCGCCGGCAGGAAATTGTTCTTTTTCAAAAAAATTGGCAACTTCAGAAATCCAGATTACTGCCTGATTTGATATTGGGATATAATAACCAGAGTTTTATAGGCATTCAAAATGTAGATGGAGCGGAAAAATATTTTGGCGGTGCCAGGAGATTTAATAGTGTTCAGGCCGGTGTGACTGTGCCGTTATTTCCCGGCGCACAAAACAGCCGCATCAGAGCCGCAAAGACATCCTGGATACAATCGCAGGTAAATTTTGAGCTTTCCCGCCGGCAATTAACTACCGAATATCAGAATGCATTACAGCAATATGAAGTGCAATTACAAAACGTCGGAATGTACGAAAGCAATCTGCTGGCTAACGCAGAAACGATTCTGAGAACTGCCAATTTACAGTTCCAGGGAGGTGAAATTAATTACCTCGAATGGACTATGCTGATAAGCCAGGCGATTGCGGTAAAGGCAGGTTACCTGGATGCGATTCATATAAGGAACAAAATGCTAGTACAAATAGAAACGTTAACCGGAATCAATTAAACTGATCAAAGATGAAAAATATTATCGTTTTCATACTCCTGGCGAAGCTCTTGGTTTCCTGTTCATCCAAAAGGACTGAAAATAACCCTGAGGAAAGAAATGAACAGAGTCAGACTGTTGTTACGCTTACGGAAGCACAGATAAAAAATGCAGGAATTGTGACTGGCAAAGCTGAAAAGAAAGCCATTTCAGCCATGCTGAAAGTAAATGGCAAAATAGATGTGCCACCACAAAATATGATTTCGGTCAGTTTTCCGCTGGGAGGCTACTTAAAGTCTACGGACCTTTTGCCCGGCATGCAGGTTCGGAAAGGCCAGATTATCGGTGTCCTGGAAGATCCGCAATATATTCAATTGCAACAGGATTATCTTTCTGCCAAAATAAAATTGGAATTCCTGAAAAAAGAATATGAACGACAGAAGGAATTAAACGCCAGTAAAGCCAGCAGTGATAAGGTATTTCAACAAACGGAGAGTGATTTTCTAACTCAAAAAGTATTGGTAAAGGCGTTAAGCGAGAAATTATCGCTGATTGGCCTGAATCCTGAAAAGATCAACGAAGATTACATTTCAAAAAGTGTTAATATATGTTCTCCGATTAATGGCTTCGTTTCGAAAGTGAATGTAAATATTGGTAAATATGTAAGCCCCACCGAGGTCTTGTTTGAACTGATTAATCCGCTGGATATCCATTTGTCACTGGCTGTATTTCAAAAAGACATTTCCCTGCTGGCCATTGGGCAAAACGTGACGACTTACACGGTCAATAACCCTGACAAAAAGTATCAGGCAAAAATAATCCTGATAAGCCGGGATATATCCCCTGATGGAAGTGTGGAAGTGCATTGTCATTTTGCGAACTACGATAAAACACTTGTCCCTGGCATGTTTATGAATGCAGAAATACAAACTCATCTTCAGGATGCGGTGGTTTTGCCGGCAGACGCCGTTGTTCTGTACGAAAAGAAGCAGTATGTTTTTCTTGAAAAAGAGCGTAACCTGTATGAAATGGCAGAAATTACGACCGGTGTAACAGAGAATGGATTTATGACGATAACTTCAGACAACAACAACATGTTATTGCATCAAAATGTTGTTTTAAAAAATGCTTACGCTCTTTTAATGAAAATGAAAAATACGGGAGATGAATAGCTATTTATTGAAATGACGTTTTATGAAAAAGAGGAATCAGCACGGCAAGGGCGAATCCGGTGGAAAGCCTGAGATCAGAATAACCAGATAATGTGCTGATGTGCTGATGTGGAAATGTGTAAATTAGGGCACCTGTATTTCATTATCAAATCAGCACATTTTCACATTACCACATTATCAACCACCCAATATGTTCAAGAACTACCTCCTTATCGCCTGGCGCAATCTGCGTAAACACAAGCTTTACTCAGCAATCAACATCATTGGTCTGGCCATCGGCATGGCCGCCTGTATCGTGATCATGCTGTTTGTTTTTTATGAGCAGAGTTTTGACCATTTACACGGGAAAAATATTTACCGGCTGAATGAAGTGCAGAAGTTCCCGGGTATGGTAGCTTCGCAAAAAGTGGCGCTGTCTATGTTTCCCATGGGACCAACTTTAAAAGAAGATTTTCCGGAAGTCATGAATTATTCCCGGGTTCGCTGGGATAACCAGTACCAAATGACATTTGGAGAGAAGAGGGTTTATTTTCCGCAGATCTTTTTCGTGGATACAGCTTTTCTCCGCATGTTCGATTTCCCGCTTCTGAAAGGAAGCCGGCAAACTGCTCTTCAAAAACCGAACAGCGCTGTGCTGACCGCATCGGGTGCGCGGAAACTATTCGGTAATGAAGATCCTATTGGAAAAACGATCTCGCATTATGGGAATGATACGCTGATTTTTACCGTTACCGGGATTATAGAAGATGTTCCCGATAATTCACAGTTCCAATTCGATGCTTTATTCTCATTCTCTGAAAAAACACATGACCGGAGGAAATGAAGGATGGAAATTTTATGAATTATTCCTGCTTCCTTTCCGGGACGTACATTCCCATGCGGCGGACATCGGACTGGATTATATCAATTTTCAGAAGTTCGATAAAAACTATACCAATATCTTCATGATCATTGCCCTGATCGTGCTGGCAATCGCCTGCATTAATTTCATGAACCTGTCCACCGCACGTTCTTCGGAAAGAGCCAAGGAAGTCGGCATCCGCAAATCCATAGGCGCGCAGCGGTTTCAATTGGGTGTTCAATTCCTCGGCGAAACCGTTTTATTATCGTTGGTTGCATTGTGCATCGCACTGTTTCTGGTGTTTCTTATACTTCCTTATATTGACAACCTGAGCCAGCGAAACCTGCGTCATTTATTTTTGCTGCATCCGGGTTTGCTGATTGCCGTGCTGATCGGAACAATTGGTGTGGGTTTGATATCCGGATTTTATCCAGCGCTCTACCTTTCTTCTTTTCAACCATCGAAAGTATTGAAGGGCTCTGTTTTAACCGGAAACAAAAAAGGAAACTTCCGGAATATTCTGGTGGTCGGACAATTTGTGAGTGCTATTTTCCTGATCATCGCCACCATATTCGTCTTCCGCCAGTTCAGTTATATGCAGCACCAGGATCCGGGGTTTGCGAGAGATCAGATCGTTACCATTCCGCTTGACGGACTGACTTCCCGGAAATACGATTTGCTCAAAGAACAATTGTCCGCCAATTCGCTCGTTACGGGTGTTACCGGAGCGCAGGACCAGCTGGGCAGTCACTTGGACCAGTCGGGCGTTGAGTTCCGGGGAGAAGGCCCATTACGGCAATTAACTTCCACACGCCTCATTGTGGATCCGGATTACCTGAGCCTTTATAAAATCAAACTCGCTTTCGGGCGGAATTTCTCCCGTGAAAAACAGGCAAACGGGAGAGAATATATCATCAATGAAGCCCTGGCCAAAGAACTCCTGAAAGATTATCCGAAGGCCCAGCCCCCGTCCCTGCTCGGAAAACATTTCGGATTCGATTCCCTGGGTTATATCGTGGGTATTGCCAAAGATTTCAATTTTAATTCCCTCCATTACAAGATTGAAACGATGTTTCTTTTCAATCAGAAGAAATGGGGATATTCTACGTTGTCCGTAAAAATAAACGGCAGTAAAAAGGCCGAAGCCATCGCCTTTATCCGGTCCACCTGGAAAAATATTTTTCCCGAACATCCTTTCGAATACCAGTTCCTCGACGATCATTTTAAAGAGGTTTACCGTACCGATGCGCAGATAACGCAAATGGTCGGCATCCTGGCTTCCCTGGCCATCATGATCTCCTGTCTCGGGCTATTCGGACTCGCCTCCTATTCTGCCGAAAGAAGGATCAAGGAGATCGGTGTGCGAAAAGTGCTTGGCGCCTCCGTATCCAATATCGTCAATCTGCTCTCCCGGCATTTTATCAAACTGGTGCTGGTTGCAAACCTTATCGCCTGGCCGCTCGCCTGGTTCACCGTGAACCGCTGGATGCAGGATTACGCCTACCGGATCGCGATGAGCTGGTGGGTATTTGCCTTAGCCGGCATAGTTGCACTTGTCATTGCCCTGGTCACCGTCAGCCTACTCGCCACGAAGGCCGCGATGGCGAATCCGGTGGAGAGTTTGCGGACTGAATGATTTTGCCAATGTGGAAATTGAAGAATCTGTATTTCATTTACATATCTTCACATTAACGCATTTCCACATTAACAACGTTTCATGAGGATATTCATTTACTCCGCTCTGTTTATTTTTTCAGCCTTAACCTGCGCTGCGCAAAATCAGTTGGACAAAAGTCTCAGTTCATTTTATAAGCCTGCTGAGAACCCTATACTGAGACCGGATTCCAACTTTACCTTCGTGGATCCGATCAGAAAACAAACCGTCAGATGGCAGAAATCCGATGTATTCAATCCGGCAGCAGTTGTAAAAGACGGCAAGGTTTATCTGCTGTTTCGCGCCGAGGATAATAAGACCGGGCCTATTGGCAGCAAAACTTCCCGCATTGGCGTGGCGGTGAGTGATGATGGCATTCATTTTAGAAAATTTCCCAGGCCCGTCCTGTATCCCGACACAGGACGATTTATGAAAGACGATTATCCCGGTGGCTGCGAGGATCCGCGCATCGTGGAAACACCCGATGGCGGCTATGTGATTATATATACGGCCTGGAATGGCAGGAAGGCCACGTTGTCCACGGCTTATTCCAGGGATCTTTTCCACTGGACAAAGCGTGGCGCTGCCTTTGCAAAAGCCTACCATGGAAGATTTCTGGGCATCTGGACAAAATCCGCATCCATCATCACACGCATGGTTAATGGCAAACCCGTTGCCGCAAAAATAAACGGGAAGTACCTGATGTACTGGGGAGAACATTTTGTAAACCTGGCATCATCCGATAACCTGGTGGACTGGTATCCTGAGTTGGATAAAAAACGCGAATTGAAAAGGGTCATGGAAACCCGTCCGCGGAAATTTGACAGTGACCTTACAGAATGCGGCCCTCCGGCGGTGATCACAAAAGCCGGCATCGTGCTGTTGTACAACGGAAGAAATTCAGAAAACAGCAATGTCTCGGATCCGGACCTGCCGAAAGGCATGTATTCTGTGGGCCAGGTGGTATTTGATGTGAATGATCCTGGAAAAGTGGTAGCCCGGTCCGACACCAGTTTTATCCGCCCCACGCTGCCCCACGAAATCACCGGGCAGTACCATGCAGGCGATACCTTTTCAGAAGGCCTCGTATTCTTTAAAAACAAATGGTACTTGTATTACGGCACCGCGGATTCGTTTGTGGGATTGGCGATTTCGAATTAATGTGTAAATGTGCTAATGTGTAAATGAGGAAATTAAGGCACTTGTATTTCATTTACACATTAAATCACGAAAACTATGGAAAATATACCGTTCTACATTAACGCTTCTTTCATTCTGACGACCCTGCCGACGATTGCCATATTTTATAAGGCAACCCAACCATTCCGCAATAACCATGGTGGTCATATTCATCTGGCTCGCCCTGCAAAGTATGCTGGCGCTTTCGGGATTCTATAAAATAACGAATGCCCTACCGCTGGTATTGATTTCCCATCTTGCGGTCATCCAGCATTTATCCCGCCTAAATTAAATCCAGCGTTCTGGTGCGAAGGCTTCCGCGACAGCACACATTACCCCTTAGTCAGCACATCTGAACCTCTAGTCAATTCGTCTGGCGATTTTAACAGCTTGCTTGTCGATTATATTAACAACGTCCGGACAAAGAACTCATTTTTACGGTTGAAACAAATCCTGCTCCTGCAAGGGCGTCTTCACCTTAAAACGATTTTATGAAAAATATCCGGTCAGTTTTCTGTTTCTTGTGCACAATTACCGTTCTATCTGCTTGTTCCGGAAACGCTTCCGAAAAGACCGGTACAGCAAACACGGCCACGGACACCGACGCTTCCGGAGACAGCTCCTATACGGGAAATGCGAAACTCTCGTACACTGTGGAAGGCAGAAAAGTTAACATCAGAAACCTGCTGCATACCGGCGGCAAAAACTGGATCGCTTTATTTATGAATGAAGTAAGCAGCAAAACTGCCGACCATCTGATCAAGATCAATCTGACCAATGAGCTGACGAAGGAAGTCTTTAATTTTACTGTTAACGATATAGGCGCGACAACCTTCACGCATTACCAACCCACTGTTTTTAATCTCCGCGGGAAAACAGCAACCTATATGGGCTTGAAATATCAAAACTATTATGCTGACGAGGCAACCATCAGCATCACTTCTTCAGACGCCACTCATGTAACCGGAACATTCTCCGGAAAATTCAAAGGGGATCTTGGAACTGTTCAGATAAACGATGGTTTGTTTGATGTGCCATTCGGCAAGAATTGATCGTCAGCCGTCAACTTCTTCCACCAGCCACGGTGAACCTTTATCTCTTCACTCCGACCGGAAATGTGCTGATGTGAAAATTAAACCACCTGTATCTCATTTAAACATCAGCACATTTCCACATTTACCCATTATTCCTCCGCATCTCCCGCCTGATCTTATCGCTGGTATTCCTGGTGCTGTTGCTGGTCTGGTACATCAGCTACCAAAACCTGCACAAAACGGAATCGCAGGGCAGCCTGGCGCATCAGTCCTAAAAAGACTTCAACAGACGGATAATTGCCACGCTGACCGAAATCGGATGCGAACCCGCACTTGAAGTCCGTCAACAATCCCTAAAGGTTACTCGCCCTCACGAAGGAATCCCCGCGAGCTTGCTCCGCCTTCTTCCGTACAGGAGATAGATGGCCAGTCCCAGACCCATCCATAGGAAAAAGACTGTCCAGCTTTTGGCGGGTATTTCGATCATAAGATAGAGGCAGCATAAAGTGCCCAGTACGGGGATCACGGAATAGTTCCGGATAAATGTGAGAACGGAAATAATGCCCGCGGCGAGTATGAATAAAAGGAAGAGTATTTCCTGATAACTCTCTGCATGTAAATTTGTTAGTGCATCTGCCAGCCGCTCACGAAACACATAGAGAAAACCGATCAGCATCAGCGGAACAATGAATTTCCCGTTCAGGTACGGCAGTTTGAACTTTCCCGGGATCTTTTGATTGAGCGCCGGCAGGTACAAGACACCACTGCATACCAGCACAAACGCGAAGAGCGTGCCGATGCTGGTGAGGTCGGTCATCAGTTTATCGTCCACCATCAGCACCGGAATGCCCACCAGGAACCCGGTAATGATGGTCGCGAATCCAGGCGTCTTGTAGCGTTTGCTGATGCGACTGAAAGCCGGCGGCATGAGTCCGTCCCGGCTCATGCTCATCCAGATGCGGGGCTGGCCGATCTGGAAAACCAGCAATACACTGGTGGAAGCAACGACGGCCGCAACCGAAACGATAAAGCCGATCTTTTGCATGTGGATCTTGTTGAATACATAGGCCAGCGGATCGGCTACATTCAGAAATTCTTTATAATTCACGAGACCTGTGATCACCAGGGCCGTAATGATGTAGATCACGGTGCAGATCACCAGGGAATAGATCATGCCCTTGGGCAAATCCTTTTGCGGATTGCGGCATTCTTCTGCTGTAGTGGAAATGGCGTCGAAACCGATATACGCAAAGAATACGGAGGACACACTTTGTAAAACACCCTTCATACCCTCCGGCAGGAAGGGCGTCCAGTTTTTTGTTTTATCCGTGGAGAAGATCAGCCAGAAGCCAACCACGGCAATAAAAGCCAGGACGACCAGCTTCAGTATCACCATAAAATTGGCGCTCTTGCGGCTTTCGTTAATGCCGACATAGGCCAGACCGGTGATCAGTACCACGATCACAAAAGC